>TARA_R110002167_G_scaffold43642_1_pt1 | contig 18876 bp, 25 predicted proteins | sample TARA_R110002167 | Tara Oceans TARA_R110002167 (sample SAMEA4398238) | marine metagenome | biome: Polar Biome; feature: [MES] marine water layer (ENVO:01000295) within the mesopelagic zone...; material: water (ENVO:00002006), including particulate matter (ENVO:01000060) such as...... | reverse complement strand
TGTCTGCGCTTGTAATCGCTCGACTAGGTTGTGGTACTCCTAAGTATGCCATTATGTAATCTCCAATAGAGACATTACAACATCAACTGAAGCAGATGCAGAAGATTTGACTTTGATCATGTCACCTGTTCCCAAAACTAACTTTTGATCGCCACCAATTACCACAACCGTACTTCCAGAAGGTAGCGGAATTGATGACCCAAGTGATACATCAGCAGTTGTGTTTGCCATTGTAAGTGATAGTGCTATATCGACATCTACTGCACTACCTGTTACATTGGATATTGAAAATCCTATTATTGTAGCTTGTGTTGCAGGAGATGTTGATGCAACTGCATAAGAACCAACTTGAACGTAAGCTGTTCCTACTCCTTTAGACGTTTTTCTTATAAATGTATTTGCCATAAATATCCTTTTATATCAGTATTATCCGAGTGCTATTGCCATTGCCACCCCAGAACCCTCAGTAGCAGTGATTGCTTGATCGATTTGATCCGTTGTGTGATTTACAATGTTCCCCCATTTCTCAAGAGAACTCTCATCTCCAACTTTTGGCTTCAAAAGATTGTGAGTTGTCGAAGTATCATAACCTGAATTACTGAACTCCGAACCGTATGTACCCCCACCGGAGGAATAATAATACAATGTATCTGTTGTGCTGGCACTTGTTACAATCTTAGTCTGAGCATTTGCTTGACCTGCCGTTCCAGACTTTGTAACTCCAGTGCTGTACTCCGCTGACCCTGAATTATTGGATGTGATTGAAAACTGTAGTATATGTCCAGCATTTGATGAATGACTCTGGTCAAATATATAAGTGTCCCCATCCCTGAACGTGAGTTTCGTTGAAGGGCCAGAACCGTCTATTAAGAACTTTGCTGAGACTACTGTGACTGCGTAAGTGATTGTACTCATATCAAGTGAAGGTTGGATGTTTGGCTAATATAATGTAATTGACTACTACGTATGGAGGCAGGTTTTCGTGCTGTGCACCGTTTGCTGTGCCTGTTGAACCCGTAGATGTAATGTTAGTAACACCAGCAGCAGTAGTGCCAGCATGAGTATGACCGTTATCTGGGATCGTATGTTTGTGCCCATTATTGCTATCCCCGTCATTACCCACTAATGCAGCCCCACTTTGAACGGAAGATGTGGAGGAAGCATCGGTTCTCCAATTGTCCAAATACCTAATCATTGTTTCTGATTTTCCAGCACCTCCATGTGATGTACCTTCATTACCAGCACCTCCAACTACATTGGCTAGATAATCTGTAAAACGGTATGTAGTATGAGAGTGATCGTTAAGAGTCACTTTTGCTTGTGCTAAGTTAGTTTCGGCATCCAACGATGTATTTCCACCTGTTGTATAAGTATGAGTATGTGTCGTGGTTGGAATAGAGTGAGAGTGGCCTTTTAGCTCCCCTTCTGTCAGGGTATGTCTTTCTTCTCCACCTGTAGCAGCAATAGCTTTTGGAGTTCTTTGGGCATCTCCTGAACCAATAGTGTCAGCAGAATATCCTAACGGAACCCTTGTTCTCATATCAGGTAAAACAAATGTAGACCCAGAGGGATATGCCCCGTATGTAGTTGTTAGTAAAGTATGTAATGCTGGGTAATCCGTTCTTGTTAGTGTCTGCCCTTTACAAATAAGCCAAGTGCCTCCGTTTGCTGTAGCAGTAGGTGCCGTTGTCTTTGGAAACATCTGGATAGTGCCGATGGGCATGGCAAGTGCCAGAAGTTCATCAATACGACTTAACCCTGTATTTATGGTACCTCCCCACGTATTCCTGTAGCCACCAACTGTAGGTGTCTCTATAGAAAAATTAGTTGTATTTGCCATTTTTTAATCACCTACGATTTGTGTTGTCCATGTTGTTTCTGGTACTTGTTGTCCGTCCCATGCCAGCTTTGCACTAACATCTACATCCGTTGTTGCTGTTGTCGTGGGTAACTGTGGGTGCCAAAACATTTTAATTCCAGATGCTATTGTAGTCCCTGTTCCGCTTGTCTTTAAAAATGCTCCTTGTACTAACCCTGATGCTACGTCTGTGTCAGCAACACTTTGCCCTAGATAAACACTTGTATTAAAAAATATGTACCCTGCCACATCCATATTGGAAGTGGGTTGGGACTCATCAACTGATGTTGTTATTAAGCCCTTACCAAAGTTTGCTTGCCCAAAATTCCTAGAACCAAAATACAGCATCAGTCAAGTTCCACCCGTAAATTCCCAGCATCTATTTGAAAAATGTCACCCGTATTTACGGTTTTTGGGTTAGCTGTACTATAGTCGGTTTTAGTCAAGGTCTCGTAGCTCAGAATATTTCCTGCCGTAACATGATCTACTACAGCAGCATGAGTCACTGATCCCCAATCCGAAGTTGCTGCTGGGAATGTAAGGGCTGCGTTGGAAAGTGCCCTTGCAGTTCCACTGCCTTGTATTGTCCATCCTACTGATTGTCTAGCGTAACCCCCACCAGAAACTTCATTTGCCGTGCTGGCAGATGACTCCGTTGGTGCTGACGTATACAATGCCACATAGCACGTACTTGGGGCAGTATATGCTGTGCCACCAAAAACGTGGTTAATGATTTTATCTTCTAAATAATTGCTGAATCCTGCCATGTTGTTTTATCCAAATGGTGTAAATGAAACCGAAGGAGTTGAGCCAGAGAATTTGGCTTTCTCATCCGAACTTGTGATTTGCTGAATAATTTGATTATATTTACCTGCCCATAGACCTGCCCGTTCATCTGCTTGAAGATATGGAGCCGAGTGCATCAGGGAACCATACAAATAAGCATCAGGGTGGTTATCCAATAACCAGTTTGTCGTGTTTACCGAAAGAGGCGGTACTTTCTGGTAGTACACAATCTCAAGCGTATACGCCCCATCTGGCACCGGAGCAAACTCGATATTGTTTTGCAAGATCGAATAATACAACGGTTTTCCGGTAGCATCGTTTGCCCTGTGAATGTCTAAATTCTGAAGGTTCTTATATGATAATGGAGTTACAGGGTCAGTGAGTAAATCAATATTCCTCATCCCAATAAACCCGTCAGGCAGTTTAAGATACTGTGTATTAAGAGGGGCACGTGTCCTGACCGACATATTGCTCACACGTAACGTCCTGTTAAACTCTGACTCAGTCATAGTGATAAAATCTGGTATCACAGAAGTTAAATCTCCTCTGTTCAAAAAATCGGCAACAGATGCTTGTAGTTCAGTATAATTTGTTAATGCCATAATTCTCCGTGGTGCAGACTCTTAACTTCTTGAGAAAGTTTATGGTCAATAACACAAGGTATCTTTTTCATTTTAACTTGTTCCCAAAATGCAATATAGTCTTCATAAAACGCTGGGGTCTCCCCAATCTGCTTATATTCAAAGAATGGGATCTCCAGAACATCGAACACGGGCATATTAAGTAAGCACATACCCAATGCTACCCCTTCGACTTCTTCAGTTTCTGGTAGCCTCACATCTGGTACAATCGATCCTTCTTCTTTGTATGCAGCGAATTTCCTTGTCGAAAAATCTACCAGATAGTTTACTGCTACTATCCCTCTACCTCGTGCCAGCATCCTATGAATTGAATCTTCTGGAAACGTCAATTCTGGTGCCAGCATTAAAACATGGGTTGCTTCCCAAGAGATTGCATCTCCTATTAAACGATGCCTAATTTCTGGTAACACACTCCCAAATGTTGTGAATACTTTTATTGAGTGTTCCCCGTTAAAATCGGAGTTCTGGAAATAAGCAATCATGTTTGCCAAACACTCAACAAATTTACTCGGATATGCTTTTGTTGTTGTCGCTATTAATATAGCAACTTTTAAAGTCTCCCCTGCCACGTCCGAAACATTTTGTTGTCTGGGTTGTTCGCCCATTTCTTCCAATCTTTCGGTGTCCATTTTTTTCTCAGGCTTTCGTCTAAAACAAATTTTGGGATGACTGCTGCATGACGTACCTCTTTCGATGGTTCAAGCTCGGACATGTTTTTTGCCAACTTAATAAGTGGCTCAACGTCCTCCTTCGATTCAATCGTGAAGGTCTTGTCGTGTTGATCCCAAGAGAAGACTTCCGTCTTCCCCTGAGACCAATCAAGCAGAGTTTTTCTACTTGCAGACATATTAAGAAACAGTTAAATCCGCACAGATTCCTGATGCTGCTTCATTTTTGGCAATCAGTGAATATTCCACTAAAAGTGCCTTTTTAGTTGCATCAGAAGTTTTAGCCACATCTTCCTGTTTGAAGTCTCTGAAATATGCTACAGACCAATACTCAGGATCTAAAACAAATGCAGATTGTTCACGTTGGAAACGATTTGGAATTACTTTCAAATCTCCAAAATCAGAAGCATACAAATCGGCTGCTGCTTGGATTTTTGATTCTCCAATCATTTGACGTGCTGAAGCTCTTCCTGTAAATCCGCTGACCACACCCTTATTAAACGGGCCAACCATTAAAACGGAAGGGTCTCCGCCACTTGAGTAAGTGGATTGGATAACAGCTTTCAGAATAGTTTCTGTGAAAGCTCGCTTCGTGCCAGCATCAACTGGAGCTGCACCTGCTCCGGCACCAGAACCACTTGGGGAACCAGAACCACGACTTACGTTTGTTGATGTCCAAGTTTCCAAACCACCTAGTGTACGGGCTGCACTTGCACTACCAACAGCTTTTGCTATTTTGCCTGTTAGTGCAGTTTCCATATCACGCTTGAGGCTTTTGGAATTTTTAGCGAGTTGTAGACTCATTTCTGAATCTCTACCAGCATTGTTAGATGCTTGCTGAGAACCTGAAATAACCACCGTCTTTGTAGAGATTTGGGTATAATTTCCAAGTCTCACAGTTGGTGCTACTGTTGCAAAAGTATAGGAATCTCCTTCCACCTGTGCATTATTTGCGGCAGCCGAAAGTGAGTCCGTTTGCCATTCTGCCAAAGTATTTGTGGCTTTCGACCTTCCAATCATGCTCATAAAAGGCACATCTGAGGGCGAAATATTATAAATTGTATTACTCAAATCTTCACGTCTACCAATAGATGTGTAAGTTTGGTAAGTTCCTGTAACTATAGCCATTGCTATCTCCTTATTTTGAACGAATCATATTATAGAATACCCCAGCAGCATCTTCGACACTGCCAGATTTTTTAAGTCTCTGTGATGCCTTTCCAGCTTTCATCTTACTAGGCTCCTCAGACTGTGATCCTGCTCTCATGCTTTGGCGTTGAATGGGTTTGAGACCTTTCCGTTTTTCTTGAATTTTGTCATATAGCATTGCTTTTCTCATCACTGCTACTGCTCTGGCATCGTAGGCATTATCTAACTCTTCTTTGGTAAATCTGCCCTGTGTGCTTGCCCATTCAAGAACTAATTTCTTTTCGGTATCGGCTACTTTTACGTCATCCCATTCAGGTACGAGTGATTTTAACTCTACCCGTTGTGATGACAAGTATTGCTCATGTTGTTGTTGCATCTCGGAGGATTCTTGTGCTTTCAACTGTTGTAACTGTTGTCCACGAAGTTGATTCTCCATCTGCGACTCTCTAAGAGCATCTCTTTCCATCATCCACTGCATCGGATCTGTGTCTTTCAGGTTGTCCCAGTAGGCTTGGTCTTGCTGTACTGGCTGAGTTTGAGCTTGTGCTGATTCAAGGATGGAGATTGCTTGCTCTCTCATTTGTCTTGCTTCTGCAACTTCATTTTCAAACGCCTTTCGTTCTTCGGAAAGACCCTGACTTTTCTGAGTATAATTCTCACCTTTTGAAAAGTTATCTTGTAACTCTTTTAAAGTGACAGACTTGACTTCCCCATCGGACTTTACTTCAAAACGTTGCTCCTCCGGCTCGTCTTCGTCTTCCTCATACTCTTCATCTTGCTCAAACTCTTCGACTGGTTCTTCTTCAGCCGAGTCTGGCATCAACTGGTTATCTTCTTCAGGTAATTCCTCACCGTTCTCTAAGGCCAGTTCGTTGCCCCATGCTTTTGCTGCTTCGCCAAGATCGTTACCCACGTGGGAACTGATCCCGTCTATTACTTCTTCAGCCATATTTTCTTTCTATGATAAGGTCTATTCAGACTAGCTGATTACCCATCACTTAATTATTCTTTTTGGGCAATTTTGCCCCCCATAATCATGGATTCTAGCTCAAGTTTAAACTGTGACAAAGCACGGATAGACAAATACAAAGTCTCCCTTTTCTGCACATCATCTAAACCTGAAGATATCCAAGCGTTGTTGTAAGATGTTTCCAATTTTTCAAATACTTCCTGAAGAATTGGGTCTTCAATCAGCGTTTTTGCTGAGATCCCTTTACTAATTCTTTCTTCTTTTGGTGTACGTGCCATTTAGTTTGGTATTGGTGGTGCTGGCATCCCCATCTGCTCTGGATTCATGTCTTGTGATGGCATTGGAGGTGCTTGTTGTGCTTGCTGTTCCATCTGCCTTTGCTGAAGGAGTTGCTGGGCTTCTGCTTTTAGTTGTTCTCTATCTCTCTCCATCCGGCCTCTAATTTCGGCTTGGTCAACAGTAGTCTGGTATTTGTTCTCCATTTCCTTGACTTTCATCTCTAAGTCAGATTCCATCTTGTCTCTTTGTAGGTCATCGTCACGTACCATCTTTTCACGATCTAATGTTAAACGTGCCTGATCTACTTCCATATCTGCACGAACCTTATCTGCTTGTGCTTGTGCAAATATTTCATCAGGTGTTGGTTCTGGTGGTGCTGGTTCTGGTGGCTCGTAAGTTGCTGGGTCTGTCCAGAAACTCTGTGTGTCTTTATAGCCAGATAATTCTGTCATCTTGGTTAAAGTGTTGTGATACTGCTGGTTTGTCACCAGAGGATTATCTAACCCTTGCTCTGCTAGGATCGTTGCCTGTTTTAACGAAATAGCTTCAAGCATTTGCATACGTTCTTCTGTGGTACCGAGACCCAATGCTACATTGACAGAAACGTCCATGTCAGAGTCCCATGTTCGTGGGTCAATCGGTATCCATTGGTTCCTTAAACGAACCATTCGGGCTTTCTCTTGATGCTTATTCAAGAGTTTTAATATCTTCTTAAACAAAGGCTTCATACCATTCTCAGCAAAGACACGGCATAGAAGTTCTATCTGGGCCTGTGATGCTGATACTGTTGCTGAAACTGCTGCTTTGGTGCTTGATTGGAGAGCATCTGGGTTTAACCCCATGCTGGCTTTGCTCATGCCAGTTCTGTCTTCTTTGATCTGGTCAAGGTAATCCATCATCGGGAATGCCTCTTTACCAGAGAAGTTCTTTATAAATTCTCCAACTACACCTGCACTACGTGTCCTTACTACCTTGCCAACTTTATTGGAAAGTATGTCATCCTCATTTACTTGGCCCTCAACAAACCACGTATCTGGATGAATGCTCTTGGCGAGACTGTCAAGCATATTCCGTAAAACGCTACTTTTGATGAGTTGTATATCCATTGTCAGGTCTGCAACAGAACTACCAACCCACTTATGAGGTTCAGGATGCCCGTTAAACACGACAAACGGTATAGAATTCACTGGAGAATGATGTAACAGTTCGTGATGTGATCCTGCTGTGCAGAAACGTCTCAACTCTGATATACCATCACCGTCATAGTCCACTCTGGCATAAGATTCAATGTATAAAACCTTACGGTTAGCATCTCCACCTGCTGTATTATCAGGGAAACTACCAACTGCATGCCGTGAAAGATACTCTGTGTTGGAGTCAAATTCGTCTTCTCCACCTGCAAGAGCCAACATCTCTTCAAAATCGTAGCCCATTTGGACTAATTGTGAGACTGAAAGATAACGTCTATGAGCTATTATTGACGACTCTTCTACTGATTTGGCCCGTCTGTCTATTAAAAATTCTTCTGGTGGTATTGCCTCAACAATGATCTGGCCTTGTGAACTAACCCTTCGTATAACCACATCGTGTAACTGGGGTACAGGTGGTTCTTGTGGCATCTCCGGTGGTGGTGGAGGTGGTTGTCCTTGTTCCTGTGCTTGTTGTGCTTGCTGTTGTGCTTGTTGCTGTACTTGTTGTTGTGCTTGTGCCAGTGCTTCTGGTGGAGGTGGCACGTAACTTGGATCGGGATAACTTTCGACTTGTGATGCTTCTATGTCAGGGTCAGCTAGTAATGCTTCTACTCCCATATCGTCAAGCATCGAAAATTCTTCATGCTCAACCTCTTCTTTCCTCTCCCAATCAACCTTTATGACCCCTATTCGTTTTACGAGGGCATCTTTGAAAACATTGTAAAAGACTGAAAAAGCAGGGTTATCTTGGCCTAAAACTACCTGATTGACGTAATCTGAGGCTTGCTCACTGTTTGGTACGTCACTGGCCTCTCTTGGTACGAATTCTACTACCTTCTCGGAACCAAAGAATGTCCTCATTATCTGAGGCATCATCAGTGAAACGGTGTCCCTTACGTCATAAGAGATAACTTGGGAACGTCCGTCTTCTTCATTACCAAAGGGTTTTCCCTGATAGTAGTCACTGGCTTTAACTCTATCTGGGGCTTCTGTTAAATCAATGTAATCTTGAGCCTCTTCTATTAATGAGGCAATAATCCCTTCAAGCTCTTGTTCCTCCATTGGCTCGGCACCGGAGAGGCGTATTTGCTCGTCTTCTAGCTTGTATGTCTCGGTTAAAAGTTCTGCTTCGGACTTCATAAATTGAACAAATAAGTTAACATAATATGGGAGTTTGGTTACAAACTATGGATAAAATGTAGGATAGTCAAGTGGTTTTGCTATACTCCACTTTGTTGCAACAAACGGTTGAACAAACGGTTGAACAAATCAAACAATCCCAATCATGGGCCTTTCAAGTGGTTTTTTCCAGCTAGTAGAAGTGCCTGACATGCTGGCATAGCTGGCAAAAGTAAGCACAAAAGCATCTGCTCTGTCTGGTGATGCACCCCGATCTAAGTTTTTACGAGTCTTTTCTTTTGACTCGACTTTTAGCTTATCTGAGTTGTAATCCTGTTGGACTGCAACCAATTCTTCAATCAGCTTCTCATCATTCGGTATTAGACAGTCACGCCTCTCAAACCAGTCCCTGCACCTCCACCAAAGCTCACTTCTGAGGTTAAAATAGTCACTACCGACACTTGGAGACTCTGAAACATTAATTCCACGTACATCAACACCTTTTTCCATTAAACGATCCACTACACCTGCTCCAAGGCCGATTGAATCAATTAAAACCTCTCCAACTTCGTAACCTGAAGAGACTAAATTCTTCATTTCGGACTCAACCCAACCTACAACCTGCATAGTGTCTAGTTTTTTACGTATTAGAACCTCTCTGCCTAATACATGGTTCCCTTGTCTGATACAAATGGCACTGGCATCCTTTCCTCTACGTGCCACATCGACACCCATGACCACTACTCCACCTGTAGGCTTAACATCCCTGTCAATTGCACCCTCAATCATCTCTCTTGGGATAATCGTATCATCATCTGCTACTGGGAATTCACCTAAAACACGTACCCGATAAGCATTGCTTGACTCAGAATATCTGAGCTTCATATCTGCAACGTAATCGTCTGAAACCCTGTTAGAATCTACACATGACACCTTCAGTGTCTTCCAATAACCTGCCAGCTTAGTATGTGTATTGTAAAACATACCTGTACTACGTACAGGGTTTCCCAATAGAATTGTACAAGCTGATTCTCCTGACATTGAGCCTGATGCTGCCTCAAAAACTCCTTCTGGGACACCTGATGCCTCATCTGCTATCAACAAAACGTGATCACTGTGAACTCCTGCCAATGCTTCTGGAGTTTCGGCACGACTCACGGAAAACGAGATGAAACTCTCTGCTGGAGCAGCTTTTAAACGTATATGTTCAACAAATACATCAATTTGATCCTTCAAAACGTCTGGTAGCTCATTTACCCACCTTTTACACTCTGAAGCTAATGCATTCTGAAGCTGAGACACAGTTGGAGCAGTCACAACAGCCTTTTGAGGGTACCTAGTCAGCAAATGCCATATCATAATCCACGATGCACATGAAGACTTCCCTACTCCGTGCCCTGACCGAACCGAAATCCTACGTTCACCTTCTCCAACCCACCTCAATACCTGCTCCTGCCACGGGTCTGGTTCAATACCAAGAACCTCCCTGACAAATAACACTGGGTCTTGACCATACTTGTCAAAGAACTGCTTTATTATCTCCTCAAATCCCATTTTTTAGCCTGATCGTGAAGTGCCTTTAAACGAGCCAAATGCTCTTTATTCTCCTTCTGTGTCATCCTTCTCCTCCGTTACCAGTTTAACCTCACTCTTAACCTCAATAGTCCTTACCCTCTGCTCCTGATTCGACATCAATATCTTCAACTGCTCAACATACACTTTCGTCATATCAGTAGTCTTCAAATTAACCTCCTGCCTCTCTCCAAACATCCTTGGAAAGTATTTCGTTGCTAACCACTTCCTAGCATCAATCGAAACACGAGCCACATCACTCTCAACATCTCCTGCCTCTAAACGATCTATCATCCCCTCAATGCTCTGGGCATGATAAACAGCACGCCCCTGATGGGCCTCTATAAACCTCTCATGCAACTCTCCACGCCTTAAACGATCCCTCAAGACCTGATCTGTCATACCATGACTTACAGCAAAGCCATGAAGCGTTTCACCACTCTCAATTTTACTAAAAAAATTATCCCAAAATCCAACATCCTCCTTGAAAGGGACTGGGGTCTTACCAACATGGGCCGACTCCTTCTTCTTCTCCTTGATCTGATCCTTACCTGATGCCTTCCTACCTGCATACTCACTCTTATTCCGTATGCTCCTCTCTCTCTTCGTCTCTGTCTTAACCATAACCTCTCTCCTAAATCATTGATTCGATATATGTTCTATACTTAAAATTTGTGAAAAGGAAATAAAAATTTTGAAAGAGGTCTGTTGGGGGGAGATAAGTACCAGCTCCAGATGCCATCCTTATTTTTTATTAGGGGGGTCAAATAATCGTTTAAATACAGCATCAACTGCTAGTCTATCAAGTGAACTAAGGCTGGAACCCCCTGCAACTGCTAGGTTTACAGGTTAAGGGACTGTCTTGCTTCCCTTATTAACTTCTATGTAATCGGTTAAGGATCTCATGCACACGTGAACTTTCCAGAGCAGGTGCCTATCCTACCCATCCCATCTATCCATTCCATCCATCCATTCATTCATTCAAGCATTCTCACAATTCCACCCAACAATTACGGAACATTCAGCACACGTATTTTAAAAGATAAGTTACGTTATATATTTATATATATAAGTAACGTTCTCTTTAAAATACATAAACTGACTTGTTTTTTATCTGGTAGAGTCCTGCACTAATGCTGTATTTCTACACGTCTAAGTTATTTATCCAATTAAAATGATAAAAAGGTGTATTAAATGCTTTACATTGTATTAATACTTCTATAAGCTAATAGATTTAAAGAGTTTACCGGATGTACCGGAAACAATATTAATCTTTAATTTAGGAAACAAAATGGAGCCAGTGCTAATCGATACCCAGAGGACATTTGGGGTTGAACTCGAGGGACTAATAAGAACAGGTGGAGACCATGACGAATTAGATACCCGTCAAAATGGTTGTGAATGTGACTGCAACTATGGTTGTCAAGGGGGTTGCTATGGGGACTGTAACTGTGAAGAGTTTCAAGACGATTTATTATACGAATGGGATCGAGAGAACCCCAAGCCTGATATATCCCCCTTTCCAACAGTCAATCATCCTACAATTATACAGTGGCATATGTTGAGGTCTATCGAATGGAAAACAATAAGAGATACTGAATGTCTTTGGTGTAGAGGTGAATGTGATTGTCCCTTCTGCCGTGGTGAATGTGATTGTGATTTTTGTGATGGGAATTGTGGTTGTGGTGTCTGTTCTGGGCGTTGTGAATCTTGTTTACAAGAATATCGTGAGGGAGTTTTCGGTTGCCAGAGCAGAAGTGGATTAGCTAACAGTATTCATTCTAATTGTGATTGTAGGTGTCACCATGAAGACTGGAATACACGAACAGTTGCATATTGGAAAGTTATTTATGACGGTTCGGTAGAAGGTGACCATGATCAAGAAAGTGTAGAAGTGATTAGTCCACCATTAGCCGGTTTAAACGGTTTAAAACAGGTTTCAAATGTTGTTAAACAAATGTCACGTTATGGAGTTGAGGTTAATAGCTCTGCTGGGTTACACGTCCACCACTGCTCAAAAGGTTTAAGCTCAAAAACATTTTATAATCTGCTCAAATTCTATGCATTTTATGAGGGAATTATTGATTCAATTATGCCGAAGTCTAGACGTGGTCAGTATCCTGACCATTTAGCATCACTTAAACATATATCAAATTGTGAATCAGCTAAACAGTTTTGTTTAAGATTAGATGATTATTGCTTTAGCAGTTCATTAGAATTCAGAGCGGATGAAAGTTTTGACCAAAGAGATAACACAATTCGTGAACTTTGCAGTTTTTTGCAGAATGAACGTTATTGTAAAATCAATATAACTGCATATATGAAACATGGGACGATAGAGTTTAGACACCATTCAGGAACCACTGATTCAAAAAAAGTTATGGCTTGGGTGGAATTTACTCAGTTAATAATTGTTTTCTGTTCTAATCCTCACACAAGCATTTTAGATAATCACGTACCGTCATTTTATAAGATGATGATACTTTTGCAAGCACGTCCTGAACTGAAAGATTTTTACCATGATAGACGTGACTTTTTTAACAAACAATATGGTTCATTAACCAGCTATTGCACTAACCACAAACAAGGGTACCACAATGAGTAAAACATTTAATAGCAACTGGAATTATAACAGTAAATGGAATTCTCAAATGAATGAGGATTACGGTTTAATTTGGGACAAGAAAAAGATAATTGAACCACTACCAACAGTAAATTGGTATTTTGCGTTTGGCTCAAATATGAGCAGAAAAAGAATGCAAAAACGTGGTTTAATTTGGGAGCATATTTTAAAAGCAAAATTGCCAAATCATCAATTACGCTTCAATAAAAAAGCTTATTCCATAGGAGAAGGGTTTGCAAATATTGTTAAATGTGACGGTGAAATAGTAGAGGGGGTTTTGTACAAATTAGAAGAAAAAGAACAGGCTCATATTTTAGATGATTTTGAGGGGACACCACTGCATTATGAGCGGAAAGAGATATTTGTAAAATGCAGCCAATTTGCAAAGCCGATTAAAGCATTTACGTATATCGCTAATGCAGAGCAGATTGATAATGAACTTGCACCCAGTGAGGATTATTTGAATCATTTGCTTGATGGGAAACGGTATCTATCAAATAAATATTACTACTGGTTAAGTCAGACACCAACAGTTGCGGATTTAGATACTTATGAGGATCTCCCTGTTTTTGTCTATGGTACCTTAAAGTCAGGCTTTGGAAACCATAACAGGTTTTGCAAGAATGCTTATAGTGTACAATCTGCAACTGTTAACGGTACATTGTATGACGTTGGATTGCCTTATCTGACTATTGATAAGATATATACTTTCGGTGCTGGTTCAATGGATTACAAACAAGATGCTAAACTACTAGCAAAATTACGTTTTGACCTTGATCAAAAAACACAAAATGTTGAGCCGATTAATCCTGTACATGGTGAACTGATTTGTTTTGATGATTGGAATGAATTATATAATCTTGACTCTTTAGAAGGTTTCACAGGGAAGGGGGGATACAATCATTACAACAGAGTTTTAACTACATGCTGGATTGATAACTGTGAGGAAGCCTGTTGGGTATATGTTGATAATACAAATCAACTTAACCCACAAGACATTGTTGCAGATGGATCTTATAAGCGAAGTGTAGACACTTTTTTATCCGTTCCTGATGGTTATACAAAAACAGTTGATGATTGGGAAGAGTATCAGTTTCCTGAACTGTACGAAGATGAAAAGGATTTAGTCGATTTGTTGCAAAATGCTGACAACGTCAAATTCTAATTAATTCTATGCTAGAAGGCATTATCTAAAAGTAATGCCTTTTATGGATTGAATTAAGGTTTTTAGGAGTCTTAAAACGTCCACCAGTGACATTTTCTATTGTGGTCAATGCCACTACATACCCTTAAATCTTTGCTTAACGGTTAATATGAAATACAAAGTAAAACTGCTTTCAACTTGTTTTGTTGAAGGATATATCGAAGCATCACATTTACAAGGTGCGTTTAATACCCTTGACGATAAAAAACTGATACAGAGTGAAATAGTAAAAGGGAATTTATATTCAAGTTGCTTAGAGTATAAAAAATTATTAGTTGAAGTTTTGAAACCTGCCGAAGTCGATTCCAAATAATATCTCAATAAATAATCTCAAAATGGGGGGCAAAAATTGCCTCCCAAAAAACAAAAATTAATCTGATTCCCCCCAGATTTTTTGGAGGGAAAACCCGATTCCAAATTTAGGTTTAGATTTAGATTTAGATTTAGATTTAGATTTGGAATCCAAATTCGTTACCCTTCGTTACTCGGTAACGGTAATTTTAAGAAAAGGAACATAATGGCACATTTTAGAGGAACAGTAAATTCAGGTAAAAAAGACGCTTCAAGATTAGGTCACAAATCAACTGGCTTAACCACTACTTGCAACACTTGGGAATTAGGAATCAAAGTGGATGTTAGGTTTGTAAACGGTCAAAATATATTTAAGGTTTACAAAACTGGGGGGAGCAATGGTGCTTCTAACCCTGAACTACTCACAACTGTTATCCTAGACGAAGAAACTGGGAAAAAGGCTACAGAATACCATTTATAGAGAAACAATATGAATAATGTAGTAAAAGGGGACACCCTTAAAATTAACAACTCGGTAAAACGTGCAATAGTACAGGCTTCAAAGCAAATCATTGCAAATGAAGAACTACCACGAAACGCCTCAAAATTTGAGGATTACTGGTTTATGCATAAAACGCCAGAAGGCAGAGTTTATGATGTAAATATCTATGAAAATTGTGCTGATGACGGGTTAAAAATATCTGTTTTTGACACTGTTTTCAATGGTGAGGTTTACGATACAATTGGTAATGAATGGTGTCAAATAGGTTATATTAAAGACCAAATTTAACATTACTTAATAATTAAATGTTGCATCTATATTACAAGGTGTGTATAATAAATGACATGATTAATAATTAAAGGAGAATTATGAGTAAATGGCTAAATTGGGAACCAATAGACAAAGAAACGTCTATCGGGCATGATGAGCTAATAAATATGGTGTTGCTTCAGGGCAACTCCATTGAAATCTTGATTAAAGACGTAGAGGAATTAAAAACCAAGATAGTATATTTAGAATCACAAAATAAACTTTTAAAGAATAGGCAACAATATGACTGAGGAAAAAAGAAAAGTCGGAAGACCTTTTAAAGTCGATAAGAAAAAGTATCACGTAGTTAGGATTGAAAAGTCTTTAGGTGAAGAACTTGATTCTTATCTACCAGAGTATTCTCAGAAGATTAGCTTTAAAGTGACAATAACTGGGTTTGTCGAGAAAGCTATACGTGAATGTTTAGCACGTGAAAAAGCGGAGTAATCTAAGTTAAGTGGTTGAAATCATTGACAAGCACCAGTAGCTCAACTGGATAGAGCAACTGACTTCTAATCAGATACCTAAACCTAAAAGCTATTTAGGTTTCAATCACTTAGCCTCACAAAATAATCTCGCTTCTCTTTAACTCCCTTAAAAGGGTGTATAAGAGAGGTCTGACTACTTTAGGGAAAATAAATGGCTGAGAAGAAACAGACACGTTTAGTTAAGCGTACACAAATGTACATCGGCATCTACAATGAGTATATTTTACCGTGTGGTAAACCAACTACAAGAGACCTGATTAGTAAAGACTCTTTAGAGTGGGACAACTCAGGCATGAGGAGAAGAAAGCGTTCAGAAATGAATCAGGGTATGTTGCTTAACAAACTTTGGGCTACTGGATTAGACAATATCCAGAAAAAAGTTATTGTTGAAAACTCTATGCCTATTAAAAAAATGATACAGAAATACTTAGATTCTATTTCGCTTACTGTTTGTAAATCCACGGTCAAACAATATACAGCATGTTTAGATCACTTTGTGAAAGCGTTAGGTGATTTTGACCTTGATAATCTACCAGATAATATCAGTGATAAATTCCTTAAATATTTAGAACTACGTGGTATTTCAGATCATTCAATAAATTCTTATGTTAGAATGGTTCAATCGTTTTTTATCTGGTGCAACGATAGAAATTACATACCCAGTTTAATCAAACTTGGGAAGAAGAAACCTACCAAAACTGTACCTTTAAAATTCTCGGAAGATCAGCTTGACAGTATTTTAGATTTAATTGAGAAACACATTTTAGATGCAGGTAGTAATTCCAACAAACTTATCTCTGCTTTAAACCAAAGACGTGCCTTTTATCTCTTTAGGTATACAGGTGCTAGAGCAGGAGAAATAAGAACCCTACCTTTAGATCGAATTTCGTTAAATACTAATAGCATGATGACCTCTACAGGGAAGCATCAGTTTCTTATAGCTGACGTACCTGAGTTGGGATTTAGAGTTAAAGGTAAGCACGAAGCATTTATACCAATAGCCAAAAAAGAATTACTAGATTTCTTATCCCGTGATTTAAGAATTAGGAATATAAACGAAAGATGGTTTTTAGATGACGGGACAGGTCAACCACAATGGAATTCTGTTCAAACATTTGGGAGAGTATTTGACACTAACCTTAAAAAATTAGGAATAAAAGGTAAGCGTACACACGGGTTTAGGGCTACTGTCATTAGCAACTTATTAAATAAAGGGACTCCAGCAGTAGCTGTTCAAATGTTAGCCAGACATGCCGATTTATCCACTACGTTGGGCTATTTTAATCAAGATGATAATGAGCTTCGGAAACATATAGAAGCTAACCTTTAGCATTTAAATAAATATTAATTAATGTTTGACAATATTCTTTAAATATCGTATTATTAGAATACTTAGTTTTCTATATATAACAATAAAGGGATCAAATGGATTTGAAAGATGAATTAAAACGAGCCGGAGTTAGGCTACGAGAGTTAGCACACCTGACAGGTGAAAGCCAGTCTACCATTAGCCGAGTATTAGATTTACAACTCAGGGCTAAAGTCGAAGAGGGTGCCTATCTCTTGATAAATAAGAAAATTACTGAACTAAAAAGTTGGGGTTCCCGATACCCTGACATTAAGCAAACCGTTAAGCCGACAGTGCATTGAGACTTGAGCTTAAAAATCAATTACTTCTTTTCTTAAAGCAACGTGAAAGAGTCACGGGTGTCAAAGTAGACCCCGATGCTTTTATCTCTTTAGCCGTTGAAGAGAAGATGTGGAGGACACTTCCAGACAGGAGAGGAACATGGAGAGAACCACTGGTATAACATTAGGATATGACGCTTTTACAGGTGAAAGTACAGAACTTAAAATATCTGCCACTTTTAAAAAGGAAAATGTCTTAAAACAAGCAGATGTTTTGCAAGACTGGATTGGGGAGTTGACCGAGCTTTACAACAAGAGTCTCAAGGAGTGGCGTGTTAACGGTAGCTACTCAAGAAAACTATTTGTAGCTAATGATTAAAGTTTGTTGCCACTGTAAAGCAGATTATGAGCCGACCGTCAACGGTAGCCAGTCAGATGTTCAGAAATACTGCTCGGTCAGTTGTAAAGATAAGGCTCAATATTATCGAGCTAAAGAGTCTGGTCACATAAGGGCTAAGAAGTCTGGTTATCCACGGAAACTGAGCATTAGACTTTACATGCTGGCACGTAATTCAGACATCAGTGTTCCATGTCATTACTGCTCAACACGGCTAACACCCGAAAATTTTCAGTTAGATCACAAAATACCAATGTCAAAGGGGGGTTTTACCACCAAAGCAGAGATACAACAGGAATCAAACCTTGTTGTATGCTGCGATGCCTGTAATCGAGAAAAAGGTCATGAGTACAGTTACGAACAGTTTATGGAGATGAAAAATGGATAAGAATAACTTCATTATGTGTTCCACCGAAATTATTCAAGACAAACGGTTGAGCTTGAATCAGATTAAAGTTTTACTAGCATTATTTAGTTTTAGAAATAACGACACAGGGTTGTGCTTCCCCAGCCGGAATTCAATCTCTAAAAAAACTGGGATTAGAATTACGACAGTGTCCGAAGTTACAACCGAATTAGAATCTTTAGAATGGGTGGAGAAAACGTGGCACGAAAGCCTTTACAAATATCACGTCCGTATCCCTGATGAAAAGTTTCGATCTATGACTTGGACTGAGTACAGAAAATTTAAAAATGATAAGAAGGAAAAGGAAGACACGGGGAGCAATACAGTACGGCCCAACCGAACCGAGATAGTACTGGGCAACCGTACCCATAACAGACATAAAGTAACAGACTTAATAATAAAACCCCCTATATCCCCCATTACCAATCAGGTTGAAGGTGTCTACGAAGAAATCCTAGCCGATTTGAATGAGAAGACTGGGAAGAATTACAAGTCTACTTCAAGGGCTAATCAGAAATGGATTGATCTTCGGTTGGCAGATGGACACACCGTTGAAGATTTTAAAACAGTAAACACAGTCAAAGCTAAAGACTGGAATAACTCCCCTGAACAAAACAAATATCTCAGGCCAGAGACGTTATACGGTAATAAGTTTGACGGCTATCTTCAGCAGAAAGAAGTAACAGCAGTTGTAGTACAGGCACCCCCACGGTTTCCTTCAAAGTTTGAGAGGGACAGAGAAACATCCTCACATTTAAAACGGAGTTTGGAAGATGACAGAAACACAGAAAGCAA
>TARA_R110002167_G_scaffold59010_6_pt1 | contig 18905 bp, 25 predicted proteins | sample TARA_R110002167 | Tara Oceans TARA_R110002167 (sample SAMEA4398238) | marine metagenome | biome: Polar Biome; feature: [MES] marine water layer (ENVO:01000295) within the mesopelagic zone...; material: water (ENVO:00002006), including particulate matter (ENVO:01000060) such as...... | reverse complement strand
GATGTCCTCGACATGGAGCCGGGTACTGAAGACTCAGGTTACCACGGCATCAACGTTCACAAGGCCGGGGAAGCCAGCACTGAGGTCAACCGCTGGTCGGCCGGCTGCCAGGTCTTCGCCAACGACGATGACTTCGATGAGTTCATGGACCTATGCCGCACGGGCAAGAGCTTCTGGGGTGAGACCTTCACTTACACTCTTGTTGAAGACCCGGTGATGTAGTGTCAGAGAGTACGCCCCCAGCCGCAACAATCACACTCCAACCCTGGATGTATCCGGTGCTTTGGGCGCTCGGTGGGTCTATCATTGGAAGTGGTGGCGGTATTACCTTCGGAGCCCAGGAGATGGACAAGCACTCAGAGGAGTGTGTCCAGACGCTTGATGCCCTTGCAGACCGCATTGAGACCTTGGAAGCTGAGTAGCCTAAAGAAGCTGTGGACAGACATGCGACGTTGTCTTGACTTTGACGTAGCCGGCACCCTACTCACGATTGCCATCATGGTCGTCGTGCTCCTCACATGGCTCGTCTCTAAGTAACTGCTCGTTGTCCAGGGCCTCAGCAACGCGCCTGAAAGGATCGCTCAGACTTCAATCAGGTCCAGTAGGAACAAGTCAGCGACACGACTGACAAGTGATTCCATGGCATCTTGGGGGCAGTCGGCCACGCCTACGGCGATACGAGTGCCTGCGATGTGGAGCTCGTAGCCATCGTCGTCGCTTGTAGGTTTAACCTCAGCGTCGTCCCACCCCATGTCTTTGAGTGAGCTCACAAGATTAATGGCGTCGCTTGCTACAACCATGGCTTTGACAAATGTCTCTGTGGAAGACATCATTGCTCCTGTCTCCGTACCGTATCACGTCGCGTCCATCGACCCGGGCCAGAACGAGCAGCCATCCGCGCCCTCTCGCCTAAGTCCACGAGCTGAACGAGCCAGTCACTGTACTTCGACGGCTCAGACGCATTCTTAACGGGCGACTCAGAGAACGCCTCTGCCAGTCCTTTGACGTGCCTGATGGTCGGTAGCCGCTGGCCTGATTCAATACGACTGACCTCGGGTTGACTAAGTGATGAGCGACGCGCCAGCTCGGCGATGCTCCATTTGCGGGCTTGTCGATGTCGACTGACGAAGCGAATAAACGCGCTGTCTGACATGAGATCTCCTTTGGTAACCACCGTTATGGTAGCCGCCTCGAAGCACCACGTCAACTCTAAGGCTTGACACTGTGGCAACCCTCTCTTAGTATCGAGGATATGTGGGACCTACCGAACTACACCATCACAGTTGAGGCCCAGGGGCGCTGGGACTTCCTGCAACAGCTTGAGTCAGCAGTGCCTGGAGCGCTCGCATGGGGCGTACGCCGCTGGATTGATCACAGAGGTGTCAGCCGCAAGCGCCGCCTCCGCATTGAGAAGACGGAACGCTGCGACTTAGAGGGTCTGACCGAATGCGAAATCTACGTACCGCTGCATGGTGCCTGGCTTATTGGACGCGCACTCACGCTCGAAGGCATGTCGTACAGTGTCTTGGACACTTGCACGGATGGAATCGACGGCTGGGACAACTCAGCCGAAGGGCGCGCTGCGACGGAGCAAGAGGGGCGGCGACTCACGCAGGCGTCCGTCAGCCGGGGAGAGCTACGACCACACGTCATTGACATCGCCACACCGTACCAGTTCATGGGTGTCGCCTGGACATTGAGCCGCCCGTGGGTGCTCAACGTATGGAGTGCCGGCGCGGGCAAGACGCTTGGCGCCATCATGGCTGTGACGGCGCGGCAGGGCTCAGTGCTGGTCATCGTACCTGCTAAGGCCCGCCACGTCTGGTGGTCGCAGGTGCAGGAGTACACGACACTCAAGCCGTTTCGGGTGCGTCCTGTGTCCGAGCGCAAGAAGAAGGACCCGACGCTGGACGAGTACTTGCAGGATTGCCGCGTCAACAACACTCGGCCCTTCGTCGTCATGGGGGCGGAGTCACTCTCAGACAACATGGATGTCGTGCACGCAGTCAGCCCGGCGATTGTCATCTTCGACGAACTCCACATCTGGGGCAGCCGCAAGCGATGGAAGGCCATCCAAGAGGCAGACGGCACCGTATCTTTCGAGCGCAGGAAGACTGCCGCCAGCGAACGCAAGGGCTCGAAGGTAGACCGAGAGAACCGGGCCGTAGCTGCCATGGACGTGAGCCGACTGAAATGCCTTGAGCTTCGCATGGGGCTGACGGCGACGCCCCTGGATGACGGCAGGCCCAGGCGGTTGTGGTCGCAGCTTGACCTACTCAGCCCTGGCGGCTTCAGCCACAGCTACAGCAAGTACGCGCTGCGCTACTGCGATGCACGAGCCGGCCAGTATGGCGGCCTCGACGACACAGGCAGCAGCAACATGACGGAGCTCAAGCAGCGGTGCAGCTATCTCTTTCATGAGGTGCCTTACAGCGAGAGCCACGCGGCGCTGCCGGATACCCGAGTGCAGGTCGTCTACCTCAGCAACACAGAGCTCAATCGGGCTGAGCGATGGAACGATGACAAGACGTTTGGGCAGGCGCTCAAGAGTCTCGCCAAGGAAGTGAAGTCGGGGAATGAGGATGCACGTACTCGTGTAGTGGAGGCGCGTCTCTCAGAGGCCTGCAGCCGCAAGCGGCGCTACGTCATCGACGAGGTCAAGGAGGGGCTCAAAGGTGGGGGTAAGGTCGTTGTGTTTACAGCTCGGCGTCGGGAGACCGAGTTGTGGGCGCACGAAGTGAGGAGGGCAGCAACTCGTGGGGACGAGGCCCTCGGCGAGGTTCCAGTCTGGATGGCGCACGGCGGTGTACCGGAATCGGAGAGAGACGGTATCATCGATGCTTTCCGTGAGTCGTCAGGCCCTTGTTGCCTGGTTGCCACGGGTCAAAGTGTTGGTACCGGTGTTGACGGCATGCAGACTGCGGACCTCGCCATCTTCGCTATGCTTCCTTGGAAGCCCGGTGACTTCATGCAGTGGAAGGGACGCTTCGACCGCCTCGGTGGTAGCGCCACACTACTCAAGGTTCCGGTAGCTGTGAGTACCTATGATGAGAGGGTTGTGAGTATCCTTGTGGATAAGTTCGGGCCCATCGAATCCTTCCTGCGTGCCGACGAGCTCCGGGGCCTGGACGAGAAGCTACTCGGCCTTGAAAATAAAGACGGCCTGCTGGACTCCATCGTCAGCAAACTGGGGGAAGCGTGACCAAGTGTGAGCATGAGATGACCAAGAAGCAGAAAGCCGAGAAGGCTGAGAGAGCCATCGCTGCGTGGATCTTGGATACGACATGCGATGTGTGCATTGACCAACAGTTGGCCAAGGTGCAGCAGAAGTATGACCGACTACTCCAGGGCCTCAAATGACAGACAAGATTCTCATCGAGGCAGGGCGCAGTGCCCGAGGCTGGTCGCGTGTCGGCAACTTCTTCAAGTGCCCGCAGCTATTCGCATATGACAGTCGCCTGAAGCTGGACCTCATTCCTGCCGACGCGTTGACGCGCGGTAGCATGGGCCACGTCATGCAGGCGCATCAGCATGCCATCTGGGGAGCGCGCGGGCCTCTTGGTGTCTGGGTAGATGACAAGTGGCACGACGACCCGTCCGTCTTCCTCAGCCCCGAAGCCGCCATCCATGAATGGTGCGACCGCAACAAGGCAGGGCACGAGCACATCGATAGAATGATGGATACATTCCGCCGCTACTTGGCGTCCAACCCTGAGCCACCTGGCACAGTGATTAAGGTCGAGTACCCCGTCACGGCTGTGCTGGGTGAGAAGGACAACCAGTGGGGCTTGTGGGTCGTGGCTCTTGAGGAAGCTGGGTTCGACCGCTCTCGGGATGAGGTGATGGCATGGGATGGACAAGTCATTAAGACAACACCGCTCAACGTGCCGGGTCACGACGACCACGACAAGGCCATCGTCCTGACTCGACGACTGGACATGGTGACAAGCGACCGCTCGAACCGCGTCTACATCTGGGACCACAAGCACCAAGCCATGGTCAAGCTGGGTACCAGCGTCATCGGCTACTCCATCGATGGTGGCTTCTCTGCCTTCCGCATCATGGGCAAGCAGATGTACGGCAAGAACTTCGGTGGCCTGGCGCTCAACCTCATCCAGACTCAAGAGCCTTGGCGCGTCGCGAGACCCACTGTTCCACCGACCCCTCATCGTGACGGGCACTTCGCTCAGATGCTGTGGCGAGCAGAGCACCAGATGGCTCGGCTTGACCTCGAGTGTCCTGGGTTCTGGGACTGGCCCAAGGCGCAGAGTGAGACAACCTGTGTCGGACGATACGGAAAGTGCGCTGCTCTAAAACTCTGTTCCTACGGACCTTCTGCTGCTATTTGATCTCATTCCTTGACGGGCGTTTATCGCTCAGATATCTCTATTAGACTGACTGAACTACCTGAGATTGACACCTCAGCCAACCACAAAAGGACCTCGCATGACTACGTCTGAAGGCGCATTGCCGCCTGTGATGATCACGGTATATGGCAAGCCGAAGAACAAGAAGACCTCTGACGCACTGGCTACATTCCCGACGGCGCTTTGCCTGGGTGTGCCCTCTGCGGTGACGCTTGTAGCGCAGAACGAGCTGGGCTTTACACCCAGCGTCCACCCCAGCAGTCCCCGGACGCTACCGGACTTGGTGCGGCTGCTCCACCATCTCAGTGACTCAGGTGATGCTAAAGCCTACGGGGCCATCATCATCGATGACGCCAGCCACCTGTGCCAGCAGTCAATGTTGTACTGGCAGGAGAAGGCACCCGTGGGTCGTTCTGGTAAGAAGGATCATTTCTACCAGTACCAAGAGCTCAATCGGCATCTGCTTGAGATCTCCAGCTTGGCTCGTCACATTGGTGTTCATCTTCTCATGACGTTCCATGAGCGTATGCCTGGCTCAAACATGGACGGCCGCTTCTGTCCGGGCGGTCCCGACGTGCCCAGCCGCAACCAAGTTGAGACGATTCCATCGTGGTGTGACATCAACGTACGGGCCATGATTGACCCGACGTACCCCGACCCGTGGTTCCCTTCCATCTACTACTGCGACCCCACCGATCCTGAGTGGGTCACGGGTGACCGGACGGGCGTGTGCTACAACAAGACACCTGGCAACTTGCGAGAGGTGCTGCGCTCCAGTCGGAGCAACTACAAGCTTGACCGTGTGAAGGGTCTTGAATGGCAGGATGACGTAGCTGACACGGTGGCTGCGGCCATGGTCCAGGGCGCATCTTCTCGTGAGGCAGTCACGGCTGCCACTTCGGGTCGTAAGGAAGCTCAGCTTCACTTGCGGTGGGCGTGTCAGGATGGCATTGCTCGCGGCGTCCTACGTCTCAGAGCACAGCGCTCTCTCTTCGATTTCGTGGCTGAGGAAGCTGCAGCAGACAACGCTCGTAGTCTGTCGCTTCCGCCGCCACCGCCCGCATCCTAACGGCGTCTTGTCGTTTGGACCTTGGACTTTTTGTCCGTCACTACTACTATTAACGAGGAAAAAACATGGGTATCAAAATCCCCGGCACGGCTTTCAAGGGTGTCAGCTCTTTCGGTTCGTCCGCACCTGAGGCCGGCTTCTATGCCGTCAACATCGTCAACATCGAGACCAGCCCGAAGGACAAGCCTGGCACTCGCCGCTTCCATGTCCAGTTTGAGAACGGCTTCAAGATGTTCGAGTTTGTACATCTTGCCTTCGATGACAATGGGCAGGCTCTTGCAGGTCTGACCGAGAACCAGACTCGTGGTCGCATGGCTGGTATTCGTACCATCCTTGAGTCCGTGGGCTACAGCGCTGAGGACATCGAGAACGCAGGCGAGATCAACGACGCTTGGTTCTTGTCTGGCCAGAACGGCGGTCGTCACGGCTACGTTGAGTTCACCCCCGGCCAACGCGGCGTACAGGGTAGCTACAGTAGCATCGACCAGTGGACTACCAAGGCTCGTTACGATGCGCTGGTAGCTGCAGGCAAGACCGTCAAGGAGCCCGTGGTGGCTACCACCGCGGCTACCTCCACAGTCCCCACTAACGGCGCCTCCGTCCCGACTGCTGGCGTGGTTCTGCCCCCGCCGCCAAGCGCGGCTCAGAGCATCGTTAGCTAGCGCTATGGGTGGAGGTCAGTGGGGTGTCTTGGTTGGCCCCCAAAACTGGCTTCCGTCCGGGTCACCATCGCCAAGAGGTCCGGTGGTGGTGACCCTCTTTTTTCGGACTTCAATGGAACGACGTGAAGTACGACCCACGAGACCACGGTGCCAAGTGTGATGAATGTCCGCTTGGTCCAGGTTCAGTGGGCGTACTTCGTAAGGGCGACTGGCAGCCAGTAGGACCTGAGCTCCATCATGGGGCGACGGTGCTGGCTGTAGCTGAGTCACCTGGGCCGGATGAAGTCATCCATGGCAGGCCGCTTGTCGGTCGGGGTGGCTCTGAGTGGAGCCATGCTTTGTCCAGTTGCGGTAAGCAGCGGGCAGATATTGACCTCGACAATGTCATGTGCTGCAAGCCTCCCGGTCAATCGTCAGGTGCATGGCGCCGACTTGAACGCCAGCTTGACTCGATAAATAAGAAGCGCGCGGTTGAGGGTGAGCCTCGTATCCCCCATCCGTCAGAGTGCTGTGCTCCCAGGCTGAAGGCTATGGTTGAGCGCTACGCTGCTGTGCTGACGCTTGGACGTGTCGCCACCGCATCCGTCACGGGCAACGGTGCCAGCATCTTCAAGAGCAGGGGTGGCCCTCTTCGTCTGAGTGACGACAGGCGCGCGATGCCTACACTGCATCCTTCCTTTATGCTTCGGTCCCCCGGTTGGCGCAGCGTCTTCCACTCCGACGTGTCCAAGGCATTCCGCTGGTTCAACGACAAACTACTGTGGACAGAGCCTGACACCTTGTGGCGGCCCGTGCCCCACGAGCTGGAAGAGTGGCTGGCTCAGCCTGCGCCCTTCTGGGCTTACGATGTTGAGACGGATGGCATCGAGCCGATGACGTGTGCGCTCCGCACCATCGCGATTGCGATACCTGACTTGGACCCAAGTGGCAAAGCCGCTGACGGATTCATACACCAGAACTCCCGTGCCGTAGGCATCAGCTTCCTCTCGGCAGATGGGCACTCTCACTTCTATGAGCCTGCTGTGGAGGCTGAGCTCAAGGACATTCTCAGGCGTGTGTTCACAGATGGGCGAGTCTGGGTGGGGCACAACGCTGGCAGCTACGACCGCATGGTCATCGAGAACCACCTGGGCGTGACGCCCAAGCCGCTGGTCGATACGTTGTTCCCTGCTCGGTTCAGGGCGCCCGACTTACCCAAGGGGCTGAAGACCATCGGCTCCATCCTCACGGACGTAGAGCGGTGGGAGACGACGGAGAAGGGCGATAGCATCTCTACAGGCTCGACTGATGATGACGAGCTGCTGCGCTACAACATCATTGACACGGTGGTGAATGCACGAATCGTGGTGCCCCTGATGAAGGCGGCTGATGAGGCGGGGGCTTTCCGCCCGATACGCTACGACCTGAAGCCTCACGGTTGGTCGCAGGGTCGCGCATGGGACCTCAATGAGGTGGACCATTCGACCCAAGAGATGTGCGTAGACATGCACAAGAACGGGGTGTGGGTAGACCAGGCACGGAGGCGGGAGCTCGTCACTCACTTCTCTAAGTCTGTGCGTGAGCGCGAGAAGCGTATCGACGCGATGGCGCCTGGCATTAACCCAGGTAGCTACGACCAGATCCGCACGCTGTTCTACACCGACTGGAAGCTGAGCATCCCACCGCAGATGGAGGCGAAGGACTTCTACACAGAGACGGGGGCGCCTGGCACAGGCGACAACGTGCTGCGGTCTCACATTGCCAGTGGTTCGCTGAGCGAGGTCCAAGAGGCGTTCGTCCGCGAGCTGCGTCTCTATCGTAGGGAGAAGAACAAGATCCTTGGCACCGTGCTCATCCCCCTCAACCGCAGGGACATGGACCCGAAGAAGGGACTGGTCTGGGAAGACGGGCGCGTCCGTCCCTCATGGAACGCTCACGTTACCAGTGTGGGTAGGCTGAGCTGCAGTGGTCCCAACCTGCAGAACATCGGCAACAGGAAGGGGCAGGGTCCACTCAAGACCATCTTCGCCGCACCGCCGGGACGTATCCTTATCGGTGCTGACCTCGACCAGGCGCACCTCCGCATCATCGCGAACTACTGGAAGATACCGATGCTGGTGGAGTGCTTCCTCCAAGGCAAGGACCCACACAACACGCTGGCCCACGCCACCTTCGGTGAGCGCTTCGAGCAGGCAAGCGGGTGGGGGCCGGAAGGATTCAGCCTCTACCGCAAGCCCGGCAAGGGTGACGCCAAGTCGATGCGTGACGTGTCCAAGACGCTACGGTACGCCAGTGCTTACGCGGCTGACCCCGCGACTGTGTGGCAAGTCCTCACCTCTACGGAGACGGACGACGCCAAGCTGCCCTATGTCGGCATGACCCTCAGAGAGGTCCGGGTCATGCACAACAAGTGGCAGCAGAGCGAGCCGCAGTGGGACGAGACCTGGAACAACATGCTCAGCATCTACGGGCACCAGGGCTATATGGAAGAGCCCGTCATGGGTAGACGCTCGGGCCCACTCGGCGACGGCAAGAAGCAGGAGGTAGTGAACTTCCCCATCCTCGCAGCCGAGGGTTCCGTCATGCGCCTGGCCGAAGCCAACGTGCGAGAGGCATTCCCTCATCAGTTCGCAGGTCCGGGCACCGGGATGATTCACCAGTGCCATGACTCCATCGCAGTGGAGTGGCCGCTGCCCCCTGGGTTCGACCCGATGTGGGCGCCCAAGAAAGGCGAGGAGCTGCCACCTGAGATTGAGAAGCTCAGGCGCACAATGGAAGAAGCAATGACAATCACCATCCCTGGTTGGCCTGTGTCGATGACGGCAGAGGCAGACGTGGGACGAACCTTAAAGGATATCTAATGGCACAAGCACGATACTTCCTTGCGCATGCGCGCCAGGACAATGACTTCGCCATCGACATGTGGACGAAGGAACTGACGGTGCAACTGTCTCGACCTGACTGGCCCGCTAAGGTCACGCCTGGCCGTGACGATTACTCCGCTCGAAGCTCCGCTCTCGGTGGATGGAAGGCTTGGTGCGCCGATGTGCCCAAGGGCGAGGACTACCGAGGTGAGCCCATGTTCCATGGCGTCGTGGTTCCGGTAGCTGATATCAAAGAAGCCGCGGTAGGCCGGGCCACTTCCAACCTCGTCGAGGGATTCCTGGACGCGGGTAAGCATGTGTTCGCCTGGTGCCCTCACGACCAGTCACTCGTACAAGTCACTGCCATCATTGACAACTCTGAGTCGGACAACTGGAAGTCCTGGTCTTTTCTCATCATGGGTTGACACAGTGGTATCCCCGCAGTAGGTTCATCGTAGGTCACAACATCTTGTGACATTCCCTGACTGACTCAAACTTAGGAGGCCATCATGGCCAAGAAGAAGACGACGGCTCGACCCCACGTGAGCCGAGTGTTTAGCAACCTCAAGTCCCCTCTCCCCAATGGCGACGCATGGGCTGTTGACCTGGCACCGAAGACGCTGCTGGTTGGTAGCAACACCAGCCACAAGAGCAGCGTCATTCAGTCAGTGGAGCTCGCCCTCGCTGGAAGTGCCGACGACATCGTGGGTCGCAGCGCCGTAGCAGATGCGGCTCTCCTCCTCACGCTGGCACCCAACGATGAGCTGGGCATGAGCGCCACCACCTCCGACGGTGACATGTACTCCTACAACGTGAAGTACGAAGCCGGCGGTCGCATTAAGAAGCCACGCCACACTGGCCCAGGCGCTTCCGCATTGACGCACCGCACAGTCCGCGAGGCACTCGTAGGCTCAGCAGCTACTGCCCGGAAGGCGTTCCTCTCTTGGGCATGTGACGATGCCAGCCTCGAGGATGTGCTCGCTCACATCCCATCGGAGCTACACGCCAAGTACCGCGACATCGCGGAGTACATGGGCCACGACAAAGACCCAGTGGGCACACTGTTGACGGTAGCTCAGTACGCCAACAAGAAGCAGCGGGACGCATCCAAGGAAGCCAAGGGTGCTGAGTCCCTGCTTGAGAGTATGGGTGAGGTAGCTGAAGAGCGGCCCACCGACGAGCAGATGACTCGCGCACGCACGGCTGCGGTCAACATTAGGGAGACGTTGCGCCGAGCCATCGAGGCCAGCGGCAGCGGTATGAGTCGCGACGAACACGAGCAAGCGATAGCCCAAGCCAGCACGGCGCTTGCTGCCTGGGAGAATCAGCGTGACATGGCGCTTGAGGCTGCCAAAAAGGCGAGGGCCTCCATACCTGAGCTGAGCCCCACGGTTCAGCCGGGTGTCGATATCCTGAACATCGCGCTCGATAACAACGTCGAGTCCTGCCCTGTGTGCAGCAGTGCCGTGGGTACGGGGCACATCACTCTCTGCCGTGACTTCTACGCAGGTCAGTTGAAAGACTGGGAGTCGCTCACAGATGCGGCACGACGTAGCATCGAAGCGACGGGAGCTGAGGCTCAGGGTGCTGAGAGCAACGTGGTCGAGTGGAAGCTGAAGCTGGAGCACCTGGCTGGCGTCAATGTCGTCGACCGTTCTGGCAACCCAGCCGACGTGCTCGATGTGCAGGCGAGGTTGGAGATTGCCAACAAGGCGGTGTCTTCTATGGAAGCGCAGGTCGAGCGGTGGGATAGCATCACCCGGGCGCGTGACCGCGTGTCCGCGATGAGGGAGGAGGCGGGCGAGTACAAGCTGCTCAAGGAGGCGACTGAGAATGCCGTCGGCTGCTTGCTCGACAAGCGTGTCGGTGCCTTCGTGCAGCGCGTGGCTGCCTACCTTCCGAGTGACTGGGACTTTGGCATCGAGCTCAAGGACGGCAAGCGTGAGGTCTTCCGCATGGGCCTGCGTCGTGGTCACAAGTTGCACTGTGCCTTGTCTGGTGCCGAGTGGGCGTCAGTGACCACGGCCATCGCCATGGTTGTATCGGAGCGTCTGCCTATGAGTGACGTAGCTGTGCTCATCCCCGAAGACCGTGCCTGGGACCCGAAGACCCTGAGCGCAGTGATGCGCGCCTATGGCAGCTTCAATGGGCAGGTCATCATGGCGAGCACCATCAAGCCGAGGGGCAAGGTGCCCGGTGGTTGGACCGTCATCGACATGGATAAGGAGAGCGCGTCCTGGCTGGGCGGTGGTGACTCCGAGGAAGACGAGCCGGCACAGGTACGGTCAGCTCTGGAGATTCCTGAGAACGGTGTCAATGTCACGACGCGCAGCGCCATCCTCCTGGAGCAGCGAGGCTTCAGCCCTGAGGAGGTTGCCCTGATGTCGAAGCAGACACAGGACGTGGTCATCGCCGATGACCTCAAGCCGGGCAGCATCGTCATCCGAGAGGACGGTACCTACGCCTTGGCCCGTGGCGGGCAAGTGTTGCAGCTGCCCCCTTCACCCTTGGTGAGGTGATGCAGTGCCCGCGATGTGGAGCCAAGACTAAGGTGATGAACTCGCGTACTGCAGAGGCGGGGCCCGCGCATCGGAACACAGGACCTGCTCGGCAAGCGAGGCGTGCGGTGGGCTGGTTCACCAGTGACTGGGTAGCTCGAGACAGGCGCTGCGCAGGCTGTGAGCTGCACTACCACACAGTTGAGATGCCCATCTCTGACTTACGAGAGGGCTGGGTACCGGTTCGAGACACGCCGACTTCTGGCTCTACTTGACCTCGTAGCCCTGCACGTATCGGAAAGCCCAAGTCTGGTCGCTTGCCTTGACCTTCTTGATGGGCGTCTCGGTACGGAATCCGAGGGAGGCCGAGGGTGCTGCATCCAGCATCGCCTTCGCCTCGTTCCACAGTTCCTGACTACTGAACCGGAGAACAACGCTTGTGCCATCTGACTTTAACGTTACCTGCTTAGTCTTAAAGACGGGCGCTGCTGCGGGCGTGATGACTGCGGGCTTGGCCTTCGGCGCCACCTTCTTCTTCGGCGCTGCCTTCTTCTTGGGGGCTGCCTTCTTGGATGCCTTGGTCTTCTTGGTAGTCATGTTTCCTCCGGTACCGTGAGTATAACGCAACGATATCAGCCACGTCGGCATCCACATCTTCCACCCGGTTGACGCGCCGACTCCCACCCCGATAAAGTCTCGAGACAACTGAGCCCGCAGTCCTTGTGAGTTCCCGCGTTTCTCCCATTTCCACACTGACCCGCGAAGCGACATGCCGACTGACACAGAGCACGACCAACCCGAAGTAGAGCAGAACGAACAACCCACACAGCGCGTCAGCGAGAGAGCCCTCGCCGCTCTGAGGCCCGTGCTTGCTGCGCTCCAAGGCGGTGACCGGCACGAAGTGATGACGGCCTGGATGAGTCTCCAAGACCCTGCGACGATGACTATCCTGGCCGATGGCTGGCGTGATGATGAGGGCTCGATGTCGAGTGTCTTCTCCGTCATGTCTACTATGACTGGCCAGGTACAGCGTACTCGCAACCTCAGACGTGCAGTCGTAGCACTGGCAGAGGACAGGGCACGTAGGCAGACGGCTGAGATTGTCAGTCGTCTTGAAGATAGCTTGGGCGAGTTGACCAGTGTGGCGACGGCGCTCGGTGCGTCGGCCCCGCCTACTACCGTCGTATCGCACGATGTCCTCGCACGTCTCCGTATCCCCACGGGCTACGCCATTGATGCCGCGGGCGTCTACCGCCTCTCGGCCAGCCCCGAGGGCGAGCTCACTCGGCGGCGCGTCACGTCGGCCCCCATCTTCATCAGTGGCCGAACCATCGATGTCATGAGTGGAGAAGCCAAACGGCAAGTCATATGGCGTGGGCCTTCTGGCTGGTGTAGCCGCATCGTCGAGCGCCGCACCATCCTCGATTCGCGCCACCTGCTGGCGTTGACCAACCTCGAGGCTCCGGTGAACTCCAACAACACGGGCCAGGTCATCGCCTACCTCAGCGACTTCGAGGCTGAGAACAGTCACCGCATCCCCGCCGTACGCTCGTCGTCCTCGATGGGGTGGCAGCCTGATGGTGGCTTCCTGCTGCCTGACATGTACTACCGACCTGATGTGAACGGTGGGCGGGGCAGTCTGACTGGCGGTGACTTCGCGCTGACCGCACCTCCGGGTCTCGAGAAGATGGCGACGGGCTGGACCCCGGCGGGTACCTGGGAGGGATGGCTGAGTGCCACTGAGCTGCTCACCCCTTACCCCTACATGTACATCGCCATGTACGCCAGTGCCTGCGCTCCACTGTTGGAGATGCTCAAGCTGCCTGGATTCGTAGTGGACTTCTCAGGCTCCACGTCAGGTGGAAAGACCACAGCGTTGCGTGTAGCTGCTGCTGTGTGGGGCAGGCCCAGCGAGAGCTACCCGACTGCCATGTACTCGTGGGATGCAACCAAGGTATGGATCGAGCGGGCCAGCGCGTTCATCTGCAATCTCCCCGTCATCCTCGATGAGACCAAGCGCGCCCGCTCTCAGAAGATCATCCGCGATGTCATCTACGACTTCTGCCAAGGGCAGGGCCGAGGCCGCGGCGCAGTGGATGGCACCCGCCCCTCGGGCTCCTGGCGCAGCGTGCTCATCAGCAGCGGCGAGGGTGCCGCCACCAACTGTAGCCAGGACGCAGGCACACGTGCTCGTGTCCTCAGCATTGTCGGCAAGCCCCTGGGCCACGATGTAAAGGTGGGCGCACGAGTCAGCGAGGAAGTACAGATCCTGCTGTCTGAGAACTACGGTCACTTGGGTCGGCGCATCGCGCAGTACCTCGTAGCCAACTCGGAGCATCACGATACCATCAGGGAGGTCTACCACGACGCGCGTGCTCGGTACTCCAGTGAGGCGTTGACTGCTGTGTCCCGTCGTCATGCTGCCCACCTGGCTGCCATCGAAGTCGCCGCTGGTATCATCCACCAGCTCGGCGTACCTCAGTGTGACGTTGACCCGTTCGGCTACCTCATCGAGAGTCAGACACTGGCTGGCCTGGACGCCGACCGACCTGCCTCCGCACTCCAAGACATCCTCTCCTGGTGCGCCACCAACCAGCCAAGGTTCTGGGGCAGGCACGACCACGACCCGCACGGCCGAGTCAAGACGCCGCTCCATGGGTGGGCAGGAACCTGGGGGCCCGGCGATGACTGGGACTACATCGCCATCTCTACGCTGACATTCAACGCGAAGATGGTGGAGATTGGCCACGACCCCAAGGAGATAGCTACACGCTGGGCCGAGCGGAACTGGCTGCTGTCAGGCAACGGCCGCAACAGAACGCGGACGCTGCGAATAGACGGCGCCCCCACCCGCTGCTACTGCATCGGGAAGAGCGCCGCCGACGAAGTCTTCGGAGACGCATCCTGGTAGAAGCTACCTACGGTGAGCTCCCCAAGAACGACAGCGCTTGCACACACCATCCTTCCCCGCCTGGGCGAGGTGGAACACGGGGCCTTGCTCCTTGCGGCAGACACGGCAGGTGACGTAGTAGGCGGTAACGACACAGCCCATGGGGAAAGTGCAGCGCAGTGAGAGCCACCGTCCCTGCGCACTGTGCTTCTTGTTGTCGTCTGGCTTGCGCTTGGCCACGGGCATCACTCACCTCCTAAGTCGAGTACGTTCCAGCGCCCGGTGAAAAAGTCCTTCTCCAGAAGGAAGTTCTCGTCGGGCCAGCTTCTTATGAAGGCGGTGCACTCTTCCAGAAAGAGCGATGAGAATATGATGGGCATCGTGTGTCTCCTTAGAACGGGTGGTTGTAGTTGTGGTCGTCAGGTGCAGGCTCAGGAGGCCCCTGCTTGATGGCCATCTCGATGGCCTTGGCACTCTCCTCGTCACTCAATGATGGATGCTTCCCTACCCCACTTGGGTCAATCCAAGCATCCTCAATGCAGGCCTCACCTGCACAGCCGGGCTCCCAGTAGGTAGCGGGCTCGTCAGGTACGACGCGCACCTCTACCTCAATCTCAATGGTCCGCTCGATGATCACGGTCGTTGTGTATGCTTCGCTCATCACTCACCTCCCTGGGCTGCCATGGACAGCCACGTTTGTCGCAGTTCCTCTGTTTCCTGCGCCACGATTTGGTGCTGCTGCCTGTCGGTGTCCAGCACACCAATGGCCACGGACAGGAGGTCCGCGATTGCGAGACACTCCCAAGGCTCCCACCCAAACCGCAAGCGCAATGCCCACGTCTTAGGATCCTGAGGCCCCCTGAACCTGCTCTGGCAAAGTGTGAATGCCAGCAGTCTATCTATCGTAGTGGTCTCGGTCTCATCACGCGGGACGTGCCTGGCGTAGCCGTTCTCGTCGTTCCTGTTCGGCTGCCCTTGCTTGAGGCGCTTTACGTGCAGACGACCCTCTTGGATGTGCGCGAAGAGTGCCTGGTGCTTGGTCAGTAACCTCTCAAGCACGGCCTCCCGTGTGTCGTTGAGGAGGTGGTTGAGTGCGCCCATCGTGCCGACAGTCAGTTCATTGACTTGGAGCCCGGTGTCCTCGTCATCTTCACCGACGATACGGACGCTGGTGTGCTTGCGGAATGAGTACATCACTCACCTCCCTTGGTCTTCTGTTCGTGCCAGTACCGAAGATCGTTCAGGTACTCGATGGCCCGCCGCATGTCGGCTGTCTGGACCTTGTCGTACATGGGTTGCTCCTCGTTCTCTTCGTACTCCTGTTCTTCGCATTGAGCCTCGGCGTGGATGATGACATCCAACAGCCCTCGCACGACCCTGCCCGTCAGTGGTGGTCTACGCATTCCCATCACTCACCTCCCTTGGCGGCACGGCGTGCCTCTCGTTGTGCTCGGTGCCCCATGACCTGGGCGTAGACCTTGTCGGCCTCAGCCTGAGTCAACCAGACACAGTCGCGTCCATGCCTCCTCGCGTGTACGCCTATGGCGAGCTGCTTCGATGCGTTCCGGTAGTCGCTGCTGAAGTAGGCATACTCCGTCAAGCCGTGGGAGTGCCGCCCCGCCGTACGGATGCGCGAGCCACGCTTACCTTTGCTCCTCTCGGCACTCGGCTCCATGGGGGTAGGCGGTAGGTACGGCAGGAGCAGCGCCATGTCTACCGCGGGCTCAGTCACAGGCTCAGTCTTCAAGGTGTACGACCGCGCCTCAAGCTCGACTGCCTTCGCTCCTACGAGGAGGGCACCCTCGAAGGTTGTACCTCCAGCTTCGTTGGTGAACTCACACAGCGCGCGGAAGAAGGCGTCGTCGTCGAGTGGATCCTCCGTGGATACCACGGTGAGTTGAATCGTTACGGCCCAGGTCTTGTTGTTGTTGTTGTTCATGTCAGTCTCCATGTCAGTTTGACAGGTGGGGGATGTTGCGAGCCAGCTGGCTCTCGGGGTTGGGGTTGATGTGTAGCAGCTTGAGGATGCGATCCTGCGGGCGTCGGTCACTTTGCGGCCCTCTTCCGTGCGAACCAGGCAGCGCTTAGTCTGTTGCTGGTTGGAGTGTCGCGAGCCTGCTCAGAGGTGATAATCGGGGAGCCGTCAAGGTTCTCGATCTTGCTCACCGAAAGCTCCAGCGGCGCCTCTCGGCCTGATACCGCCAGCGCCGCCCGTCCGTGCTGGTCGATGCCGTCGAGCCGAGCCCGGCGCCCTGCGTATATGCCTGAGAACTTGGTGATCCTGACGTATACGTTAACGCTGTATCCGTTGACGTTCATGATGTGCTCCGTGTGTGTAGCGGGAGGGGGCTGAGCCCCCTCCCTGGTTGAGGTTGTCAGTCGGTCTTGGTGGTCTGCAAGGTGCGCGTGTACCACACACTCTCTCGGAAGTCGCCCACTGAGCCTATGCAGTCCACTCGCAGTACTGGTGTGAGAGCTACTGCGGCCCAGTACATGTCTCTGACGTTGTGCTCTTTCTCCCAGTATGTCGGGAGCGAGTCGTGCTGACTGTCGAGGGCGTGAAAGCGACGAGTGACTTCCTCGGCCTTGGCCTCCGTGAGGGTTGATGGCGTGCCCTCAAGAGCTGCGCGGCAGTAGTCCAGTGTGCGCTTGTACCAGGCGCTACCGAATGTCAGCCCTCCCATGGGCTCGTCGCCGTTTGCTGGTATGAGTGCCACGGCTATCTCACGCATCTCGCGATCCACTGCTGCGGCTGTCCCGTGACCCCCGCGAGGGTTCTCTTTCAGATGGACAAAGCGCAGGGCAAGGTCTGTAATGGGGGTGCTCATGTCGTTGTCCTTTGTCGGTCGGTCTTGGTGCTCTTGGCGCGGTGGATGTCTCGGTAGTGGACGTTGCGAGATACGGAGATAAGCGCATCCCCAAACAGGCCCCGCAGCCGTGCGCGTGGTCCCGTGATCCATCCCCGATTGGCCTCGGTTTGGAACCCCCGCGTCCGACTCAGTGATACATCAGTCCATTCTGAAGTGCTGCCCATGTTCCAGTTGTCCCGCAGGTGGACAAGCGTTCCGCGCAGCACCGCCCGCACATGCTTCCTGTTGCCGGGCGCTGCCCCTGTCGGCTCGCCTGTCTTGGGGTCCAGGGTGTGTCGCGTTGTGTTGTCGATGGTGACATAGCCGTAGTGCCCGACAAGCTCGCCATCCTGAGACACGCGCCAAGCGTTGCGCTGCTTGCCGCAGCACTCACACTTGCTGGCATCCCACTCGACTTCTACTGCTGTGCCTGGCTTGATCCTTGGCTTGCTCATGATGTCACCTCCACGGCGCGGGTGCGCTGGTCGAAGTCGACCCACTGGGTGTCCGGGTCGCTCGCCACAGTGCCAGCGAGGATGCTGGCGTCCAGCTTGAAGGTCTTGGCCAGGCGTGCTGCCTCCTCCTTGCTGCTCGCCTCGACGTTGACCTCGATGGTCAGCGTCACCTCTGCCAGGACGGTGTGGGTTGTAGTCTTGCTACTCATGACGCCACCCCCACTTGCTTGGCTATTTCGTTGCCGAGATCATCCATCTCGTTGTCCCAGACTTTGGGTGTGTCACCGTTGCCGTACTCAATCCATTTGCATGCAGTGATGTGAAAGCCTCGCTCACTGCCATCCAGAACGTATGACACCTCCATCTTGCAATAAGCGGGGTGCCTGGTTCCACGGTACCGAGACACTGCGAATCCTATGGTGCGGGTTGTAGTCTTGCTGTCGTGATGTTGAGTTGCCGTGTGTGGCATGGCTCACCTCGTGGTCGTTATTGAACCTCAGTCAGTTCCAAGGTCTGCAGTCAAGGTCACACGATACCACAGTGGTTGCAACTACATTTAGTGAGATAGTTTAAGAGTGCCCTGATATCAACAGCTTACGAGGCAAGAAAGTTTGAGGGCCATGGCCAGGCACTGGCATCACCAGGGTGCAGGGTAGCCTGGCTGCTGGGGTGAGCTGACTTGCAAGCCCAGAGAGGAAGCGCGCGCGAGGGTGAGACTGACTGAAAGGTTGACGAGTCAAGTCAGGGGTGTGGTCTTGACACTGCATAACCTTCATGTCGTTTGTAGCTGAGTTGTGACGTGTCAATAGGGTTGACGCTGCAACTCCTTAAGAATAATCTGAGCCCTGCTCTTGACGCTACAATAGATTCCAGGGTTATGCCAGTTAGAACCTGGGTAGTTGCCGAAACGCAACCACAGTGGTAATGTCGTTTCACTATATGGTAGCTTGCAAGCGGACTATCGCCAGGTGAAACACAAAAACGCCCGAAGCGACACGATCACACACATGTGTAGAGCCTTCAGAGACTGGGTATGCCCGCTGGTATATGCAGTAAGGCCGTGCTATTGAGATGTATATATTAGTTTATGTCGTTTCATTAGAGTGTTTGTTTGATTATTGTAGGTTGTAACTGTGATATAGTGAAACACAAATGCGTTTCGGTGTCGTTGCAATACGGGCTGAACTGGCTATAATGTAGATACAGCCTGGACTATTCTGCGTTTCGGCAGAGATACTTACTGGAGTTTTGATGGATGAAGTAGACGATCAG
>TARA_R110002167_G_scaffold30636_2_pt1 | contig 18927 bp, 17 predicted proteins | sample TARA_R110002167 | Tara Oceans TARA_R110002167 (sample SAMEA4398238) | marine metagenome | biome: Polar Biome; feature: [MES] marine water layer (ENVO:01000295) within the mesopelagic zone...; material: water (ENVO:00002006), including particulate matter (ENVO:01000060) such as...... | reverse complement strand
GCTAAAAACGATGCTTTAGACGCGCTCTGGACTAGTTCGGCTAAGCGGTAAAAGTGGCATTTAGGAGGTGCGGTTGAAGCTGCTTCCTTGGATAGAGACGCAGTTTGGTTCCGACTGTTGGGTAAGGTGTCTTCTGCTGCATGAGCTACAGGAGTTACAGAAGTCACAGGAATAGGCGTCAAAAGCGCAGCAGATGCGCTCGCCGGTGCCATTCCCGTTGAAGATTGCGGTGATATAAGGACCGGGGCTGGAACGACTGTCGGCGGTGCAAGGTTCTGGGCAATGTCTATTTTTTCTGCCTTTTGTGTCCGCATCTCTTCGATGCAAGCCTTGGTATAAACGGTGGCCCCGTTTTTTTTACACGCCGACAACGCCTGTGCACTCTGGGACGAAAGGAGCCCAAGCACTACAATCAGGAGTAGCGCGCTAAGACGGTTGATCGAATCCAATAGGGTCATGTTGGCCTGGGGCTGATAAGTCATTCACCAATGATCGACTAGGAGGGTTATGGTACGTATCGTGACGGGGAATTGAAATCTAGATCTAGGGAGGCTCTGAGTGATCTATGTCAAAAATATTGCTGGAATAAAAAAACCGCAGTTTCGCTGCGGTTTTTTAATCTAGCGAGGGCTTGGCTTAAGCAAACAGGTGCTTAACGCCGTCACGCTCTTCGCTCAACTCTTGCTCGGTCGCAGTCATCTTTTCGCGGCTAAAGTCGCTGATCTGTAAACCGTTAACGATGCTGTACTGGCCATCTTTACAGGTCACAGGGAAGGAGTAGATCAGGCCTTCTGCAACGCCGTAGCTGTTGCCTGTGCTTGGGATCGCCATGCTCACCCAGTCACCCTCTTGCGTACCCAGAGCCCAGTCACGCATATGCTCTACCGCTGCGTTGGCCGCAGATGCTGCAGAAGACAGGCCGCGTGCCTTGATAATCGCTGCGCCGCGCTGCTGAACCTCAGGGATAAATGTCCCTGTATACCAGCTGTTATCTACCAGGTCGGTAGCTGCTTGGCCGGCAACAGTGGTGTTGCTGATATCGGGGTACTGAGTGGCGGAGTGGTTGCCCCAGATAGTGACTTTCTTAACGTCAGTCACGTGCTTGCCAGTTTTGTTGGCTAGCTGGGCAGCAGCCCGGTTGTGGTCCAAGCGGGTCATTGCTGTGAACTGCTTAGGATCGAGGTCCGGAGCATTCTGCTGAGCGATCAATGCATTGGTGTTGGCGGGGTTGCCGACAACCAGGACTTTAACGCCACGGCTAGCGTGGTCGTTCAGAGCCTTGCCCTGTACCGAGAAGATTGCCGCGTTAGCTTCGAGCAGATCTTTACGTTCCATGCCGGGTCCGCGTGGGCGAGCACCTACTAGCAAAGCGTAGTCAGCGTCTTTAAAAGCAACATTGGCGTTGTCGCTCATGACAATCCCTTGCAGCAGAGGAAATGCACAGTCTTCAAGCTCCATGGCTACACCCTTAAGGGCGTCCAGAGCGGGAGTGATTTCAAGCAACTGAAGAATGATTGGCTGATCGTTACCGAGCATTTGACCGGAAGCGATGCGAATCAGTAGAGAGTAGCTAATCTGACCAGCAGCACCAGTAACAGCGACGCGTACAGGTTGTTTCATGGAAAATCCCCTTCATTCTTAAATGATCAAACCCGGTAGCGGACCGGGAGCCAAATCGGTGGCAAGATTATAGGTTATTCGTTATAGGTAGGCTATCAATCCAAGCCGGACTACAACCAATGGAGGATGCGTCCGGCTGGCTGTTATTTTTTAAGATCTAGCGCGAGTCGAAAGCCCCAGGTATTGCGGCTGGCGTTAGGTGGATGGCGGTAACGACTGGCAGAGCGAATCAAGCGGGGGATGTCATACCAGGAACCACCGCGCATTACGCGGTAATTGCATAGCCCGACATTCCAGCTGCCTCCATCTTTGGGTGCCTGGTCGTAATTCTCGTTGTAGCAGTCCGATACCCATTCGTAGACGTTGCCGTTCATGTCATGCAAGCCGAAGGCATTAGCGCTGAAACTGCCGGTAGGAGCGGTTTTTTTACCATCGAAAGCGCTGCCGCAGTCATCGCAGGCCGCATTGTTGGTGCCGACCTCGTTGCCCCACCAGTACAGCGTCTGGTTGCCGCTGCGGGCGGCATACTCCCATTCCGCTTCGGATGGTAGTCGGTAGGGTTGGTTAGTTTGTTGTTGGATCCAGTAGGCGTAAGAGTTCGCATCGTTCCAACTGATGTTTATTACAGGGCGCTCGCCACGGCCCCAGCCTTCGTCGGCCGGAAGCGGCCGACCGGTGGAGAGTGCAAAGAGATCGTATTCGGCAAAAGTCACCTCTTTCTGAGACAGTGCGAAGCTGTGCTTGATGCTAACCTCGTGAACCGGTAACTCGTTGTCATCGCCATTACGGTCCAGATCGCCCATTTGGAAGCTGCCGGTCGGAATGGTAATCATGTTAGGTCCAAAAACCCCTGGAATAATCTCGTCTTTGAATACCTTGCCAGAATGCTGTGGTGCCGAGCTTTGGTTATCGTCTTGACCGCTGCTGCTGTTCTTGGTGATGGCATCACGGGTCAATCTGACATTGAAATGGTCAACCTGGGAACCTAGTTGCTGCAAAAGCTCTGGACTGGGGGATAGTTCGCGCAACGAGGCAAACGCCTTGCTGAGCGCTATTTTCGATTGGATGGACGGGGGGGTCTGCAATAGCCGTTGGACATCGACGAGCTCTTTAAGGAGTTGTTCTTGGTTGTTGTTGTGTTCGTTAGTCGCTAGCAGATACCCCAGTGTAAGGCCTGCACCGAAGGTGATGCAGGCAGCGAGTAGCGAGCCGACAAAAAATACCCCGCGTTTACTGCTGGCGGCTTGCGGCTCTGCGGCTTTGGCGCTTGGCGTGGCTTTCTGTTCTGGTTTGATCACCTCGGAAAGCGGCGTGTCGTTTTTGAATGCTTGCTGTTGTTCAGGCAAAAACAGCTGGCGCAGAAGGTCTAGAGCCGAGGCCGGCCGAATCCCGGGTGACTCGTCCATTGCCGATTTTAGCAGTTGCCACTGCTCTGGGTTGAATTGGCTTGGGGCGGGCAGTTGCTGTGGTTCTCGGTCCAGTGGTGGCGTATCGGGTGAAAAAGGTGCGCGGCCGCCAAACAGTAGATAAATCAGGCAGGCAAATGAGTAGATGTCGGCGCTGGCGCTTAGGAGCGTCGTACTAAAAGATTCCTGGGCATGGTATTCGCTATTAAGAACCCGGTGCCCACCCCGCTGTATAGCCTTTAATAGCGGTTGTCGGAAGGCGACATTCACCAGTTTGACCCCAACTTCATGGGTTATGATGATATTCCAGGGGGTCAGATCGCCGTGGCTTAGTTGGTGCTTGACGATATAGTCGAGGGTTAGCGCGATCTGCTGCAATATAACTCGGGCTTTCTCTGCGTTGAGCTGTTTATAGCCATCCTCAATCAGGATACGCGCTAAGCTGCGGGTTGACAGCGGCTCCATAGCAACAAATAGCCAGCCTTCACGACTCTGGAAGTAACCCTGTATTTTAGCCAGATGTTTATGTTCCAGACGGGCACAGCGGGTTACCAGTGATTTGAACTGCTCGAGCGTATCCGGGTCTTTAAGCAGGGCTGGATTAACGATCTCCAGGGCAACTTTTTCACGGCTGCTGTCATCCTCGCCACTGCTCAGATCATAGGCGTGCCAAACCTGGCCAATAGGACTATTGCTGACCGGTTTGATCAGTTTAAATTGGCGGTGTTCGGGGCCAAGCACTGTTTGCTTGCGCAGGGTCGAGAAATCAAGAGCCATAATCGCCTTCTTTAACAGTCTTTTATCGCTTCAGCAGATGATTTTCCATCATATCTCAAACTGTTAGTCGGTTGTACGCTAGTTGCTAGCGGGCAGCGTTAAATTGTTCAATCAGTAACCAGCGGCGGCAGTGATTTAACCAGATCGTCGATTGATTTCATCTGCTGTAGGTAGGGCTCGAGCTTATCCAGCGGAAGCGCACAGGGGCCGTCACATTTTGCTTCGTTAGGACTCGGGTGCGACTCCAAAAACAGCCCTGCGATGCCCTGTGACAGGCCTGCACGTGATAGTTGTGCTACCAGCGCTCGCCTTCCATCGGCTGAATCACTGCGTCCACCGGGCATTTGTAGCGCATGGGTGGCATCAAACATCAGCGGATACTGAAACTGTTTCATGATTGAAAAGCCAAGCATATCGACAATCAGGTTGTTGTAACCAAAGCTGCTGCCGCGCTCGCATAGAATTAATCGATCATTACCCGCTTGGCGAAATTTATTGAGAATATGTCCCATCTCTTGTGGGGCCAGAAATTGCGCTTTTTTGATATTGATCGCCGCACCGGTTTTGGCCATTTCAACCACCAGGTCGGTCTGTCGTGAAAGAAATGCGGGGAGCTGGATGATATCGGCGACCTCAGCTGCGGCAGCGGCTTGCGCAGGTTCGTGGACATCGGTAATGATCGGCACCTGGAAAGTTTGCTTGATCTCTTGAAGAATTTTTAAGCCCTGTTCTAGGCCGGGGCCTCGGAACGAATCGATTGAGGAACGGTTGGCTTTGTCGTAGGAGGCTTTAAATACGTAGGGGATCCCCAATCGCTGGGTGACGCTGACGTACTGTTCGGCGATGCGCATCGCCAGATCTCTAGATTCGAGTACATTCATACCGCCAAAAAGTACAAAAGGCAGGTCGTTAGAGATGTTGATGGAGCCGACTTGGACGGTTTTCTGGGTCATGAAGAGCGCTCTCAGAAATAGATCAAACGATTTTTGAACCGCAGAGTATAGAAGAGCTAGAGGTTGACGGGTACCTCTGCAGAGCAGGAGTGCATGTCGTTAGGGTTAGGTCATGGCGTTTAGGGATGGAAAGCTTTCAGCAAACCGGCTGATCCATTCGCTTGCCGCCTCGTTAATGCAAAGCTGGCGTCCCTGATCTTGTTCCTGCTGATGGTAGCGGTGGATATGGCTGAGCTGTAGCAGCATTCGAAACTGGAAGGCCTGCGCCTGATCAAAAAATGCCAAGGTTAGCAGATAATCGTTATCGCTTGCAGCGCAGTTGGTGACCTTAGCCTGCGCAGTGATCTGGTTGTCAGCGTTGGTAAAACTCAGTTGCAGCTGCTGATCCAGAGCGAAGGGGCGGGACCAAGCGAAACTAAAGCGGCTGTTAGGGCTGTCTGGTAAAGGGCTGCTATCGAGGGCTGTCTGCAGCGGGATCAGGTTTAGATTATACGAAAACGGTTGTTGGGCGGTGGTGCTTCTAAGGCTCATTTACCTATCCTCACGGGGCGGTACTGTCTATATCGGCTGCATTTACGCAAGGATGAGTCTATTTGTACTGAGCTTATGGCCACTGTCCTTTGATTAACAGCGCCGGTCGTGGTGGTGAGGGGTGGATTCGAACCACCGAAGCTTGCGCGTCAGATTTACAGTCTGATCCCTTTGGCCACTCGGGAACCTCACCAACAGGCGCCGCATGGTAGGCAAATTGGGCTCGACTGTAAAGACTTAATATGGACGGGGGGATAACAGAAATTCGACTAATCTTATTCATAGGGGTCGCCCATCCCTTTAAGAATGGCTTTATTAAGAAAAACTATCTGGCTCGAGCGAAACACAACTGTTTGATCGCTGCGGTGAGGAGAGAGAAAATGAGATCTATCAAAGTAAAAGACTACATGGCTGATTATGTATTGAGTTTCAAACCTGAAACGGACTTGTTTAAGGCGATCGATGGGATGCGCCAGCGCGATGTGTCAAGTGCGCCGGTCGTTGATAACGACGGCGCGTTAGTCGGCATCCTGGCACAGTGGGATTGTTTGCGGAGAATGGTTCATGGTAGCTATTTTGAAGAGGCCGGTGGCCCTGTACGTGATTATATGCAGACCGAATTGTTCAGCATCTCTCCAGAAGATGATGTGCTGGATGTGGCTGAAATGATGGTTGAGCGCCAGTGGCACCCTGCTATCCCTGTGCTCAAAGCAGGGAAACTGGTCGGTGTGCTCAGTTGCAGTGATATTTTGCAGATGGTGCGTGACTTTGAACTGAAGCGTCAATAGGTGTTAACGCTGTGGTTTAGTGTTGGCTGTTTATCCTGCGGGTAAAAAGTCGATATGATATTGACCCTTCCAGGCTTCAACGGGCTTTTTGACGAACACCAGTCCGAGGACACGTACGCAGAGGGTACGCTCAAGTTTAGGGTCCTTCAATGCGCTAGACAAAATTACGCAATCAGACACCGCGCCTGAAGGGGCGATTTTAAATTGGAATACTACGCGACCCTGGAGTCCAAGTTGAGTGCGCAGGGCACGGCGATAGCTTGAATAGAACCCAGATTTGCTGCGATCAAAAGCGAGGTTGATCTCCTCTTGGGTGCGCTGTTGTACCCTGTTTTTGTTACTGGCGCTGGCCAGCGCTACGATTTCAGCCGGTGCATCTATGCGGGTCGTTTGGCGTCCTGCCAGCGTTGCGCTTGAAGGTTTAGATACGGCAGTGGTTTGGATTCCACCACTGCCATCAAGGGCTCTGCGTCCAATGAGATTGCGGTCTGCGCGCGCGGAGCTTCCGGCCTTGGCATCGCGCAGCTGTTTGTTACCCAGCTGATTTAGATCGGTTAAATTCTGCAACGCCTGGAGCTGGTTTTTCATCGCCATGATCCCACTGTTGGCCGCTTTGTCTCGCGCTTCTTTAAGCTGCTCCGGTGTGGGTTCTATAGGTTTGGGCTTGGGTGCCAGTTGGGTGACCGGCTTAGGTTTCTCAAGTTCGGGCTCGGGCTTGGGTTTTTCGGGCTCAGGTTCTGGCTTGGGTTTTTCGGCTTCCGGTTTTGCTACTTCGGGCTCTAGCTCGATTTTTTTTGGCTCAGGGATGGGTTCACGTTTTTTTTCCAGCATCAGTTTAGCCAGGCGCTCAGGGACTTTCTCCAGTTGTTCGCGCTTGATCTCGGGTGCTGTGATTAAGAAATTGACGATCACAAATAGGCTGATAAACAGCCCCAGGCTGATGCTGATCAGTTTATGCAGTAGGCGCTTTTCTTCCGCCTCTTCGGTCCAGGGCAGTGGTAGTGGGGTGTAATCTTTAAGGTCGACAGGCTGCATCAGTAAGCATCCTGGCCGCGGCCAATGACGGCTAACGATAGCTGGCTGTAGTTAGCTTCGCCGGCGCTGAGCATGATCTTTTTCAGCAGCTTAAATGGGATCTCACGGTCGGCCATCAGGGTGGCCGCTCTCAGGGGGGGCGGTTCTGCGCTGCTTGAGGGCTCCGCCAGAGGTGTTCGGCTGGCCTGATAACGTAGCTCATCCACTAGGGCCGGAATAAGGTCCTCTTCGTTGTTTATCAGTGCCTCCGTCAGCTCGGCGATCACCCGGTTCTGGACCAAAATACTGGAGTCGCTGACCTGGATTACCAGCGTCTCTTCAATCGGTTTTTCGACCTTGGCTTCGGGTAAGCGCAGTCCATCATTGCTGGGTTGCTGCACGTTAGACGAGTTTACCAGCAGGAAAAATACCAGAATGGTGAAGATGTCCATCAGTGAGACGAGATTCAGCGTAGGCGGTCTTTTTGTCTGGTTGCGTTTCAGCCGACGGCCGCGCTGGCTTAGGTGCTTCATTGCCCGCTACCTTCGCTGATTAAAGGCGCGTCGCCGAGTGCGATATCGGGAAATAATTCTATGTTAAGGGTGACCCCGTTTTGGATTATTTTGGTTTGACGTACTCGATCCATCACCTCGATAATCCGCTTGTAGGCGATGTCGGCTTCAGAAAGCAGGGTGATCTGGGTCAGCTCGGGGTTGCTGGTTTTGATCGCCACCAGCGTGCTTTGCATAGCCGCGTAGTCATAGCTGGCGTTCTCGGCTTTGAGCTCCAGGTAAGGCGCAGAGTTGCGGTCGCTAATCACCAGCGATTGGGCGCGAATAGTGACCTCAAGCTCGGGGCGTTTGTCGGGCGCCTGCTCTTCGTCTGCGGCTGTCGTAGTAGGCAGATAAAGATCAAGAATGGTCAGCTGGTTAAACGCCGCGGTTAAGAGCAGGAACGGGATCAGCACCACCATTAAATTTAAAAAGGCAGTGATGTTGATTTCCGGCTCTTCGCGCCGATTACGTTGGTAGCGTCTGCGACTCATCGCTGTATCAGGCTCAGGATCGCGTGTCCAGTGTGACGGGGGACACCGGGTTGTCGTCAAGCTCTTTTAGTACGGCATCGCCGCCCTTATTAATCTGGATTAGATTGGTCAATTTAACCGTAGCCATATCCATGCTATCGATGATTTCGCTGGTTTTAGTACTGATCATGGCGTGTAGTAATAACAGCGGTATCGCCGCGATCAATCCGAACGCGGTGGTGTTCATGGCCACGGATATACTGCTAGAAAGCATGTTGGCCTTTTCGGCAGGGTCGGCGTTGGCTACTGCCGAGAATGCAGCGATAAGACCCAGGATGGTGCCGAGCAAGCCCAGCAGGGTGGCAATGTTGGCAAATGTTGCTAGGTACGGTGTGCGTTTTTCCAACCGAGGAATGATCTCCATCAGCCCCTCTTCGAGCATCCGCTCCACATCATCGGCGCGCCTTCCTGCCATCAGGTGGGTCAATGCGTAGACCAGCATTTTTGACAGATGGGCATTTGAGCTGCGCACGTACTCTACCGTGCTCTTAATCTTGCCTTGCAGCATCAGGGGCTGGATCTGTTCCCAGGCGGTACGGTTACGCGAGCGGACCATACCCAGATAGATATAGCGCTCGATAGCGATGGCTACACCCAGAGCTAGGGTGACCATGATGGGGTACATAAAGACGCCACCATCTTGAATAAAGCGAATTATTGGGCCGAGGAAATCCATAGTTATTACAACCTTGCGAGTCTGAAGGTTCTCGATGGGAGCGCTTAGGCAGCTTCCGTTTGCCGAGGTGAGGGGGTTAAGTCTCAGTATACCCTGCTGAAAACAGCCACTGATTATATGTCAGTAAGGTCGAAGGGCAAAGTGGTCAGGGTTTAGCAGCGGCAGGGGTCGGCAGGCAGCGCCATAGTTCGGTTTGGTAATCACTCATTGCTTGACCTGTGTCACAGGGACTCAATGGTTGCAGAATGGGGTCATCAGTTTTTGGCGCTACGGGCATCGCGGGCTGTTGTTCTTTCCAAGGGATGATGTAAAGCACCTGAGGCAGTTCTTGATCGCCGGTGATGGTCATCCCCTGAGTGGGTTCAACAGCGGTAGCCGCGTTGCTGACAATCAAACCGATGAGGCCAATGAAATAGCCAAGCGGGGTGAGTAAGGCGCGAATCATCTCTGGCTTCCCTGTGCCATTCGCAGCTGCAGATCTTGGATCCAGAGTTTAACTTGTTCAGGTTGCTCCCCCTCTCCGGCCAAGGCTAGATAGCGTTGATAGTGGATCAGTGCATCTTCAAAATATTGCAGGTAGATGTCGTATAGGATCGCTAAGTTGAGGTACGCAGAGGCATAGTTTTGATCTGATTCAAGCGCCTTGGCATAGGCGATTCTTGCCGATTTGAATTGCCCCTGTTGGCGCAGTATCAAACCGTTAAGGGTATGCGCGGCTGGGTTTCTTGGGCTCAGGGCGAGGCAATGATCGAGGCTTCTCAGGCTGCCCTGTTGATCCTGCTGGCGGTATTGAAGCAGTGCTAGGTTGTACCAGGCGCCTGCTATCTCAGGATCTTCCGCCAGCAGAGATTCGAGCGCTTGTTGCGCAGGAATGTATTGTTCTTCCCGTATAAGGCTGAGAGCGTCTTTATAGCGCTGCTGAATTTCGGGGCTAAATTGTCGCTGCAGTGGTTTCGCTTCAGGAAGTTCGACTCTTATTGGCTCGGCGCGCCTGACCTGTGACGTACCGCAACCACCCAATAGGGCAATAAGGGTGAGCGCTGCAGCCAGTCGACCCCAGTTACTCCATGGCATCAGTATACTCCGGTACTAATTCATCTTTAGCGTAGCGGGCGGGCATTATCTGGCGAAGTAGATCAAGACTCAGGGCAATGCCCGGGGTGTAGATCTCTTGGGCGATCCGCGAGACGTTGATCTCATGCAGGTCAATCGCCTGGTCTTCAAAAGGAAGTGCCTGTTCTTCGAGCAGAATAGCGTATTGCTCGAGCGCCAGGTCATCGAGTTGTTTTGGTCGTTCTGACGACATCAGCGCCTGGGCGAATTGCAAATACAGCTGGCCGGTCAATGCGGTGGCTTCGGTGCTCTGGGCAGAAAGGCCGAAGTTACTCGTTTGAGTCAGATACCGAACGGTTGTTTGCATCGATTTTTGCTTGCGCGGTAAGCTCTTTTCAAGGGGTAGGCTCAGGGGTTGCGAGTTAAACTCAGCCATCGCTTGCTTGCCTAGGGTTAGTGCCGCGTCGGAGGCGATAAATAGGCTTCGATCAGTGCTGCTATTGGCTGCTATGGCTTGGGTTTCAGCGGCGACGATTGCTTGCAGCCACTGCTGCTGTGCTTTGAGGTCATTGCCGGCCTTGGCTAACTGGTACAGCTTTAGGCGTGCTTCCATGGCAGGCGCGTGCGGCGAGGGAAATGTCTCGATAAAGCGGTGATAGGCTATGCTCGCCAGTTTGCTCTGGCCGGCCTTTTCCTGCAGCGTTGCCGAGCGCCAAAGCGCATCGCGGCCGAGTGCCGAGTCACCTTCGCGTTCGAAGATCCGTTCCAGTGTCAGTGCTGCTTTCGGCCAGTTTTGGGTCTGTTCATAAGCGACAACCAGCTTGTCATGAACTGTAGCCTGGAGCGGGTCAGCGGGATGCTCTGTGCTGAATTGCTCCAGCGCAACGACTGCTTCAGGCCAGCGCTCAAGTTGCAGTAGCAGGGTGGCCGCATCAAATTTGGCTTGTGCCAGAATGTGCGCACCGGGTACTGCTTTTTCTAAACGTTGGAAATGCTCCAGAGCAGCAACCGTTTGGCCCTCGGCTTGCGCAACCTCGCCCTGTTTGTAGATCGATTCGGCGAGGCGACGCTGCAGTGTTTCGCGCTCCTCGGTGGTTGGCTCAAGTAACAACAGTTGCTGGTAGGCAAACTCTGCATCTGGATACTCTTGGGTGTCGAAATAGGCGTGGGCGTTAACCGTCCAGAGACGTTGTAATACAGGAATATCCAGCTTGGCTTTTTTCTCTAACAAACTGTTGGCCATCTCGATTGCCTGCTGATACTCGTTTTGAATCAGCAAATCTTCGGCTAATTTGACCTGGGTTTTAACCTGGTAGACGGAGTCAGGGAAGGTTTTGCTGTACAGCAGTCCCTCTTCAATACCCCTATGCAGCCAGCGATTAGCGTTGGGGCTGCCCTTTGGCGAGCTGAGATAGAGAGCCTGATAGGCAAGCAGGGCGGCATAGCCGGCTTCTTCACTACGGACGTAGTCGGGGTATTGGTAGGCGACCTGCTTATAGGTGATAGCCGATTCAGGGATCTGATCGGTTTCGGTCAGTGCTTCTGCCTTAAGGAAAAGCATCTCGGCCATCCGTGGGTTGTTAGGCATGGCGCTGATGAACTGCTCGTACCAGGACAATGCCAGGGCAAATTTCTTGCGGCTTGTTTCCTGGCGCTGTTGGTCGGAACCGGCCTGTTGTTTAGCTTGCTGTGCCAGCGCATGATCGCGTTGAGCCAGTTCAACAAGATAACCGGCCAGAAAGCTTCTGATTTTGTCGCGCTGGGCGTTATCGGCCTCTAGCCAGGCTTGCGAGTGAATTCCGAATCGGCTGACGAAATTCTCCCGTGCAGGCCAGGCTTTGCTTGGGAAGCCACCTTCGGTGTAGGCAGCAACGACCCGTGATTGGAGCATGGGGGCATCTTCGGATTGGGGAAAACGCTCGACCATCGCATTGAAGACTTCTGCGGTATCGCTGTAGCGGTATTTGTATTCGAAATAGGCACCGAGGTTGCTGTAAATCTGGGCTTCATAGTCTTTCTCCCCGACCTGGTTAAAATACTGCTGCAGGGTGCGGGCACCATCCATATAAGCGAAGGTCAGGGCGATCACCCTGAGGGTATCATCGAGCAGTGCCTGGTTGGGCGCCGTGTTGGATTGAGTGCTTGATTGAGCGTTGGATTGGTCTGTTTGTTGCGGCCAGTGGCGATCGACCAGGACGAAGAAATCATTCAGCGCGGCTGCGTAATCACCCTGTTTAAAGGACGCCCATGCCAGCTTGTAGCGTGCTTTGTCGCGGTATTCATCGGAACTATCGCTGGTTAACACGGCTTGGTAGGTCGGCGCCGCGAGATCGTATTGGCGCAGTCCGAATTGTAGTTCGGCGATCCGGAACTGAATCTCTGTCAGTAATAAGGGGTCCGGGCTGTTGAGCATTAGCTGCTGCAGAGCTGCCAGGCTCTGCTCGGGTTGGCCGTCGATCTCGTAGCTTTTGGCCAGTTGATACAAGACTTGGGCGCGGTTGATTTCAGGATCAGACAACTTGAGTAACTGCCGGTAAAGGCTGATCGCCTCTTTTGGGGTGACATCGGCAATCGGTTCGATCGGGTCACCGTTAAGAATGCGCTCGCTGATCAGTAGTTTGAGATCAGCTAGGTGGCGCATAGCTTGGTGTCTAACAGGCGAATTGAGTGCGTTATCGGCGAGAGTCTGAAGAGCATCCAGAGCCGCTTTAAACGGAAGTTGAGTCTTGCTCGGGAGTGGCCCAGGTGATGATAGGCGGGGATTGAACCAGCGCTGCTGCTCTGGCTGATCGAACTGATGAGCACGAGGCGCGATCTGGGTAGCAAGCCAGAGTAAATTTTGTTCCAGTTCCAGGACCAGTTCTGCAGGTGCAAATTGCAGCGATGCAGCGAGGGCGGTCAGTAAGCGCTGTTTTTGATTGTCGAGTTGATAGAGGATGGCTCTGGAGCGCTGCTCCAGCTTTGGCAGTTTGGGGAGTTCCTGCTCGATTCTGATCTCCTCAAGAAGAGAGGTTTTGCTGATCTGTTCGGCGGCAAAAGTGGCCAGCTCTTCGCTGGCAGCGCTTAAATCAACCGGCGCAAGGGAGGTGTTTTGGGCTTTCTCCCACCAACGGTTTTTAAAGCGTACCCCCGTATGCCAGATGGCGAGTCCGTCGATTAATACATAGCGGTGCTCCCAAGGCTGCGGTTGACCTACCAGCTCGCTGAGACGACTTTCCAGCTCGAATACAGCAGGATCACCGCCGAGTATAGCGGCAGGGAGTCTGGCTCCTATGTTGGGGACGAACTGTTTGAATTTATACAGTTGCGTCTTGAGGTGGTTGCGTCCCTGGTTAAACAGCTGCTGTTGTTGCTGCATGGGGGGGATCTGTCCCCGAAACTGGGTTATGAGGAAGTTAATGCGTTCTATCTCGGTAAGTATTAAGCGAGAGTCTTTGCTCATCAGCGACTCCAGTTCGCTACTCCTATCCCCGCTTTGACGCTGTCCTAGCTGGTCTAGAAATGATTGCGACTTAATCTGTTTGAGATCCGTTAGCAGTGCTATATAACGCTGCTGCAGCGGCTCCTGCCACTTGCTGGCAAAAATGGCTGCCTGGGTCTGTGCGTCTTGCTGGTGCAGTGCCTCGAGTAGACGAGTGTTAGTCATGCTGATCTGCTGTGGCGAGTTTTGAGAACTCTGTAATAGCAAGTTGAGGTGGTTGTAGCTATCGCCGTTACTGAGGTGGATCTGAGCTTCTATCTGCTGTTTTAAGCCCGCTAAGGGGTGGTCGCTGGGAAAGCTCTGTAGCAGCTGCCGAGCCTGCTCTGGCTGCTGTGTTTGGGTCATAAGGTAGGCTTTAAGTAGGCGTACTCTCTGATCAAAGGGTGTTTCTTTTTTTGCGGGAGTCTGTTGCACTTGCTTTAGTCGCGCCAGAGCTTGAGCGGGTTGACCCTGAGCGATCAGGAGCAGGACGTTATTGTATTCGGCCAGCGCTGCTAAGGTCGGATCTTTAATGTTTTGGCTCGTAACCGCTTGATCCAAGCGCATCGATATAATCTGCTCTAGTAGCATCGTACTGGACGAAAGCTGAGGGCTGACAGGTTGGATTAGCTGGCTGAGAGCATGCTCGGCATCGAGCCAGTCCTTGGTTTTGTAGGCATCAATGGCCTGTTGTGCCCATTGATGATTGAGTTGATCGAGGGTCAGATAACTATCTGCAAGCGTTTTGCTGCTGCGATAGTTGCCGGTAACCTCTGAATGCCCCTCCAGCAAACGTTGGAAAAGCGGCTTATCATCTTGTTTTTTTGCCGAGAGCCAACTTTCAAAAAACTGCTGGCGTTTATCCCACTGCAGTAGGTGCTGAGCCTCATCTGCATCTATATGGGAGGCATGAATCCCGGCAGAGGCTGACAGGATCGCGAGCAGAGCTGCTAGGGCCTGTAGTGTTTTCCGGGACATTTTTAGTGCTATTGCCATTCGCGAATTTCTATCTCTCGGAAGCCATTATTGAGCTGCAGATAGAGTGGTTTGTCGGCTTTTCGAACTACTTTTTCTACCTCTACAAAACGATTGCCACCCAATGCCAGTCCATATATCCGAACCTTGATGTTGTGTTCGCCGGCGGGTAGAAGGGTCGCAAACATAGGTTGGACGGCGCGGTGGTGAGCCAGTAGTTCAAGCTTTGGCATCGGATATTTATAGGTTTCGATAAGCTCGTCGTTGATATAAAACTCGGCAGAGTAGAGGAATATTTTGGCGCCTAAGATTTGGGAAAACATCACTACGACTAGATCATTACGGGGAAAGAGAATCGAGTGCTCGGTCAGGTAAAGCTCGGTTAGCAGGTTGGACGCGGCGATCTGAATGGTATGGCTTTGCTTCATCAGGGTACTGATGTCAGCAGCTAAGGTGTTGGACGTCATCGGAATAGTTAGAGCTAGCGCGCAGCAAAACATGAGCACACGAGATTGTTTGAGTGCGTTCTGAGGTGTTAGCCTCTGTAAGCGAGAGTAACCGCTCTTCATCCGTTCTGACACTCCTTTTCCACCTGTCCCTGAAGGGCGATAATGTAGCATTAGACACTCAGGTTTTCTATCGGCAGCGAGTGGCGATAGCGTTGTTGGCTGCAAAGGTTTGGGCTTCAGGACTAAAAGCACCTCCCCCATTATCGTTGCTATTTCTGCTGATTCAGAGTAAGACGCCGCAGGCGTAACCCGACGCCCAGGCCCATTGAAAGTTATAACCACCTAGCCAGCCGGTCACATCAAGCACCTCGCCAATAACATAGAGCCCAGGGACGCGTTTAGCCTCGAAATTTTTGGAGGATATTTCGTCACTGTCGACCCCGCCGCGCGTAACTTCGGCGGTACGGTAGCCCTCGGTGGCATTGGGTTTGATCTGAAACTGGTGCAGCCGTTGTTCCAGCTCGATGCGGTCTAGCCTGGGTAACTGGCTTAGCGGTTTATCGCTGCTACTGAGGCCTTCGCAGAGGCGTTCAGCCAGTCGCTTGGGCAGACTCTGGCCTAGGGCGTTTTTGAGCGTCTGATTGGGATGTTGTTGGGTCTGCTGGTCAAGCAGTTCGTCGAGGGACTGCTCGGGAGAGAAATTGATCCAGATTGGCTCGCCGGGTTGCCAGTAGTTGGAGATCTGCAATACCGCGGGACCGGAAAGACCGCGGTGGGTAAAGAGCAGATCTCGTTTGAACGCGGTGCCACAGGCTGTTGTGATCTCCACCGGCAGACTGACGCCGGATAACAGGCTTAGCTGCTGTTTGTCCTCGACATGCAGGGTCAGAGGTACTAGACCTGCGGATGTCGGTATCAGCCGCAGGCCGAACTGTTCGGCGATGCGATAACCGATTGCGGAGGAGAGTTTTGGGATCGAGAGACCGCCGCTGGCCACGACAACGGCTGTGGCGGTTAAAGATTCTCTGGCTGTTTTGACCAGGAAACGACCATCGGCTAATCGTTCAACCGCAGTGACTTCGGTCTCCAGACTGATTTCGACCCCTGCCCAATCGCACTCGGTCAACAGCATCTCGACCAGTTGCTTGGCTGAGCCGGTGCAGAACAACTGACCATGATCGCGCTCTTCATAATCAATGCCATGACGCTCAACCAACGCGATAAAATCCTGTGGCTGATAACGCGCCAGTGCTGATTTGACGAAATGGGGGTTGTTGCATAAGAAGTTGGCGGCTGAGACCTGGAGATTGGTAAAGTTGCTGCGACCGCCGCCGCTAATCAGAATTTTCTGCCCGGCTTTACGGGCACTGTCGAGGACTCGGATTTTTTTACCACGATAGCCCGCTTGGGCCGCACACATCAGTCCTGAGGCGCCTGCGCCGATGATGATGGCATCATAATGCTGTTGAATGGAGTTCAAGCCGTCGCTCTCTGTGCAGAAAAATGGCCATTATATGCCAGCCATGAACGCAGACGGACTAGGGAGTGGTTTTTTTCGTCGCAGGTTTATCGGTGTTGGGCTCTTTGCGCGCGTCATTCGATCTATCCTTGGCGCGGAAGAAGGTTGAGTGCGCCTTGGTGTTATTCGCCCCCCCGTATATTTTCATCTTGATATAGTCGATGCCCTCTGGAGGGCGCTCGCCATAGGTGGGTACGCCATCGGGATCTATCCATTTGTAGACATCGGTTGCAGAAGCGCTGAGGGGTAGCCAGAGCACCAGAGTGAGTAAACTGATTACGGTTGTCTTCATGCGGGACTTCCCTTCGTTGCACGTTGGCCGGTGAGTAGCTCGGGCTACTATCAATCAAGAGATGTAAGTTTTGACATTGTTTTGTGTAATGACAGTTAGTAAGTGTAGGTGATGAGGGTCGCTTAAAATACCCTCAATTTCTAGTGTATTTGTAGTCGTTGCTCTTTTTTACGCCAGATTTTGGTCTGTTATCTGTCGCTAAGTCATACCTATGCCGGGTGGTCTTAGAGGGGCGCAATCCCATCGCTATTCGCACTTATGCTTATATTCGCACAGGTCTTCGATCAGACAGGCGCTGCAGCGGGGCTTTCGCGCGATGCAGATGTAGCGTCCGAGCAGAATCAACCAGTGATGGGCATCGAGTAGAAACTCTTGGGGAATAAATTTGAGCAGTTTTTTCTCAACTTCCAGAACATTCTTCCCCGGCGCGATACGGGTACGGTTGGCGACTCTGAAAATATGGGTGTCGACCGCCATCGTTGGCTGGCGAAATGCGGTGTTGAGTACCACGTTGGCGGTCTTGCGACCGACGCCCGGCAGCGCTTCAAGTTCCTCCCGGGTAGACGGAATCTGTGAACCGTGCAGGTCGACCAGCATCCGGCAGGTTTTATACACATTTTCCGCTTTGGCGTTGTAGAGCCCCAGGGTCTTTATATACGACTTAAGACCCTCAACGCCCAGCGCGAGGATCGCCTCGGGGGTGTTGGCGACCGGAAATAGCTTGGCGGTGGCCTTATTGACGCCGACATCGGTGGACTGTGCCGACAGGGTGACGGCAACCAGCAGCTCGAACGGGCTGCTGTAGTTGAGTTCGGTGCGGGGGTGAGGGTTATCGTCACGTAAGCGGGCGAAGATCTGAGAACGTTTGTCTTTGTTCATCACCCAGCACCTGTAGCGGTATTTGTATCTAAAGGATTAGCGGATAGTTCAGCCAGTAACCCGGACTCGTTTGGTTCCCGACGAGGCCAGGATCACAGGCTTGGCCCGTTGCTTGAGTCGCTCGTCGATAATGTTTTTGACCGCGATGATCAGCCCCATGCCAACGAATGCACCTGGGGGCAGAATAGCAAACAGAAATCCGGGGTAATCCTCTATCAGAGTGAGCTTCCAGCTCTCAGCACCCGCACCGAACAGCAGTTGCATATCCGCAAACAGGGTGGCTGTGCCCAGAGCTTCGCGAATCGCCCCTAAAAGAACCAGGACGATGCTGAACCCCAGTCCCATCATCAACCCATCGAGCATTGCGGGTAGCGGTGGGTTTTTACGCGCAAAGCCATCTGCACGGCCGAGAATGGCGCAGTTGGTGACAATTAATGGGATAAAGATCCCGAGAATTTCGTAGAGCTCGTACGTCATCGCCTGCATCAGCAGTTCGACGCAGGTGACCAGGGAGGCGATGATCATCACAAATGCCGGTAAGCGTACGGTGGCAGGCACCAAATTGCGGATCAGCGATACACAGAGGTTGGAGCTGATCAGTACCAATGTCGTCGCCAGTCCTAAGCCAAGCGCGTTGACCACCGAACCGGTAACGGCCAGCAGCGGGCAGAGCCCGAGTAGCTGAACCAACGCGGGGTTGTTGTGCCAGAGTCCGTCGAGGCTGATTTTGCGCAGCTGTTGAGACGACTGAGCTGATGCCCGTTTCGATGGCGCTTGGGATGGATCTGTATCAACCATTAGCGGGATCTCCGGCGGTGGCCTGGGGCTTGGTGATAGCGGATTTTGATTTGACGGCTTGGGCCAAGGGTTGCAACAGTGCGACGCGATGCTGGCGAAAGGTCAGGATCGCCTGTTTAACGCCGTTGACGACCGCGCGCGGGGTGATTGTTGCGCCGGTGAACTGGTCAAACTGACCACCGTCTTTTTTGACTGCCCAGCTGGGGTCGTTATCACCGTTGAGTTGACTACCGTTGAACCCTAGCACCCAGTCTGACTTTTTGATATCAACTTTGTCGCCTAATCCCGGTGTTTCCTGATGACGTAGCACCCGCACTCCGGCCACGCTTTCATCACGGCGGATACCTACGATCAGATCGATAGTGCCGGTATAGCCGCCGGAGGCAATCACCGGTAGAATCACCGTCTCGACAACACCGTTGCGACGGGCGCGATAGAGTTCCACCGGTTGGCTATACCCCAAAGATTCGGCGCGCTTGATGCGGTAGCTGTCTTTGAGCAAGTTGTTGTCGTGCTGGTCCTCGGGGACAATCTGATACAGCGCACGGGCACGCGCCTGCTCGCGATTGTCTGCGATTTTATCTCGAGTCGCCGACTGGGTGAGGGCGATAGCCCCCGCGGTAAGGATCGCAAAGGCACCCAGTGCCAGGGCG
>TARA_R110002167_G_scaffold21258_1_pt1 | contig 18931 bp, 10 predicted proteins | sample TARA_R110002167 | Tara Oceans TARA_R110002167 (sample SAMEA4398238) | marine metagenome | biome: Polar Biome; feature: [MES] marine water layer (ENVO:01000295) within the mesopelagic zone...; material: water (ENVO:00002006), including particulate matter (ENVO:01000060) such as...... | reverse complement strand
AAAAGATATGATTTTACAAATAAAAGCAATTACACCCAACGGGTTAATCTAAATAAAAAATATAACCAACATTTAACCAAAGCAGCCAATCGTTGTATTTATTATAACTTAGTTGGTGATTTAAACCATCCACCCAATCATTAAAATAGTATTGCCATCTTAAATCAAGCATTAAATCTGACAATTTGCTGAGTTTGTAACGAATTCCGGCACTTGAAACCATAGACCAGGTGCCACCAGAAGAGGCATTCACAGACCCAGGAGCCCAACCAGAATAAAAATTGGATGCATCCAGTACATTGCCATAGGCATTGGGGTCTGGATTGTCATAGGTTGTACTTACCGTTGGGCTAAAAAAGGTATAATGTACTCCTAAACTAACAAATGGAGCGACTCTGGGAGTAAAGAATTCGAATGCATGGATGCTTAATGGGTAAAACTCTAACTGTGTCCCTAAATCCATGTTTTTAGCCACCCCCTTATGGCCTCTAAGCCGTTTGGCATCTTCAGTTGTTTTACTTGGGTCGACCCAATTCCCAAAATGTTCAAGGTTTGTTTTATTCCAGGATATTTCATTACGGACTTTAAAATGGTCAATAAAATAAGTGTCTCTAAAATTATAGCTATAATTTTTTCGGTAAGAAAAATTTACATATTGTATAATCCCAATCCCAATCCCAATATTTCCAAAATTTGTTTGAGAGTCAGTTCTGCTTCCGTAGTCCGATCTAAATTGTACTGGACCAGCAATAATACCAACTTCACTAGAAAAACCAAATTGAGAATGTGCGGATTGTGTAATTACAAACAAGAAAAAAGCAATAACTAATTGTTTCAAGTTAAGCATAATAAAGTTTGTTTTTTTGAGGCATTAGCAGGACAAATATATAAAAACTGCATTAACTAGCAAATAAATATAAAAACGCAGAAATAGATAAAAAATTATTTATTGCGAAATTCAAAAAAAAACGCATCTTTTTTAAAGATATCGTACTTTTGATTAATATAACCTATAAATTAGTAACACATATTTTATAAATGAAAGATAATATTAAAGCATTTTTAGATCTTGTAAAAGAACGAAATGGTAACGAACCAGAATTTTTACAAGCCGTTGAAGAAGTTGCAGAAACTGTAATTCCTTACATTGTTCAACACGACATATATTATGGCAAAAACATTTTACTGAGAATGGTAGAACCAGAACGCGTCCTAACATTTAGAGTGTGTTGGGTAGATGATTCTGGTGAAATTCAGGTCAACAGGGGGTACAGGATCCAAATGAATTCTGCTATAGGCCCATTTAAAGGAGGTTTGCGTTTTCATCCAACGGTTAACATGAGTATTTTAAAGTTTTTAGCCTTCGAACAGGTGTTTAAAAACAGTTTAACAACCTTGCCAATGGGAGGCGGAAAAGGCGGAAGTGATTTTGATCCTAAAGGGAAGTCAGATGATGAAATTATGCGTTTTTGTCACTCTTTTATGGGTGAGTTGTTTAGACATATTGGGTCTAATACTGATGTACCTGCTGGCGACATAGGTGTAGGTGCAAGAGAAATTGGGTTCCTTTTCGGAATGTATAAAAAATTAAGAAATGAGTTTACCGGGGTTTTAACAGGTAAAGGATTGTCTTGGGGAGGTTCTTTAATCAGACCCGAAGCCACTGGTTATGGTACGGTTTATTTTGCTCAAAGCATGTTAAAGACTAAAGGGAAAGATATTAAAGGAAAAGATATTGTGGTATCTGGTTCTGGAAATGTGGCTCAATATGCTGTTGAAAAATGTATCCAATTAGGAGCCAAAGTTTTAACCCTGTCCGATTCTTCAGGATACATTTATGATTCTTCAGGAATTGATGCTGAAAAATTAGCCCTTGTGATGGAATTGAAAAATGTTAAAAGAGCTAGAATAAGTGAGTATTTGGAGGTGTATCCAAAAGCAAAATTTATTAAGGGTAAAACACCTTGGGAAGTAAAATGTGACATTGCATTACCATGTGCTACTCAAAACGAGCTTAATGAGACCGATGCTAAAATGCTTTTGGCAAATGGTTGTATGTGTGTTTCCGAAGGCGCTAACATGCCTTCTACCATTCAAGCTGTTCATGTGTTCCAAAAAGCAAAAATTTTGTATGCTCCAGGAAAAGCCTCTAATGCTGGAGGGGTAGCAACCTCTGGTTTGGAAATGACCCAAAACTCATTACGATTCAATTGGACTAGAGATGAGGTCGATTTAAAACTTAAAGATATCATGTCTCATATTCATGATTCATGTATTCAATATGGAAAAGAAAAAGATGGTTATATTAATTATGTTAAAGGCGCAAACATTGCAGGGTTTGTTAAAATAGCAGATGCTATGTTAGCTCAAGGAATTGTTTAAGACAAAATATGTCATAATTTAAACATAATGTATAAAAAGCCATTACCAGATTTAAGGAACCACGAATTTGAAGAGGTTGCATTTAGTGAATTAATGCAAAACAGAATTAACAAAATTCTTATAGTTTGTTCTAACTATGATTATTATATGTTAGAAGAAGATGGTAGAATTGATGAACGGATTTTTAATGAATATACAGAATTAAATTTAAGATATCCACCAAATTTTATACATGCAAATTCTGCAAAAAGAGCCATAAAATTAATGGCCGAAGTCAAAATTGATTTGGTCATAACCTGGTTAGATGTTGGAAATTATAACGCTTTTGAAACTTCAAAAGAAATTAAAAGAGCTTTTCCAGAGGTTCCAATTGCAGCCTTAAGTTTTTACTCATCAGAATTAAGAAGTAAATTACAAAAAGGCAATAAAGGCATTATTGACTTTGTTTTTCATTGGAATGGAAATGTTGATATTTTTTTGGCAATTATTAAATTGACAGAAGATAGAATGAATGCCAAAAGAGATATTAATCAAATTGGCGTAAAAGCTATCTTATTGGTAGAAGATTCTTTAAAATTCTATTCAAGATATTTACCCATTATCTATAAAATTCTTTTAAAACAAACCCATGCTTTTATGTCTGAAGGATTAAATGAACATAGAAGTATGATGCTTATGAGAGGACGTCCAAAAATACTTTTGGCGACTACCTATGAAGAAGGCTTAGAACTTTTTGAAAAATATAAAAGCAATTTATTAGGGGTGATTTCTGATGTTAATTATTTTAAAGATGGTAAAAGAGACCCTGAAGCAGGTTTTGAGTTTTTAAAATATGTACGAAGTTCTCAACGTTATTTTCCTTTTTTAATTCAATCATCAGATAATACCAATGAAAAAAGAGCCCTTGAATTAAAAGGTAAATTTTTATATAAGCACTCTGAAACATTAGGTAGAGATTTAAAAAACTATATCAACAAATATTTTTCATTTGGTGATTTTGAATTTTGGGACCCAGAACAAATGAAAATTTTAAGGGTTGTCAAAAATTTAAGCGAATTCCAAAAGGCATTAAAAACGGTTACTAAAGAATCCATAGCTTATCACGCCAAACGCAGTGAGTATTCCAAATGGTTAAAATCCAGAGCTTTATTTCCATTGGCTAATTTGTTTAGTAACGTTGAGTTTGACGATTTTGAAGATGTAGAACAGATCAGGGAATTTTTAATAGAGGCAATAAGAATCTACAGTATTTACAGGTCTCGGGGTGTTATTGTAAAATTTGATAAAGAAAAATATGATGAATATCTTGGATTTGCAAGAATAGGTGAAGGATCACTTGGAGGTAAAGGGCGCGGACTGGCATTCATAGATTCATTTTTAAAACGCCATAAGCTATTTAGAAAATATGAAGATGTTAGCATTACCATACCGCGAACAGTTGTTATAAGTACTGAGGTTTTTGATGAATTTATAGAGCAGCACGATCTAATTAGGTTTGCAGCCAATTCAAATGATGATGAAGAAATATTAAACAAGTTTATTTCAAAATCTTTGCCTCAATGGGTTTTAGACGATGTTCAAGCATTTTTAAATATTGTTAAAAGGCCAATAGCAGTTCGTTCTTCAAGTGTTTTGGAAGACTCACATTTTCAGCCTTTTGCAGGTGTATTTGCAACATATATGATTCCAAACACTAACAATAATGACATGCTGGAAATGTTATCCAATGCTATAAAATCAGTAATGGCATCGGCTTTTTTTCAAGCTAGTAAAGCATATCTAAAGACAACTGCCCATTCCATAGAAGAAGATAAAATGGCTGTTATCCTTCAAGAATTAACAGGCAAAAAATATAGTGACATCTATTACCCTAATATTTCGGGAGTTGCCAGATCCATTAATTTCTATCCCATAGGAAATGAAAAACCAAATGAGGGAATAGCTAATATTGCTTTAGGCCTGGGTGAAATTATAGTGGGCGGCGGACATAGTTTACGCTTTTCACCGTACCATCCTAAAAAAGTCTTACAACTTTCATCAACAGATTCAACACTGCGCGATACACAAAAGTATTTTTATGGCTTAGATCTAGACCCTAAAAGCTATAAAGTTTCAACCAGTGAGTCAATTAATAAAAAAAAGGTTACCATGCGGCAAGCTAAAAACCATCCTTCTTTAAAATTTGTTGCTTCAACCTACGATTTGCAAAATAATATTATTAGACCAGGCGTTTTACATGATGGAATAAGAGTAGTAACTTTTGATAATGTTTTAAAGTACGACACATTTCCTTTACCAGAAATTCTAAAGGATTTATTGCACATTGGGCAACGCGAAATGAGAAATCCTATTGAAATAGAGTTCGCTGTAAATTTGGATGTTCCCAAAGGGCAACCTAGAATATTTAGCTTTTTGCAAATAAGGCCTATTATTGAAAGTGTTGTAACAAATAACGAATTGCCTGCAGATTTTAATATTGATGACACTATTATTTATTCAGAATCTGCCTTAGGAAATGGCACTTATGATTATATAAGGAATTTTGTTTATGTAAAACCAGAAACATTCAATCCTGCAAATACAAGACAAATAGCTTCGGCTGTTGAGAAAATAAACAAAAAGTTTTCTCAACAAGATGAACAATACATTTTAGTAGGGCCAGGGCGATGGGGCTCAAGTGATCCCTGGTTAGGTATTCCTGTAATTTGGGCACAAATTTCTTCTGCAAAAATAATAGTAGAAGCTGGCTTAAATAATTTTAGAATTGACCCTAGTCAAGGAACACATTTCTTTCAAAACTTAACCTCTTTTAACGTAGGGTATTTTACTATTAATCCTTTTATGGAAGACGGTTTTTTTGATTTAGATTACTTAAATAAACAAGAAGCCTGTCATGAAGATGAGTATTTAAGGCACATTTGTTTTAAGGATCCATTAACCATTATTATTGAAGGAAAAAACAATAAGGCTGCAATTTATAAATCAGGATTTAAAATTATTAAACATCAAGAATCGTTGGAAAATTCCATTAATGATTTACCTCCGGAAGGGTTTATGTAATTTAATCAAAAGGCAAGCTTAGGTAACTCCACTATTTTTAAAATGCCAAAAAAGCACGTATTCTAAAAGCACGATTTAATTTATTGAATTAATAAAAAATACGAGTTTAAATTAGGAATTATTGTATTTAATATTGGTATTTTTGCAGTATATCTTAAACACGTTTATATTTAAAGATCATGAATGTAAAAAACATTTTGACAAACCTTGAAACCAAACATCCTGGCGAAAAGGAATACTTACAAGCAGTACATGAAGTATTGGAATCAATTGAAAGTATTTATAACGAAAACCCACAATATGAGTCAGCCAAAATCATTGAACGATTAGTTGAGCCAGATCGTATTTTAACATTTAGGGTTTCTTGGTTAGATGATGAAGGTCAAGTTCATGTTAACCTAGGTTACAGAATACAATTTAGCAATGCTATAGGCCCTTATAAAGGGGGTATTAGATTACATCCTAGTGTGAATTTGAGTATTTTAAAATTTTTAGGTTTTGAACAAACTTTTAAAAACGCATTAACAACGCTACCTTTAGGAGGCGCCAAAGGGGGTTCAGATTTTAATCCAAAGGGAAAATCAGATACTGAAATTATGCGTTTTTGTCAAGCTTTTATGCTAGAATTATGGCGTATAATTGGCCCTAATACAGATGTGCCTGCAGGAGATATAGGTACTGGTGGAAGAGAAATTGGTTATATGTATGGAATGTATAAAAAACTTCATATAGAAAATACAGGGGTTTTCACTGGTAAAGGACTTAATTGGGGAGGTAGTTTAATTAGACCTGAAGCCACTGGTTTTGGAGCTACATATTTTACCAGTGAAATGTTAGTGTCAAATAACGATTCTTTCAAGGATAAAATAGTTTGTGTTTCAGGTTTTGGTAATGTAGCTTGGGGCGTTGCTTTAAAAGTAACCGAATTAGGGGGTAAAGTGGTAACCATTTCTGGTCCAGATGGTTATATTTATGACGAAAAAGGATTAGATGCTGAAAAAATAGACTATTTACTAGCACTTAGAGCGTCTAATAATGATATTGTTTCTCCATATGCTGAGGAGTTTCCAGAAGCTAAATTTATTGCAGGAAAGAAACCTTGGGAAGTTAAATGTGATATAGCAATGCCAAGTGCAATTCAAAATGAATTAAATGGAGAAGATGCTGCAAAATTAATAACCAATGGCGTTAAATATGTTTCAGAAGTTTCTAATATGGGATGTACCCCAGAGGCTATTGAAGTTTTACATCATGCAAAAATTCCTTTCGGACCAGGAAAAGCCGTTAATGCTGGGGGAGTTGGTGTTTCTGGATTAGAGATGTCACAAAACGCAATGAAATTAAATTGGACTACTGAAGAAGTTGACGCCAAACTACATCAAATGATGTCATCAATACATTCTGCATGTATTAAATTTGGCACCCAAGATGACGGATATATAAACTATGTAAAAGGAGCTAATATTGCAGGTTTTATTAAAGTAGCCGACGCTATGTTGGACCAAGGAATCGTTTAAAACATCCTTTTTATTGAAAACAAAAAAGCTTTCTGAAAATCAGGAAGCTTTTTTTATTTAATTTATATCATTTTAAAGTAAAACTCGTTAGATATAAATATATTTGAAAGTTCAAAATGGTATTATGCTTAAACGAATCGTTGTTTTTACAATTTGTCTCCTTCCACTGTGCAATTTTGCTCAAGACTTTTCGGCACTTTGGAAAGGATATTTCTCGTTTTACAATATTAAGGATGTCGTACAAGGAAATACTAAAATGTATGCGGCTTCAGAAAATGCTGTTTTCAGTTACGATACACAAACCAATCAAATTACTGAAATCACAACAGTTAATGGATTGTCTGGAGAGCAAATATCAACCATTTACTACAGCGTGGAGTATCAACTTTTGATAATAGGATATGAAAATGGTCTTATAGAAATTGCATTCGATAACGGGGACAATGTCCTTTCTATATTAGATATCATAGATAAGCCTACCATTCCACCAACAAGTAAAAGAATCAATCATTTTAATGCCAATGGCAAGTTGATATATATTTCAACCAACTTTGGAATTTCTGTTTACAACTTAGAGAGGCTAGAGTTTGGCGACACCTATTTTATTGGTGATTTAGGAGCCCAGACAAAAGTTACACAAACCACCATTTTTGGAGACTATATTTATGCCGCATGCCAAAATGGAAGTGGCTTACGGAAAGCGTTGCTTACAAACCCGAATTTAATAGATTATAGAAATTGGCAAGTAATCGCTCCTGGTGATTTTATTGCGGTTGAAAGTGTTCAGAGCAATTTGTATGCCGTAGGAACCAACAGAAGCCTTTATCAAATAGTGAATGATGTGTTAGGTGAAAAAGTAGTATATAATAGTCCGCCAATAGATGTAAAGGCTACAGATGGTAATTTGGTGGTTACAACAGGAAGTAATGTGTATGTTTATGATGCTAGCTTTAATACGATCGCTCAAGTAGGGCTAAGTCCAGAATATAACACAACGTATACGTCGGCGACACTTGGTTCTGGAAACATTTATATAGGCACGAAAGCCTTTGGGATATTAAAAACACCAACGCTGTCTCCAGTAGTTTTTGAAGAATTGCACCCTCAAGGGCCCTTGCTTAATAAGCCATTTTCCATTAATGCCACTGCAAATAATCTTTGGGTTGCTTTTGGAGATTATACCTACTTTTTCAACCCATACCCATTAAACAGTTACGGATTTAGTCATTTAAAAAATGAACAATGGATCAACACACCATATAGTGAGGTCTTTGGAGCGAAGTGTTTAAATACAATATCTGTAAATCCGTTAAACATAAATCAAGTGTTTATAAGTTCTTTTTTTAGCGGATTATTGGAAGTAAACGATGACATCCCAACGGTTTTATATAATCAGACCAATAGTGGATTAGAGTCATTGCAATTGCCTTCAGATCCAAACTACATTGATATTCGAGTAGGCCCTGCAGCATTTGACAGTGATGGGCTATTATGGACCGTAACAAGCTTTATAAATAAACCTTTAAAATCATATAATCCAAATACCAATCAATGGAAGTCCTATAGTTTTACAGATATCATACCTAGTGATTTTGGAAGCAATTTAGGTTTTGGGGATTTGGTTCTTGGAAATAATGGCATTAAATGGGTTGCTAGTTATGAATATGGGCTTATTGGATTTGATGAAAACGGAGGCAGCCCTATATTGAAAAATATTAGTAAAGAAGAAGAAAATATGCCTTCCAACTATGTAACGGCGCTGGCGTTGGATAAACGAAATCAATTGTGGGTAGGTACTTTTAGAGGATTAAGGGTTTTGTACAATACCTCAAACTTTTTTACAGACACTAATGTTCGGGTTGAAGATATTATCATTCTTGAAGATGGCATTCCAAAAGAATTGCTATTTCAGCAGTTTGTTTCAGATATTGAGGTCGATGGGTCAAACAACAAATGGGTGGGAACCATTGGTTCTGGGGTATTTTATTTGTCTTCTGATGGTCAAAAAACGATATATCATTTTACCAAAGACAATTCCCCTTTACCTTCAGATACTATTTTTGACCTATCAATAAATGAATTGACTGGTGAGGTTTTTATAGCGACCGATAATGGCTTGGTGTCGTTTCTCAGTGGTGGATCAAATCCCCAGGACGATTTGCAAAACGCTTTTGCATATCCAAATCCAGTTCGGCCAAATTTTAACATCGTTGAAGAGAAAGTGAAAATCAAAGATATTTCTGAAAATGTCAATATTAAAATTACCGATATTGAAGGTAATTTGGTAGCCGAAGCGCAATCGAGAACCAATTTGCGCTATAACGGGTATAATCTGGAGATTGATGGGGGTACTGCGTATTGGAATGGGAAAAACCTCGCCAATCATGTGGTTGCTTCGGGTGTTTATTTGGTTATGCTTTCAGATTTGGACACCTTCGAAACACGGGTTTTAAAATTAATGGTGGTAAGATAATGGTCGTCTCAACCCATGCTATTGTGCTTTCAAAATTAAGATATCGTGATAATGATTTAATTGTGAAGTGTTACACAGAGCATTATGGTATTCTTGGTTTTTTATTAAGAGGCGTTTTAAAAAGCAAAAAAGGACTTACAAAAACAGCCTATTTCGAATTATTATCTCAGTTGGAATTAGTCATTGTGTATCATCCAAACAGGTCTCTGCATACAATAAAGGAGGCTAAATTGAATTATGTTTATAGCAGTTTGCATTCCAATGTCTTAAAAAGTTCCGTGGTCATGTTTTTGGCCGAAATACTTTCAAACACCTTAAAAGAGGAAGAACAGAACAACGCACTTTTTGGTTATATAGAAACCACATTACTGTGGTTGGATGCACATACTGAATGTGCAAACTTTCACTTGCTTTTTCTACTTAAATTAACAAAGTACTTGGGGTTTTATCCCGAAAACATGCCGTTAGAGCATCAGTATTTTAGTTTACAAGATGGTAAATTTGAAACTAATCCTTCGGGAAAACATACTGTTTCAGGGGATAATTTTAATCTGTTAAAGCAATTGCTCAACACAAAATTCGATACATTGTCCCAATTAAATATAAAGGGCAAAGAACGAAAAGCCTTTTTGAACATGATACTAGTGTATTATGAATTGCATTTAGGCGCTTTTAAAAAACCAAGGTCATTGCAAATATTAAACGACGTTTTTAGTTGAAAACATGAAATTACATTCTACCGTTTTATTATTTTTTTTAGCAAGCATCGTACTGCAGGCACAACACGTTAAAGTCCTTCAAACAATTACTGAAGAACCGATTAGTGGTGTGCTAATTTATAATGTTGATAAGTCAAAAAGTGTCGTCACAAATTTGAATGGTGAGGCCTCTTTGGAATTGTTTTCGTCGAACGAAATAGTATATTTCCAACATGTCTCGTATGTCATTAAAAAGCTTGAAAAAGCACAAATTGAAAAATCGAAGGTGGTGTATTTAGATATCGACACACAAGATTTAAATGAGATTGTCATATCAGCCTCAAATTTTGAACAGCAAAAAAAGGATATTCCCCAAAAAATAATCGGTGTTAATGCTAAAAACGTCCAATTTGTCAATCCTCAAACAAGTGCCGATTTATTGGAAACCACGGGTCAAGTATATATTCAAAAAAGTCAACTTGGTGGAGGAAGCCCCATGATACGTGGGTTTTCGACAAACAGATTGCTCATAACCGTTGATGGAGTAAGAATGAACAATGCTATTTTTAGAGGAGGGAATTTGCAAAATGTAATATCTATCGATCCTTTTTCCTTAAAAAATGTTGAGGTTACTTTAGGCTCTGGGTCTATTATATATGGCAGTGATGCTATTGGAGGCGTGATGGGTTTTTATACCCAAAAACCCAAACTGTCTTATACCGATTCTTTAGAAATTCATTCAAATAGTATGGTAAGATATGCAACGGCAAGTGACGAGAAAACAGGACATTTTGATATTAATTTCGGACTAAAAAAATGGGCTTTTTTAACCAATGCCAGTTATAGCAGTTTTAATGATTTAAGAATGGGCAGCCAGGGGCCGAAGGATTATTTAAGGAATGACTATGTCGCCCGAATAAATGATGTGGACGTCATGGTGCAAAATAAGAACCCATTAGTGCAAAAGCAATCTGGTTATAACCAATACAACATTATGCAAAAAGTACGGTTTGAACCTTATAATAGTTTAAGTTTTGATTTGGGATTGTATTATACCACAACATCCAATGTGCCTCGATACGACAGATTACTTCGTTACAAAGGGTCTAATTTACGTTCTGCAGAGTGGTATTACGGGCCACAACAATGGTTTATGGCCAACGCACAAATAACCAAATTTAGCAGTCTTTCAAACTTATATGATAAAGCTAAAGTAACCATGGCATATCAAAATTTTCAAGAGAGCAGAGTTGATAGGAATTTTCAATCTACTATGAGAAACATACGAGAGGAAGCGGTGGATGCGTATTCATTTAATTTAGATTTAGAAAAAAAGTTAAGTGCAAACACCCATTTTTTCTATGGTTTGGAATATATATATAATAACGTGATGTCTCATGGTGATGAAGAGGATATTAGTACGAATATAACAACCCCCACGGTTTCGAGATATCCTAATGGTGCTAGTTGGCAATCGGCGGCAATATATTCCAGTATTAAATATAAACCAAACACAAAATTTGTCTTTCAAACGGGGTTACGGTTTAACCATATTGTTTCAAAGGCGAGTTTTAAGGAGAATAATGTGTATTTAAATTTACCATTTCAATCTTCAAAGAATATAGCTGGTGCCTTAACCGGAACCTCTGGAATTAGTTGGTCACCAAACCAAACCTTGCAATGGAAATTTAATGTATCGTCGGCCTTTAGAGCGCCAAATATTGATGATCTTGGGAAGGTGTTCGACTCAGAACCAGGATCGGTAGTGGTTCCAAATCAAAATTTAAAACCAGAATATGCCTATGGGGGCGATTTAGGGCTGAAACTTACTTTTGACGATGCGCTAATCTTTGATTTCAGTACGTATTATACCTATTTGGATAATGCGCTGGTGCGCAGAGATTATACGTTAAACGGGGCTAATAAAATTATATATGATGGCGAATTGAGTACGGTCCAAGCGATACAAAATGCCTCAAAAGCACGGATTCATGGCTTTGAGGCGGGCATGGAATTAAACATAAACAAACGTTTAAAACTAACGTCGCAATACAGTGTTATTGGTGGCACAGAACAAGATGATTCTGGTAACGAAACACCCTTGCGACATGCCGCTCCAAATTTCGGGAATACGCATGTGGTCTGGAATGCAAACGCTTTTAAAATCGATCTATTTGCCACTTATAATAGTGAATTATCTTTTAATCAATTGGCGCCTTCCGAAATTGAAAAAGATTATATCTATGCCTTGGACAATAATGGGAATCCGTATGCACCATCCTGGGTTACTTTAAATCTTAGAACACAGTATCAAATAAACCAAGCCACTACTATTACGGCAAGTTTAGAAAACATTACAGACCAGCGCTATAAAACCTATTCCTCGGGTATTGCGGCCGCCGGCAGAAATTTCATACTCGCCTTAACATATAGTTTATAAGCAAAAAAAGCAGCGACCTAATAAGGTTGCTGCCATAAAGGAACAAGAAAACAAATTACCTTATTACTGATTTTTTAGTAAAAATAATCCCGTTGGACAATTCGATTTGTGAGAGAAATACAGAATTGTTCAATTTTGGAAGGTTGTAGGTTTCTTCATTTTTATCACCTTTTAATTGATAAAGCATTTGTCCTTGTAAATCGTAAATAACAATCGTTTTAATAATATTGTTACTCGCCACTTTAAAAGTGATATCGTTTTGACTGTTTTGGAAAACTTTTACAGTATTAGCCTCCATTGTTGTTGTTTCTGTTGATAAAGTGGCGCTTTTAAATACAATTTCGAAACGATCATTAAACTCGCCAACTTCCGATGTAAATGTATAATCATTTGTAGATAAATCGTTGATGGTATTAAGTACCTTATCTTTTAGATAAATGGTGTTTCCATTTAAAAAATCACCTTTTAATTGAGCAATCGAAATGGTGTATAGGGTTGCTTCAGTAATTTTTGTTTTAAACCCAAGTGTAATCACCTCATCTAAAGATAAACTGTTAACATCTTTCCCTTGAATAACAAACCGTTTAGAGGAGTTTTCGATAGTGGTGTACAATAAAGACGCTTCGCCCGATTCTAATTTTGGAGCATCAAATAACAAGCCATCATTGGCATTGGTTGCACCATCCACATAGCCCACTAATAGTTGACTGAACACACCGTTATCAGAGGTTAAATTCAACCATAGTTTGTTTGAATTGGTAGTGCTAGTCGTGTTTTTAGTAGTTGATGTTTTAAAAAACCGTGAATTGTCTGTGGTCCCTTTTACACGCATACTATTAGTAAAGCTTGCGGTACCATTTGTTTTTGCGGTTGCAAAAAACCCTTGTCCTGAAGGAACAAATTCATTAGGAATAACCCCACTTGCACCTGCAACACCCGCACCCATACCCACTGAATAGGTTGCGTAATCGTTTTGACTGAATTTTCCGTTACCGTTTGCAGGCGTTGCTTGCGACCAAAAGTAGGCCACACCTTCTATAACCGTACTGTTAGCGTTATAAAAATCGTTATAATCAATGGCAGAAGCATAAGGGTTTCCAAGTAAATTTGGATGATCGGCCGAAGTGACATCACCCGTGTAAGCGATTGGCGTTGTAATAGTTCCTGTATTAAAAGTTCCCACAAAAGACACATAGTCCGGTCCCGGAAATGTAGAGGACGACGAAGAGGTTGCCGCGTAACCAACCCCAGGGGTCATGGTACTACTACCATTGGCTATGGTCCAGTCATTATAATCATCATCAAATCCGTCATTATCCGCATCTAAAAAATTAGCGGCGTTAAAAAAGAATCGTCTGCTTGAAGCTACATTGGGGAAGGCGCTTGCAACGGTCATATTAGATACTGGTGAACCCCAGTACGTATAATAATACCAAGCATTTTTATTGGCCGTTGTTTTATTAACCGTTCCAGTTCCAGTAAACGTGGCAGTATCATTTATTTGTACAAAGGCACCTTTGGTTTCTACAATTAAGTTACCATTTACAGTCACATTGTTAGCAACTTCAACGTAGGTTTCATTGTCAACTGTTAATGTATAACCGCTCTTAACAATTAATTTTGAAGCACTAAAACTTCCTTGTGCAGATGTATTATAATCAGCATCAATAACCGTTTTCACAGATACGCTAGGTTGAACGCCATTTACCCATACAGCGTTATTCCATAATGCGTATTGGGAGATGGTTCCAGTAAAAGCGAAATCATCAATACCAAACTCTGCATTTTTCCTATTCCCTCCCCAAGCATATATTCTAAAAGTAATAGGATTGGATACACCTTGATAAGATGATGAAGTTAAAACAATAGTAGCACCGTTAGCATTTGGAGTAGCAATGTTTGTTGTAAAATTATCCAAACTAGTTCTTACAACAATATTGCCAATATTGTCACCGCTACTTACTGCAGATGTATAAGTGAAACCAGTAAAATTAATTTCGTATCCTAGATTAGCTGTAAGAGTAAATTCGTAATAATCATTGGCATCAAAACTAGGTGAATCCCAACTTTTAGCATTATACATCCCATTTTTATTTTTGGCATTAACACCAGAACCGCGGCTTATACCAGAAACGGTTATATTAGAATCAAAAACTTGATTGGTTGTATATGGATTAAAATTTTGAGCATTATTGGTTGTAATATCATTTTTAAAAAGATTATTGCCTCCTGTTATTTGTTCCTCTCCTGTTACCTTAACATTATCGAAATAGTGAGAGTTCCATCCATCATTCCTTAATTTTACAATAATAACTAAACTTGAGTTTCCATTATTTGTAAGATTACTTAGTGAAATGCTAGTCGTATCAAAATCATCAGAAATTGATTGTATTAAAACTTCACTTCCTCCATCAAGAGTATAATATACTTTAATATAATCACTACCACTTAAATTTCCTGTTTCACTAGCGTCTAACGAAATATTTAAATTTGTGTAATTGGTAATATCAATTGACGCACTTGTCCAAACATCTTCTCCAAGAGAAAGAAACGATCTCATTTGATTGTTGTTTACATCAAAAGGACTCCACCAAGACGAATCAACATTGTTAGATGACCAATTTGAAGTAGAGGTTGTACCATTGGAAACAGAGAACGTTTCATTATACAGGGGCGTTTGTGCACTAACCAGTGTCATACCAAATATCAATAAGATGGTAATAACTAATAGAATTAATTTGTTGAATGTAATGTTACGTGTCATAGGTTAAGTTTTTAAATTAAGATTAATGTTGGGGACTAATCTTAAATGTGTTGTCGTTTTACCGACGTTTTTTACATGGTTTTTCTTTTTATCTATGTTTTTTGCAGTGTTTTACCGTTTATCGGATTTTTTAAACAGTTTAACAAACTGGTTATCAACTACTTAGCAAATATATATTTATTACGTACTTGTAACTAAATAAATTAGATTAATGGTCAATATTTTTGTTGAAACGGTATAAATGGTCCAAAATGAGATCTTTTTTGAGGTCTTGTTGGCTCATTTTCTGGAATTAAATAAGCATTTTACTATTAAAACGAGTGTTAAGATACTAGGAAAATTAGTTAACTACTTGAAAAACAGAAGAATAAATATAGATATTGTTTTGAATGCAGGTGTTTAACATGAGTTCAACATATTTAACCACCTGAATTGAGTTTTAAAAAACCATACTTCGTCATTACGAGGTATGAGGGACGAATGACGAAGTAATCTACTTGTTCGGAGTAGTTCATTATTCTTTAAGGCAAACTAACCTTTATTGTTTAACGGCCTTTTTAGTAACGATAACACCATTAGACAAAGTTATTTTAGCAATAAATACCGTATTGCGCAAATTCGATAGGTTGTAAACTTCTTCACTTTGGTTACCTTTTAATTGGTATAAGGATCGGCCCAGTAAATCAAAAATAGTAACCGTTTTAATGTTGAGGTTGTTCGATGCTTTAAAGCTTATATGCGTCTCATCTACTTGGGTAATTTTTACGGTATTTGCATCTACGTTAAACGTATTGGTTGCTAAGGTGGCCGACTTAAACACTATTTGAAAACGATCATTAAACTCACCTACTTCTGAGGTAAACGTATAATCGGAGGTTGATAAATCGTGGATGGTATTGGTTAAATTATCTTTTATATACACGGGGTTACCAGTTAAAAAGTCGCCTTGCAGTTTTGCAATAGATAAGGTATATAAAGTGGCGACATCAATGGAAGTTTTAAACCCAAGGTTAATAACTTCATCGGTTGTTAAGCTGTTTGGTGCTTTCCCTTGAATGGCAAATTTTTGGTTTGAATTTTCAATTTTAGAATATAATGCCACAGGATAATCTGCTGACGAAAGTTTTGGTGCATCATAAGACAAGCCATCATTTTCATTGGTTGCACCATTAACATAAGCCACTAAAATTTGATTAAACACGCCATTATCCGAAGTTAAATTAATCCATAGTTTATTAGCAACCGAAGTCGTAGTATTTTTTGAATTAGAGTTTTTGAAAAATAAGGTATTACTACTAGCATCCGCCATACGCATTGCATTGGTAAAGGTTGCGGTTCCATTGGCTAAACCAGCAATAAAAAAGCCTTGTCCAGAAGGGATGTATTGTGTTGGTTCATCTGGACCACCACCAGCAACACCACCACTGCCGACAGTATAAATGGCATAATCATTTAGGTTAAAGTTTAATACTTCATTTCCAGGATTTGCAATATCTGGAGGGGATGCTTGGGACCAAAAATAAGCTGCGCCAGCAACAACAGAAGAGTTAGCTGCATAAAATACATTAAAATCTATTGCTGAAGGATAAGGGTTGCCTATAAGATTATAGCTAAACGGGTTAGACGCATTATAAAAAATATTGATCGGAATATCACCAGTATTAAATTCTCCTGTAAAAGTTGCTGTTTGTGCAAATGGGTAAGGTGGAAAAACCGATGGGAAAGATGTTGCTGCATAACCCCGACCAGGTTCCATAATATCAGTTCCAGCACTGATAGTCCAATCATCACCTTCTAAATCAATTCCGTCACCTCTATCATTATAGTTTGCAGCGTTAAACCAAAACCTTCTTTCAACTGGTGTGAAAGGGAAAGCATCTTCTATGGTTTCATTAACTACAGGAGAACTCCAGTAAGTATAATAAAACCAATCTTGTTTTACTGCTGAGCTTTTATTCACAAAAGCTGTCCCCGTAACAGGGTTTACCGTAAAGGAATTTCCGTATTGTACAAAATTACCATTAGTTTGAATAGTTAATGTTCCATCAACCGAGACATCATTTTGAACTTCAACAAAACTATTATCATTAACATTTAATGTAACTCCCGGATTAATAGTTAATCTACATGCTTGAAAACTACCTAAACTAGTATCATAACTTGTTTCTATTATGACAGGAGTTGTTAAATCTGGGGTTCCAATCCAACCACCGTTATAAGTTACTGGGGTTCCACTACATGCGGGTAAAACTGTCACTGAACCATTGACTATGATATCATTGCCACCACCTTCAAAACCTCCAGAACCTCTATTGTCAGTAGCCCAACCATAAATCCTATAAGTAATTGCTGTCGCTACGGTAGATTGATTAACTGTAAAAGTAATTACTTGGGTAGTTTCATTCGTCACATATGGTACGGGCTTTTCAAAATCAATAGTTGTTGAATAACCATCAATAGAACTTCTTAAAGCAATCGTATTAGGTCCAATAAATGAACGTTGAAAATTTACAACAATGGATGAAACATCAAATTGATAACCAGAATTTGGAGAAATAGTGAATTGCATGTAATCATTTTGAGAAATAGCATCTAAAATACTAGTCCCACTCCAATTTACAGCATTGAATCTATCACCATTTATCGTTGCAGTTAATCCTTCTCCCCTTGTTATTGTAGAAGTGGATAAATTTGCATCATTAGAATTTGACATTACCGATAGTTCATTACCTAATTTTTCAGCAAATTCAAATGTTAATATCTGCCCAAACCCAAAGTTTAAAGCGCCAAAAAAGGCCATTAAAAAGGTGAGGGATTTTATATAGGTAGTTGTTTTTGCCATACTATTTGGTTTACTGGTTCGATTTGGTCTTTATAAATGTGTATTATGTCTGTTTCAATTGTTACTTTTGGGTTTATGCAAACCAAAAAAACATATACGGTGCAAGAAGCCACCAAAAAACTGGAGCATTATTGCGCGTATCAAGAACGTTGCCATCAAGAGGTTAGAAAAAAACTAACACACATGTATATGATTCCGGAGGCAATCGATAGTATTATCGTACACCTCTTAAAGCATAACTTTCTTAATGAAGAACGTTTTGCCAAAACATTTGTTAGCGGTAAGTTTAAAATCAAGAATTGGGGGAAACGCCGTTTAACTTTTGGTTTAAAGCAAAAAGACATTGGCAAAGTTAATATAAATCAGGCACTTGCAGAGATTTCGGACGAGGATTATATCGGTCTTTTTAATGATTTAGCCGAAAAAAGGGCTAATTCTATCAAAGAACGCAACGTTTTGAAGAAGAAAAAGAAGTTTGTGGACTACTTTTTATATCGGGGTTGGGAATCGCATTTGGTGTATGATAAGGCGAATGAATTGATAAAATGACTGTCGTTATTATAAATCGTCATTGCGAGGAGTCCCGTCCCGATAGGATAGCTATCGGGACGACGAAGCGATCTTTGAATGTAATTCGTCATTGCGAGGAGGTACGACGAAGCAATCTCTTTGTTTGAAGTTTGAGATATTTTTGAGTTAACCAAAATTAGATTGCTTCGTTCCACTCGCAATGACGAGTTGATGTATTTATAATG
>TARA_R110002167_G_scaffold54775_1_pt1 | contig 19011 bp, 12 predicted proteins | sample TARA_R110002167 | Tara Oceans TARA_R110002167 (sample SAMEA4398238) | marine metagenome | biome: Polar Biome; feature: [MES] marine water layer (ENVO:01000295) within the mesopelagic zone...; material: water (ENVO:00002006), including particulate matter (ENVO:01000060) such as...... | reverse complement strand
GAGGGGGGCACGATCCCCCGACCTCCGGGTTATGAATTCCCATCTTATATTTTAAAATGCCTATATATAGGCGACTTAGAGATGCTTTACTAGAAAATCGTGTTCCAAAACGTGTTCAGTTTCGTGTTCACTTGTGATTATTAAATTCTATTGAAATATACATATTTTAAAGGGATAAATTAAAATTATGATGGTGATTTACATTATTCTAGTATTAAATTTTAGTGCTAGCTCTAAATTTTAAATTCATCATTTTTTTAACCAATAAGTTCATAGAGTATATATCCATTTTTGAGTGGTAAATTAATAAAGCCTTTTGTTGATAGGGACGGACTATCTATCTACTCTCAATAATCTTACAATATCTCTGTATATTACTTAATATGTCTTAAATATTGACTGGTATTCAAATGTGTCGATGTTGTCTATTTTAATCTATGAATAAAACACCATTTAATCTTAGTTTTCTATTGTTTTAATTTTTTGTAACTATTTAAATTATAGGTAATTAAAAGTGAACTAATTTCGAATTTGTTTAACTTGTACCATCCTGCCCAAAGAAATTTAATGTATAGATGAGTACCGACCGTAATTTGTATGAAGATTTTCAAGAAAAACCGTTGCGGAAAACTTTGGTCGATAGATTGACCGATGAAATTGAGAAAAATTTAAACAATGAACAATATGGGGTTGATAGCCTAGCTCAATCAGTTGGAATGAGCAGATCAAGCCTACATCGTAAATTAAAAAATCTCTTAGGTATTTCGACAAGCCAATTTATAAGGGAGTACCGATTAAAAAAAGCATTGATGATTCTTAAAGAAGAGGATATTACGGCTTCGGAGGCATCATATCGTGTAGGTTTCAGTAGTGCTACCTACTTCAGTACCTCTTTTCATAAGTTTTATGGGTTTACTCCTGGAGATGTAAAATCTATGGGTGCTGAAGAGTATGTTAAAACTGGCAGTCCTGGAATATCAAGAGAAATTCCTTTACAAGGCGTAAAATTCACTAAAAGAATTAGCGTTAGAAAAATAGTCCTTTGGTCCGTGTTATTGGCAACTATAACTACATTGACGTTATTTTTTTATACTACTAACCCAAAGAAAGATGTTAACAAAACTATAGATAACAGTAGTGAAAAATCAATTGCCGTACTACCCTTTAAAAACTGGACCGGAGACCCAAATTTGGAATATATCAGTGATGGCATGACTGATGCCGTTATTTCAGGACTCACAAAAATCGATGCCATAGATAAAGTAATTCCATTCACATCGTCCCTACAATACAAGACGACCGAAAAATCTATACAGAATATTGCTAAAGAGCTAGGGGTGTCAAACCTTTTGCAGGGTAATCTTCAAATTTCAGGTGATCAAATTAAAATTAAACTACAATTGATTCAGGGTAGTTCGAATGTACATCTTTGGTCAGAGGAATACACCAAAGAATGGAAAAGTGATGAAATTTTTGAATTGCAGACCGAAGTGGTAGAAGGTATCGCTGCTAAAATGAATGCTGCTATTGCCAAAGATGAACTAGCTGATATTAAAAAAACACCTACAAAAAGTAAACAGGCGTATTCTTATTACCTTCAAGGCGAGTTTCAAAGACAAAAAGGAAACGAATTGTCATACTCTAACGCTATTAGCCTATATGAAAAGGCAATAGTGGCAGATTCGAATTTTGTAGAACCCTATATAGACATGGCTAATGTTTGGCATATGGGCGGATCGGTTTGGGGTTTTTACGGTGAGCAAATAGCTTGGGGTAATGCAAAGGGTTTATTAGAACAAGCGCTGAAATTAGAACCGAACAATCAACGAGTTGAGGAAGAACTGCATACAGGTATGTTTTTTTATGATTGGAATTTCGAACTTGTAGAGAAGTTTTTCCAAAAAAAAATCAGCAATTCCATACAGTACAAACCATCTGTTATTTCACTTGATTACCCCATTAAAACTGGAAGGCCAGAGGAAACCCTTAAGGCAATTGAATATTACATCATAAATGACCCGTCAAATGTATTTCATCCGTTTTTTAAAGCAGAAGCCTTGTTCTATTTAGGTTTTAAGGATGAAGCCAAAGAAATATTAACTCAAACAGATCCTTTGTATAATGATAACTGGTTTTATTTGCGAGAATCCACGAAACTATATTTCTATCTGGGAGAATACGAAAAATCAAAAATTCAACTAGAAAAGATAATAACCCAATTTCCAGATTATCCACCAATTTTAATGTGGCTAAACGCTGTTTATGCACAAATGGAAGGTAATTCAAAAGTAAACATTCAATATTTAACAGAATTACAAAATGAATATGACAAAGGCTCATCGGGCAGTCCTGCTTGGTTCATAGCACTTTACCATGCGCATGTAAAAGACTTCGAAAAAACTTTTGAGTGGCTTCAAAAATCGTACGACAGGCATGAAGTAGAATTGATGTGGTTACGCGAAGAACCTTTATTGGCCCTGATACGCAATGACATTCGATATAAAAAATTATACGACAAGGTCGGGTTTTCAAGTATTGACTTACCTATAAAAACTTCCTCTACAAATTAACCTTTCTAGTACTCATTTCAACATCGTTTAAAGGTTCTGCATCATAATTTTAATACCCGAACTATATTTTAACATGTTTTCAACATGCTTATTATGGCTTGTTTGAATATTCTTTACATTTTTATTTCATTGAATTTTTAGACTTATAATAGCTCTAATAGTGTAAAATCAAAAATTACATTTAAACGTAAATCATAGACTTTTTTGAGTGGAGTAAAGGATGATTTGCGATTAAATATTATATAAACTAAAACTAAATTTTCTTAAGCAAAAGACAGTTAATGACTTTAAGGAACAAGAAGCATTTTAGTTTATTAAACTATGAATTTCAAATTTCAGTTATAAAAAATAATATAACCTTAAACCAAATATCATGAAAAAAGTACTCGTATTTATTTATGGAATCATTGCTTATTTTATATTTCTAATCGCATTTCTATATGCCATAGGTTTCGTCGGAAACCTTTTCGTACCCAAATCGATAGATACTGGGGAAGAAATTCCATTTGTGACTGCCCTACTGATAAATGTAGGTCTGATGAGTCTTTTCGCTATTCAGCATAGCGTTATGGCGAGGCCGGCTTTTAAGGAATGGTTTACTAAATATATTAATCCGGCTATTGAACGAAGTACTTATGTTTTGTTATCTAGCCTTTTATTAATCTTGATGTATTGGAAATGGCAACCAATGGCCTCCATTGTTTGGGATACCGAAGGTTTAGTATCCTCTGTTATAATGGTGGTATTCTTTTCAGGTTGGTTGATAGTTTTTCTATCCACTTTTATGATAAGTCATTTTGAACTTTTTGGCCTGACTCAAATCTATCAAAATTTTAAAAACGAATCATTGACCATTCCTAAATTTCAGGTCAATTGGTTTTATAAATTAGTAAGACATCCGATAATGTTGGGCTTCATCATCGCCTTTTGGGCCGCACCAACAATGACTTTTGGCCGTCTTTTGTTTGCTGCAGTTACAACAGCCTATATTTTAATTGCTGTTAAATATTTAGAAGAAAAAGATTTGAAACATCTAATTGGGAAAGATTATGAAGCTTACCAAAAAAATGTACCCATGATTATTCCGTTTACCAAATTTAAAAAAGGGTAAAAAAAATCCACAACATAAAAGAGAACTTCTATTATTTACCAAAAATAATTTTGCAACTAATATTAGGCTGAAATACCCATGACTTTTTCACACGGGGTTGTAGGATAAATTCATCTTTTGAAGTATAACGCTTTATGTAGTTTCCTAAGGTAAAAGTCATTTCTATACGACCATTAGGTATAATCTGCTGTCTGCCCGTATCGTTTTGGGTTGAAACTCCAAATTTCAATAACAATTCGCACGAGAATTCAAATCTGTATTTGGTTGGAACGTCTGATAGTTCATGAATTAATTGATATGTATTAAATATTCAATAAGGTACATAATCTACACAAGTTATGCTGGAATGTAAATATGAAAGGTAGCACCTTCATTTACGATACTTTTTGCCGAAATATGACCTTTATGGTTTTCAATTATTTTTCTTACGATTGCAAGTCCAATGCCAGTACCTGTGTATTCATCGTTACTATGTAATCGTTGAAACACTTCAAATATTTTTTCACTGAATTCTTGCTCGAATCCTATACCATTATCGGAAAAGCGAATGTGGCAGTATTTCTTATTGTTATCTAAGGTTTCTATGTCCAGATCTTTACCTTTTACATGCTCGCAATCAATCTTAATTACTAATGGTTGATCTTCGCGAGCAAACTTAATTGAGTTACTTATTAAATTGTGTATAATTTGTTTGAACTGTATGGGGATAATTCTAACCTTGCATTGGATATTCAAATTGAAAGTAACCTCATTATTTTTTAAATCTTCACTTAACGTTTCTTGTACATCTTCAATTACTTCGTTAAGATTAAAAATTTCGAAGGTTATATCTTCAACTTTTGTTCTAGAATATGCAAGTAGATCTTGAATTAGTGTTTGCATCCTAAATGCAGCTTTCTGCATTCTTGTAAAATCATGTTTTGCCCTATCTGATAAACTTTCGAATTCTGTTTCTAGAATACGAGAGGCGAATATTTGAATTTTACGCAACGGTTCTTGTAAATCATGACTAGAGATATATACAAACGACTGTAGCTCTTTATTCATTTTTTCAAGATCTACATTTTTATGCTGTAGTTCGTTGGTTCGTATTTGAACAATCTTCTCTAATTCGTTGGTGAACATTTTTTGCTCTTGAATATCGGTGCTGGTACCTACCCACATCCTTATATTGCCGTCAATATCCTTTTGTGGAATAGCACGACTTAATTGCCACCGGTATTCTCCTATTGCATTTCTAAAGCGATGCTCAAATAAAAAGTCTTTTCCTGTACTTATGGCTTCTGTCCAGAGTCTGATGTTTTCTTCTCTATCATCAAAATGAACAATTTGAATCCACCCATCTTTATAAACTTTTTCAGGCGTTAATCCTGAGAAATCAAAAACCGACTTATTAAAATAATTTAAGTTTCCTTTGGCATCAGATGTCCAAACAAATTGGGGCATAGAATCTGCCAATAGTCGGAATTTTTCTTCTCGCTCTAAAAGCTGTTGTTGAAAATTACGCTCTTCAGTAATATCTCGTACAGTACCCAGCAATCTTATTGGGTTTTTATCTTCATCGTAGAATATTTTTCCCTTTGCATCAATCCAATGTATCGACTGGTCTTTCCATATTACCCGAGATTGATACCTTAAAGTTCCTTCCTTAAAAGCCGTTTCAAATGCATCTTTTCGTAAATCTAAATCATCTGGGTGAATATTATTCACCATAACATCATACGTTAAGCTTGTTTCATTATCAAAACCTAAAATTTCATAACATCTATTAGAAGCTATAATGTCATCCGTTCTTAAGTCAACATCAAATACCCCTAGCTCACTAGCTTCGATAATTAGACTCAGCTTTTCTTCGTTTTCCTCAATTACATGTTTTGCCTTTACCATTGCTGTTACTTCGGTAGCAACGGCCATGATGCCCGTAATTTTATTATCCTCTTTTAAAGGGTGATAAACAAAATTAAAATATTTTGTTTCAGGGGTGCCTTGGGTGTTTAAAACTACTGGAAATTCATAACCATGAAAAGCATCACCAGTTTTATATATGTCAGCAATTATAGGTTCAATAATAGTTTTGACCTCGGGCAAGCTATCAAATAGTGGGCATCCTATAAAATCTTCATTAGCTTTTTCTATAATCTCTAGGTAATTTTGGTTAGCAATTTCTACAATATTGTCAGGTCCTCTAAAAATGGTTATGCCTAGTGGCGCTTGCATAACCATATTTCTAAATCTCTTTTCACTTTCTTCGATCTTAATTTTAGCTTCGTGTAATTCAGTTACATCTGCAGCAGTATTCATTACTGCATATACTTTGCCAGATTCATCGAATAGGGGAGTAAAGCTATAATTGAAAAAGAACGTTTTTAAAATACCATCTATTCTTAAATCAACTTTTTGATTCTTAGCATGAAAAGGAATCCCTGTATGGAATACTCCACGAACTTGACTGAATATTTGTTGATTTTCTAATTCTGGTAAGATATCTGAATATAATTTACCAACTACATCATTCCCTTTTCCCCAAGCATCCATAATGGACTGATTTGCCAATGAAATGAGCATTTCGTCTCCTACATATACGGCTATTGGGAAAGGGGCACTTTCGACCAAGGCTCGTATATTTTGTTCACTTTCCCTTATCTTATTATTTAAAAGTGCTTGCGTGGTTACCTCTGTCGCAATGATACCAAGACCATTAATATTTTTTTCTGAATCTCTCTGCGGATAAATGATGAAGTTGTAATATTTCGTCTTAGCTACACCGTCTTGTACTAAATATAGAGGAGTTTCTAATGCGGTAAAAGGATTGCCGCTTTCATAGACATCTTTAAATATTGTGTCATAACCCTGGTCTATCAATTCTGGCAATAATTTAAAATATGGAGTTCCAATAACATTTTTACCTTTTCCCCAATACTCAATTATAGTATTATTGGCAATTGTTATTATTAAATCTTCACCAGATAAAATGGCAATAGATGAGGGTGATGACTGTATTAGATTATGATAACGGATTTCGCTTTCTTCTACCTTCTTTCTTGCCAATACACGCGTAGTTACATCTTCTAGCGTACCATTTAAGCGATAGGCAATAGTATCATCATTAAACCATGCTCTACCTTTAGCATGTAAAATAATTTCTTTTTTGTTGATTAAGTTATTGATTCTAAATTCAATATCATAACTGCCGCCCGATGAATAATCTAATGCTATTTGAATTTCAGAGGCCACTCGATCCCTATCTTGTTCATTGATGGCATTAAGCGCTTCTGTTAATTCAAGCTCATTCTTATGAGGTAACCCGAACCAATCTTTTAATCTATCATTAGCGGTAAAAATATTGGTTTGCGGATTATAGTCCCACGTGCCCAATTCAGCTGCTTCAATGGCAAAATGTAATTGATTCTCGCTTTCTTGTAATTCTAATTCCAAAGTTTTTTTATAGGTAATATCTTTTTCTTGCACTATAATTAAGACACCCCCAATTTCACCTGTCTCCAATCTAATTGGGCTATAGGTGAATTCGAATTGATAATTATATGTTTTAGTATTTTTATTATTAGGTAATGAAACTAATTGACTATCGGTAGCATAGCCGTTCATTACACTTTTTAGTGCAGCATCTATATTTTGCCAATCTTTGGCAAATTTTAATTTCATTCCATTTCCTAATGTATTATGGTGTCTACTTAAGCCTAAAGTCGAGCAGAAGCTATCATTACATATTTCGACAGATTCATTTCCCCACACAATACACATACTATATGGGGTATTGAGCATAGTACTAACATTGGCTTTTAATGTTTGCGGCCAATTTTTTAATTCACCTAATGGAGTATCGTTCCAATCGTACGATTCTATGAGTTTCCCCATTTCTCCGCCTCCTTGTAAGAAAATAAATGAAGAGTCGTCAGCGTGCATAAGTTAGTTTAAGGTTTGAGGACAAAATTAGCCCTAGAAATTGGAGTTTTGTTTTCTTCGCTTAATAAATGTATTGATTGCTCAATAACTTTTTTTAAACACTTGTATGAGCTTGGTTTTTGAATGTAATAATGTGCACCTAAATCATAAAGTTCTTCAACTACATCGGTATTGTATGATGTAGAATATATTACTGTTGAAATACTGGATAATAAGGTGGATGATTTCATTTCTTTAATACATTCGAATCCAGATTTTCTTGGCATATTCAAATCAAGAAATAATATATCGGGATAACTACCTTCTTTGGAAGATAAATATTCTAGAAGCTCAATTCCATTATGCAGAATTGTAAGAGCAGAAGATAATTCTAACTCCTCTAATGCCTCTTTAAATATATCACAATCATCTTTATCATCATCAACTAATAGAATGTGTAGCTTATTCATGCACCCTAGATTAGAAAGTATTACATATATTTTTAATGCTAATTTTTTACAATATGGCTTTAAAAATAGCTTATTTTTTTCTTTTTCAATCCTTATAAAAATTACTGTTAATAAACCTCCTAAAAAAAGTCTGATTCTAGTTCTTTTAAGTTTTGTTATAAACTTAAACAACTATTTAAATAGTAGATTCTAATTTATTTAAGGCCGAAGCCATATCAAAATTTGAAGTTGACAAGCTATTAAATAAATCACCTAATTCTTCTAATCTTTTAAAGTACCCTTTCATTAGAAATTTACGCGGATCAAGGTCGCCATTTAGTTCGTCCCAATGTATAGGTGCTGAAACTGGTGCTTTCATTATTGGTCTAACCGAATGCACCGATGCAATGGTATGCCCTCTGCGATTTTGTAAATAGTCAAGATAAATTTTTCCTTTTCTTTTGCTAATAGTGCGTTCTAAGGTGGTGAGTTCAGGTAAACGCTCTTCTACTAAATGGCACAGCAGTTTAATGAAATTTCTAACTTCTTCATACGTGTAAGTATGACCCATAGGTAGATAAATATGAATACCCTTAGAACCAGATACTTTACAGAAGCTCTCAATGTTTAGATCAATCAAAATTTTATGAAATATTTTGGTTACTAGTATTACCTTTTCAAAATTCATGTTCTTCGGAGGGTCCAAATCAATTATTCCATAATCGGGATAATCTAAACTCAGCTTTCTTGAGCTCCACGGATTGATTTCAATACAACCCAAATTTGCCATGTAAATTAATGAAGCGGCATTTTGACACAGTAAATAGTTTATTTCTCGTTTTGTTGATTTTGAGTAAATAGAAATAGTTTCAAACCAATCGGGTAAATGTTCATTGTCTTTTTGGTAAAAACTTTCTTGATTTATACCGTTAGGGTGTCGATGTAGATTTTGCGGCCTATCTATTAAATGCGGTAATATGTACTCAGAAATGTTCAGGTAAAAATCAATTAAATCATACTTGGTAAGATTTGATTCGGGCCAATAAATTTTATCCAAATTACTAATTGGTACTTTTAAACCATCGATAATAATAATCTCTTTCGAAGGAGATATTTTTTTCTTATGCACCGCTAGAGTTTTGGGATCAGAGTTTAATTTGGGAATTTCGCTTTTAATCCGTTTTAAAACAGGGTTTCTAAGTAAATCGTTTTTTGTGCGTTCTGAAAAGGTGACCTCACATTCTATTATAGGTTGTGTCCAATGCGCTTTTCTTCCCTTTAATGGTATTTTTTTATCGAATACATTGCTGTTGACCTCATAATTAGAGAGCAGCATTTGCAGTTCTCTGCGACTTTTGTCTGTAAAGCCCGAGCCGCAATTGCCAATATATGTCAATATATGGTTTTCGTACTGACCAAGAATTAACGAACCAACTAATTCAGGACTATTTGTAGATTCTGTATATCCGCAAATAATGGCATCGGTACTTAGAATAGCCTTTACTTTCAGCCATTTTTCTGTTCTGGTTCCTATAGCATAATTAGAACTTTTTTCTTTGGCCATAACACCCTCCATACCTACTTCTATTGCTTTTTCATATAAAGCAGTTCCCATGCCTTCAATATGATCGCAATATTGTACAATGTTCAAACCACCAATGACATCTTGAATAAGACTTTTTCTTTCAATTAACTTTAGGTCTAACATGCTATGACCGTTTAGATATAACATGTCAAAAACATAATAGCGTAATTCACCCTCGCTATTGGGATAATTTTGTAATTCTGCAAATTTTGAAATACCATTTGTATCAACAAGAACGACTTCGCCATCTAAAATGACATCATATTCTATGGTAGAAAGTTCGTCATATAATTTTGAAAACTTTGAATTGTAATTAATGCCGTTTCTTGATTGTAATAAAACTTTAGTATTGTCTATGTGCGAGATAATCCTGTAACCATCCCATTTAAGTTCATATATATAGTTAGGGTCATTAAATATTTCTTTAGAAGTAGAGGACAACATAGGCTGTATTATCGAACCTGGCTTTAATTCCGTTGTAAATTTTTTCGTTCTAGTTTCAGATAACGGTACTAATGTTTCGGCATCGTAAAAAGTAGAAATAGCGAATTCATCTTTCTTTTTCAGTAACAGCCATTGCTCTGTATCAGTTTTTGATGAAGTACGAACAAGGGCAAATCGACCGACAATTTTTTTACCGTAAAATTTCAATTTAATATTACCGATCGTAAGTTGTTCCGAAAGCGGTTTATCTGTTTCTATGGTGTCTATTTCAAAAGTTCCAGTATCCCAAATAATCATGTTCCCCGCGCCGTAATTACCTTTAGGTATAGTGCCGTGAAAAGTTAAATATTCTATCGGGTGATCTTCGGTACGTACAGCCAAACGTTTGTCGTTTGGGTTCATAGAAGGTCCTTTTGGTATAGCCCAACTTTTTAGTGCGCCATTGATTTCTAACCGCAGATCATAATGCAATCTACTTGCGGCATGGCGTTGTATAACGAAACGTTGATTTTGAGAAATAGGCTGTAGCACCCCTTTAGGCTCTGGGGTTTTTTCAAAATTTCTCTTATCGTAATACTTTTTTAAACTCACAGTTTAAGATGCTTTTTTCTCTCTTTTTTCTAGACTTGCTTTTAGTTGCGCCATTAAGTCTTTTGCAGGTGTAGGTTTAGATTCAAATTTTTCTGGTTTTGCAATTTTACCTGAAGCTTTGGAATCTATAATTTTAAGCAGTTGTTCGTTGTAAATATCTTTGAATTTTGCAAAATCGAATTCTTCGGTATACTGGTCAATTAGAGACATGGCCATATCCATTTCTTTCTTTGCAATTTTCGTTTTTGGTAGTTCAAGCTCTTTGGTACTCCTAATTTCATCCTCAAAACGAATAACATGAAGCACCAATGCATCTTTATAAACACCTATTAATGATAAATGCTCCTTTTGACGCATTACGAAAGTGGCTACCCCTAATTTTTCGGTTTTCTTTAATGCATCCCGTAATAGGGCATATGACTTTTCGCCACCTTTCTGCGGTTTAATGAAATATGGTTTTTTAAACAGAACATCCGATACTTCATCCTCCATTATGAATTGTTCAATATCGATGGTTTTGCTTTTTTTTATATTGGCATTTTCAAAATCCTCTTTTTCCAATACAATGTATTCATCGTCCTTTTTGTAGCCCTTTACAATATCTTTCCATTCTACCTCCTTTCCAGTTTCTTCATTGACTCGTTTGTAGCGTATGCGTGCACCATCATGACTGTCTAACATATCCAAATCAATTTTTCTATCCTCAGAACCTGAAAATAGTTTTATGGGTATAGATACTAATCCGAAGCTTATAGAGCCATTCCAAATTGATCTCATAGTTTTTAAGTTAAGGTTACTTATAGATTTTGATTTTCTGAATCTTATATAAGAACAGAATTTCAACATGGGTCAATTTATGAAAGCGATTTTAAGCCTGGTAACTCTAAGTAGTTAATAATTAGCCTGATTAAATAACACCTTCAAAAAGTGTTTAAAATTTACTCGTTATGATTATTCATGATAATTATTTTATATCTATTAAGTATTTAAATCTATTCAACACCATTGAAGAGATTTGTTTTTTAGTTATTGGTTAACAACCTCACCTGTAGGTAGGTTTTGTTTATTCTGCTCATGGTGATTTTAACTCATTTTTACATCCACACCACCTGTGTAAATTTTGGGTTCGGAATAATTCAATTTCATCCTAAAAACTTTTACGTTTTAGTTTACGGTGCTCAAAAGTATGGATTTAGAAGGCATAAAAAAACGGATTGAATTTATCCAATCCGTTGATTAGAAAAGGCGGATTTAGAAACACATTTGTATACTGGTGGTCTACGTGCAGCTCCAAACCCTAGAACTCAATTGTCAACTTTTTATCAATATAATAGCTTTGATAAACAGGCTAGGTGGAATGTACGCTTTAGTTGGGAATACAAACCATTATCATTTATTTATCTTGTATTTAACGATACTGAAACAGATGTATTTAATCAGGTCCAAAGGTCAAGGCAGTTTATAAGTAAAATTACTTTTTTGAAACAGTTTTAATAATTGTATTATCCCTAAATTTTAGTTTTATTACATTTATCCTTCTTAAAAGTCTTTTTCCATTTCAATATTAAGAATGAATTATGTTGAAATTTAAGTTTTGACATTGTCTGCATGAGTAGAAGATAGATTAAATAAAAAGGCTCAGAGAATCTGTTTATATTCTCTGAGCCTAAAATAGCATTGTATCAGATTAAGAAAGAACTTATTTGTTAATTACCGAAGTTCTTTTTTTTGCCTTCATATTAATTTTACTTAAATAATCATGTATAAATTAAATTAACTCGTCGTTTAGCGGGAATATGGGAAATACCTGTAACTCCGCAAATAAACTTTTTAATTGTGATTCTCTTTCACCAAAATCTTCTTTGAATTAGCTGTTTATATTGCTAAACTCAATTGTAGAAATTATGTACAATGGTTAAGGAATGGCAGGTATGGTAGAATACAAACGGTTGCTTTCCGCAAGGCACATACCGAAATTTTTTGGTTTTGATTTTTTTCTGTCAAAAGCGAAATCTCAAAGATCTCGTGAACTCATAAAAAATATACAATCCATTCTGTAGCGCCCATAACCGGTATTGTTAATTAGGTGTAACGTTTGTATTTATCATTTTTTAAAAATTTATTTTTACGCCACCATTAATAACAAAACCATCAACAGGAGCATAGATATCATTGAAAACGGGGTTGGTAATAGTTCCTGTATATATATCATCGAACTTAGATTGCCGTGTATCAATAAAGTTTTCAAAATTGATGAAGATCGAGAATTTCTCCCATAATTTTTCAACCATAAAACCAGTCAGCCAATATTGTTTTCCGGTGCTACCGTTGTTTAGTTCTTGCGGACTAAAATAGTAAGCCTCTAATCCCATTTTTAGTTTTTCTTCAACTTCATACATTAATACATTATTTAAACGATGTTTTGCCACTAATGGAAAGGTTGTACTAGTACCATTATAATGTTCATTTACATCTGCATACGTGTAACCCACAAATAGTTTAAAATCGCCATAAGTAATTTTTGCATTGGTTTCTACTCCTTTCGTGTCAATGTATCCATTTGGTTGTTGAAACTCAAATGTGCTATTCGAAATAGGCGTTAGGATCAATGGATCTTTCACTTGCGTGTAGAATAACAAAGCATTAATCGTAAAGATAGATTTGTCTGAAAGTGCTGTTTTATAGTTAAGATCAAGATTTGCTCCTATAGATTCTTCGGCGTTTGTATTATCAACATTAAGGGGTAAAACATTTTTGAACTGAATTCTTTCAGCATCCTCAGTAAAAACTGTGGGAGTTTTATAACCGAGTCCGCCGCCAATTCGAGTACTGAACTTCTCATTAAATTTGTACAAAGCAGAAATTCGAGGAAGAATAAAAAAACCAAATTCATTTTGGTAATCGCCGCGTAAACCTGTTTCAAGAATAAGTTTCTCTGTAGCGTTCCAAGTATTTTGTACAAAAGCACCAACTGTTGTGTAATTATAATCTACTGCTTCTGCTGCGCTAACTTCGCTTTGTGTGAATTTGTCTGTCCATAAATTTAGCCCACCAATCCATTCCGATTTTTCGCTTTCATGTTGGTAGTTTGCTTCACTAAAAGAGGCTAATTGAATACCTGAAAACTTAAAATCTGGAATTTCGATGGACCTGTCATAATAACTTACACTGTTTTTTAACGCGAATTTCGATTTTTCATCTATGCTATGATCTAAACCTAATTGCGTGCTAAAACGGTTCGTTTTATTTTCTTCAAAATATGCATTTACACTATTGCCGTTACCTTCAATAAATTTGATATCGCCACCAATACGGTCTTCTGCAGTGTTATTAAAACCAAGGTTAATAGTTGTTTGGTCTTTTAGATAAAAATAAAATTTTGGATTTATAGTATACCGATTAAATTTGGGAATCGCCGTTAGGCCAATATCTGCTGGATCATAAGGACTTCCTAAGTTATATGACGCAAAAATAGTGGTTCCAAATTTTTTAAATTTTTGAGAATAAAACCCACTTAAATCCAATCCTAATGCTGATGTGCCGTTTATTACAAAACTTAATTCACGTTCTTCTTCCGGCATTTTTGAAATAAGATTTACCAAGCCTGCAATGGCACCACCTCCATAGAGTGTAGAAGAGGCTCCTTTAATGACTTCAACCTGTTGTAAATCTAAAGGCGCAATTTGCATCAAACTTAAACCACCAGAGAACCCAGCGTATAGCGGAAGACCGTCTCGTAAAATCTGAGTGTATTTTCCGTCTAAACCTTGTATTCGAATAGAAGAATTATAGCTTGTAGCTGAGGTTTGTTGTGTTTGAATACCCGTGCTTTCATTTAATAACATTCTAATGTCACCTGGTTTCATATTTCCTTTTTCTCCCAATTCTTCGCCAGAAATAGTTTCTACTCTTGTTGCAACATTATCAATGGTACGGCTGCTACGTGTAGATTGTATTACAACTTCTTCTAAATGTTCTCCAGCGCTTTTTAGAAGTATAACAATGGGGCTTGTTGTTGTAATAGGAAAATTGAAAGTTTCATTTCTTGTTTCATAACCAATATAACTGAAGACTATAATTTGTTCACCGTTTGGAATATTCTTTAGTTCTATATGGCCGTCCATATCGGCACTTACTCCGTTGGTTGTGCCTTGCAGAACAGCGGTTGCACCTATTAAAGTTTCATTTGTTTCACTGTCTTTAATGATAGTGTTAAGCGTGTTTTGACCGAATATTGCGGTTATATTGATAACTGCAATACACAGCATAATGATTTTTTTCATTGCTGATAAATTTGTTAATGTGATAAAATATGTGGCGATGCAACAGCGCATCGAGAAGAATTATTTTGTGTTTAAAACACAAAACATTAACCAATTTTTGGCGGTTGCCAAATAGCAATATAAAATTGAGAAAGGAAAGTATGATGATATGTTGAATCGTTATTTTCTACCAAAACAGTTTCATCACTTAATGAAAAATTAACTGTTTGAAAGGTGAAGCCTATACAGTTACCACAGGTATTAAAAGGAGAACAAGAACTTTGGTGGTCCTCGTCTTGGTGATCATTATCTGGGTTGTGATTATTTACGAGTTGCTCTGTTTTGTTAGAGTCATCAGTACATGTGTTGTCGTCACAACAAGGTCTTACCGTGAGAACCAATATATAAACGGATAGTATAAATGATAAATATTTCACAAAGTAAAGATAGTACCTATTTGTGTTTTTTTTTGTTTTGTATTGAATAATTAAGTTCTACATCGTTTTTTTAAATGATACATAACGTGAGCATCTGTGGCGGTGCGACCTTTTTTGAGCACTGATCAATATAGGCATTGTGTGTGCCCAGTATGGGCATCTTTACCTTATAGTAATATAAGGATTTATTTAGAGGGTGTCAGTCCCATATGCGCTGGCGTAAGGTCTGAAAGCATTAGTAAATCACAAGGGTAGTAACCGCGAGGTTATATCTGAAGAAAGCGAGACTAAAAAACTTGGTGCCGACGAACAGGAACCGTATACAGAGGCATATTTACTTGGGGTAAGCAAGCACATCATTGTAACGCACTAAGATTACCAAAAGGGTAAGTATGCATGTACGGCGGGTATTGAGCGAAAGTAGATTTTCTTACCTAAGGAGGTCTCTACAACCACGAGCTGGTATAATAGAAAAGTCAGCAGAGGTCATAGTACCTAAAGGAAACGAGCTGTTTAAAAGAAAACAGAGGTTTCACAATTAGGGAAGGCCGAACGTAATTTTCTTCAGAATTAGCATAGGAGCCCATGTTGTAGCCTTTGCCTAAAATAAAAGATAGTGTCAAGGGTGAAAAGAGCCTTGGTTTGATGATTTACGAACTGCCGTATACGAAACCCGTACATACGGTGGTGTGAGAAGCGCAGTCCGTTTCTAAATAGGGGCGGACCCGTCTACTCGAATAGTCACAGTTATTTTATTTCTAAATAGAATATTAATTTGAAAAAGGTCCATTTTTTGAAACTTCAGAAGTTTTATCCATAATAAATAAAATTAGATCTGCTTGTTGTTTTGATTTAACGGTTAAATCTTCACCTTCAAAGATTACAGCATCTCTTGTTTTAAGGTCTGTATGGTTAGATAATTCTAGGTCGCCTTTAAATACATAAAGATATCCTACTTGATTCGTTGTTAATTTAGGTAATTCTACCTCTATATTGTCTTGTAACCTGGTATCGAACACTTCGATATCGGAATTTATTTTTAATGGTGCATTAGATGTTTCATTGGCTCCAATTAATCTCCATTTATTAAAACTGTATATGTCTTCAAATTGATGAAATTGCACTTTAGGCTGTAATTCATCTTTTCTTGGTCTCATAAATATTTGAAGCATTTCTGTAATTTCTCCTTCTTTGGGTACAGACTCTTCATGATAAAATCCAGATCCAGCATTCATCATCATTGAATATTGGTTGTTTATAGCAATATTATTGCCATCACTATCCTTATGTATCATTTCTCCTATTCTTACATACGAGAGAATTTCATCGTTTTTATGCAAATGCATTGGCACAACCATTTTACCTTCTAGTGTAGCGTGATCTATTCTGCCTAATTGATACAACCCATGATCGTTATGGTTTGGTAACGGATTACCTATTTCAAGCAAGCGGATTTTAAATTTGCCTCTATCTATTATTTTTTGCTGTGATGCGGGAATGATTTTAATCATACTATTAATGTTTTAAAAAGGTAGCTATTAATACAATAACTACCTTTTTTAATTTGTTTTATTTATTAGCTGCTTTTTGTGCTGCTGCTAAACTGCTAAATAAATGTCCGTATGCTTGTAAATGTTCTGCATATAAACCTCCTAAAGCTTGACCTGTTGGGTTGCGCCAATCTTTTTGTAATTCTGCAGAAACAGACATCCAGCTCGTTACTTTTGCGCCTGCTTGTGTAAGTCTAGCAACTGTAGTGGTTTGAGCAATTTCACTCCAAGTACCAGATGAATCTATTACCGCGTATACATCATAACCTTCTGCTAATGCAGATAACGTAGGGAAAAGCACACAAACATCTGTAGATACTCCTGCGATAATAAGTTTTTTTCTTCCAGTAGCTTCAACAGCTGCTTTAAATTCTGTATTATCCCAAGCATTAATCTCTCCTCCTCTAGAAATATATGGAGCGTCTGAGTGTAACTCTGCAATCTCTGGTAAAAGAGGTCCATTAGCGCCATCTTCTGCACTTGTGGTTAAAACGGTAGGTAAGTTAAATATCTTCCCAATTTTAGCTATAGCTAAAGCATTGTTTTTCCATGTCTCCGGACTCATATCTCTTACACATTGTGCTAGTCCTGTTTGATGGTCTACTAATAATAAAGCTGCGTTTTCTGAATTCAGTGTTTCAAATTTAAAATCTTTCATTGTTTTGTAATTTTTAATGTTACTATTTTTTTGAATAAAAATTTAATTGGTTCTTTTCAATAACCCGTATCTCTAAATATTTAGAAATCGGTTATTGTTAAAAGCAAATCTTTTCTATTTGTATGAATTACTATTAGTTTAATAGCTTAGGAAATCGTAGTGTAGTACCAGCATATAATAGTACAGATACAAGTATACCTACGAAAGGAAATTTACCAGCAACAACTTCTGCTACAATAACGCCTCCTACAAAAGAGCATAATAAATAAAATACTAATTTTTGTGTTTTCGGAATCCAGTACATCGCCAATATGATGAGTTCAAGAATACCTACAAACAACGTTTTGTCGCCCCAATTGTTTACTGCATTCATGTTTTCTACAATAGGTGCTGCTAGAAACAATTTCATGACTCCAGCCATGATAATTTGAACACTAAATAAGATAGACATTGCGTAGCCCGCTATTTTTTGAGTCTTTGAAATACTTGTATCATGATAATTTGCCATGTAAACTTTTTTAAATGATTTATAATGATGCAAAGATGCCATCATCTAAAAAGTTGTGCATTAATGTAGATTAAGAAAAGAAAGAATCGATTATTTTTTTAATCGATTTCTTTTTACGGTAGAAAGTGCCTCAGGAGTAATGCCTAAGTAAGAAGCAATCATTTTTTGAGGAACACGCTGTACAATTTCGGGGTAGGTATCTATAAAATCTTCATACCGTTCAATCGCTGTAGCACTCATTAATTTAATAATTCTGTTTTGCAATACAGAAACACGCTTGATTAATTTATTGGAATCCATTATTACAGGATTATTTTTTTCGATTGGAATAATTACTGAATCTTCTAAAACATCAATAAATAACTGACAAGGTTCATCTATTGAAACTCCATCTCCAATAAGCCAATTTTCAGGAGCAAACATAAAAATATGCTCTTTCCCATTTTCATCAATAGAATAACTTCTCAATAAGCCAGACTCAACTACATAAACCTTACTGTTTAAGTCTTCAGCATTTTGCAGAATTTCTCTTTTCTTGACTTTAATTCTTTCCAATTCGTGTGATTTTTATAAGCCGTAAAATAGCATTATTTTAAATTGGTACTGTAATTCATGGGTACTTTAACAAGTAAATGCCATAAAGATATTTGTAAGGATTTTAAACAGTAGTACAGAACCAATCAATTAATTATAGCTTGTATTTGTCCAAGCTTATTTTTGCTTGGTAAATTTTTGGCTTGGTTACCAAAAAAAACTTAAAATAGAAGTTAGAATTATTCTTGTTATTATCCATTTTTTCATTGATTCGGTTATATTGTAGCTAACGTGTTTGTATATATTTTGTTGCGTGTTTTAAGCAACTTATTTAGAAAATAATAACTTAATAAAAAGTCCTCACAAACTTTCGAAAATAGGTGAGGACTTAGCAATGAATTATACACGG
>TARA_R110002167_G_scaffold58527_1_pt1 | contig 19013 bp, 17 predicted proteins | sample TARA_R110002167 | Tara Oceans TARA_R110002167 (sample SAMEA4398238) | marine metagenome | biome: Polar Biome; feature: [MES] marine water layer (ENVO:01000295) within the mesopelagic zone...; material: water (ENVO:00002006), including particulate matter (ENVO:01000060) such as...... | reverse complement strand
AAATGGGAGTTATAAAACCAGAATATCTACCTTGTTTAAAGAGCATTCTTATATTCGATAATAAGTAAAGGTATTAAAATCCAAACTTCTCTTTTACAACATAGAATATAAACTTGGTATTTCCAACCAAATATCTTCTCCACATTCTTCTAGGTTCTTGTGAAAACCTATAAAACCATTCCAAACCGTAATTTTGCATCCAAACAGGGGCCCTTTTTACTATACCTGCTACAACGTCAAAACTACCTCCAACGCCCATAACAAAATTAACTTTATTTAGCAATTTCCTATTTTGGTATAAAAAATTCTCCTTTGTTGGTGAGCTAATGGCTACAAATAAAATATTTGCACCGCTATTAGAAATATTACGTGCTATTTGTTCTTCATGCTGTTTATTGAAATACCCATTTCTATAGCCCGCAACGATAGCTGGAGAATACTTTTTAGAGTAATTCTCCACAACCTTTTTAACGACTTCTTCCTTCGCCCCGAAAAAAAAGATTTTGTACTTTTTTTGATGAGCCAACTCAACAAGGTTTTCCATTAAATCAATACCTGCAACTCTTCCCTTTAAGGGCTTGCCTAAAATTTTAGATGCCCACACTACCGCTTGACCATCAGCATTGATTATATCGCATTCGTTAACACTTTGACGCAATTGTAAATCATTTTGCATGGCCACTATTTTCCCGGCATTGACAACCACATGATGCAATTGTTCCCCTTTATCAATAGTACTGTCCACATATTGCAATGTCTCTTGCATGGAAAGGTTGTGAATGGAAGTGTTTAGGATATTGATTTTATTCATTTATGTAAAAGTTAATAGAAACTTTTCAAATAATCTATCAATTCTTTATTTACTTTTTGACTATCGTAATTAGAAGCAGTTTTAATGCAATTCAGAGACATATTCTTCCGTTCAAGGTTGGTGAGCTTAAAAAAGCACATTATTTTATTAGTAAGCTCTTCACTATTTTTTGGGGGAAATAAATAGCCATTATGTCCATTTTCTATATAACCCATTGGGCCACCTAATTTTCCAGCAATTACTGGTATACCACATGCCATGGCCTCGAGACCTACCAAGCCTAAACTTTCAGCTTCCCTATAAGTAGGGAACACAAAAACATCGAATAGATTGTAATAATTCACCAATTTTTTTTGTTCCACATTAGAGAGGATTGTGACTTCCGTTTTTAGAGTGGATGTTACATTTTCTATTTCATTTTTATCGGGGCCATCTCCAATCATAATAACCCTTAAATTCTCAATTAAATTCTGTTGCTCTATTGTTTTAATAGCTTCCAATAATAGTAACCATCCCTTTTCCTTTATAAAATTGGAAATATATCCAATAGTAAAAGTTTTGTTTTTAATTCTTTCCATTTTGAAAAACACCTTTCTATTTATACCTCCTGAGGGATAAACGAAAACTTTTGAAATGGGTACATTAAATTCGTTTGTCAACTTTTCTTTGAAGTAATTAGATGGTACTACGGTATATGAATTCCTTATTAAAGGAAGCAAAAAAAGCGAAAGAAATTTCGTAAGTTTTGCTTCAAAAATCAAGTCACTTCCATGAAAATTAAGGACAATTTTACTTTGCCTAAATAAAAAAAGTAATAATACAGGTGCAACATGTAATGGAAAATGAACATAAATTAAATCTTCCCTTTTGGCCTTAGAAAGTAATAGTAAAATTTTATAATATAGTTTAAAGTAGGCCATTACTTTGTTAACGACACCATACTTCTTAGTCATCACAATTTTTTCGATTACAAATTTTTTACTAATTGCAACTTCAAAATTTTTAACAAATATCCCATACCTAACATTTTGCTTGGAAGGATACATATTTGATATCAGGAATACTTTTGCGTCAGGTTTTACCATCATTTTTCTATTTTAGGTTGATAGTAAAGGATTAAAAAAGAATAGAAGAATGCAAAAATAAGCACCCCTTGACTTCTTCCAAATACGCTTTCAGTCATTGAAAATAAAACGATAACTATAAAAAAATTTAATGCCTCTTTCTTTAATCTAGTTTCAAAAAGGAATAATCCCAAAACAGTTAAGTAAACCAAAAAACCAACTATTCCATTTGATATAAAAAATTCTAGATATTGGTTATGTGCATTATAATTATTATTAAATGCCAAATCGAAATTTCCATTATCATAGGCGCTTTTATAAATTTTACGGGCATCACTAGGACCAACACCTAAAACCCAATTATTTTCTGCTTTAAAAACTTTAATTATTTCTTTCCAGCGATGGTAACGCTCTATTTTTATTTCACCATCCATACTGACTACTTTGGTAAATTTCGACCCCAAATAGTCAAATTTTATCGAAAATAATATTACTATTGACAGAAGCACGATCATTCCCAATAACCTTTTATAGTTAAATTTTTTTATGCTATAAAAAAGTAAAATAATTATTAAGGATATTACCCCAATCCTAGAACTCGTTTCTATTAAAAAAAGAAAATAGGGAAAAATTATCAGTGCTAATTTTAATCTGTTTCTTCTTAGCTTTTTAAAATTTTCATTCATTATTAACGCACACAGAAAAAGAACTATCAATATCGCGAAATAACTTGGGTGACCATCTAATGGAGCAACCAAATTCCAATCGGTATAGATCCATTCGAAAAAATACTTAGCCTGTTCAGTGTACTTTTCTTTGGACATTATGGAAATTAGGATATTATACCAACAAATCAACATTCCCACAAATAGTCCTATTCCTAACGAAATATAAATATTTTTCAAGTTAAAATCGCCTTTGTTATGGGATAAAACAAACAAAGGCACTATTAATAAAGGCAATGTCTTTATAATTTGTTTTATAATCGCGCTAAAATCCTTTGATGAAAATAGACCTATAAAATATAGGCTTAGCAAAGCAAATAAAATCCATAAAATTCGCTTTTTGCTTTTTAAATTTACTCTCCAATCGTTATTTTTAACGCAGAGTATTAAAGATCCTAAAATAAAGATCCATAAAGCAATTGTGTTAATTTTAAGCAATAAAGGCAATGTACCCACGAAAAGGTATGTGCTTATTTCAAAAAAAAACGTTTGCCAAGACTTATTGTGCAAGTAACTTTTTATACCTTTTATCATAAGTGTTTTCTATAGAAACTTTATAAAGCATATTTAAATATCCTTTATATTTATCTATCTCAATTGATTGAATTTTATTGTGGATACAATCCAAATCATCAAATGACGAAAAAAGGTCATATTCAATGCTAAGTAGGTTTATTAACGGTAAGTGTCTCTCACTAAAAAAAGGTAGTTGTAAACTAATAAAGTCCAAAACCTTTATTGGAAATGTTATGTCATCATATTTATTTTTAGGTCTTGTGTGCAAAGCAAATGCAATATTATTTTGATGGATAAAATTTGGAATGTCATTACGGTGCAGTGTTGTTAAATGAATGGCAGTTGTAGACAATATTGTCCCCAACCCCTTATCCCCTGAAAGCACAAAAAAATTATAGAATTCGCCATATTCCTCCGCAAAGTTAATAAATTTTCTAAAGCCTGAGTTCTGATACTGGGTACTTCCCAAATATAGAATTCCTATTTTTTGTGCAAATTTGGGCATAAGTCTTTTTTCTCTTTCCACTAGTGTACCTGGTGGCAAGTCGGCATATTCTCGTTGAGGGAAAAAATGATTTTTCTCAAAAAATACTTCACCCATTTCTTTTGTTGGAAAAACCATAGAAGTAGAGATTACAGTTAAATAAAAATTACTAACCTTATTAAAAAACCAAGTAATCTTTCCGCGGAATGAGGAATAATCTTGTGGAAATAGTTCAATATACACATCCCGAATAAAAACGATTACTTTTTTGGAATACAATCGCAAGAAAAACAAACAAATAACATCTATAAAACTTATTCTATTTGTAGCAGATTCAACATAAACCAAATTTATTCTTCTTGGTTTTAAACTACTGGATAACTTGTTTCCTTTTTCGATAACTTCTCCACCATTTTTTATAAAAACCCCCTTAAACAAAGAAATTCTTGTTCTGGGTCCTCCAGAAACTTTTTTCAAATCGGGAACGACATAAAGAATGTTCATAGACTATATTCTGTTTAATCTCTCTGAGATGCTATCCCTATATATTATGAAAAATGGTATTAATAAATAAAAATAGTAATTGAAGTAATGTATGGATAAAATATTTGTTATAAAGACAAGGGCAACAAAGCCTAATTTAGATTTGACACCCTTTATCTTGAAAATTAAAAATATGTGGGAAATAATAAAAATAATCAATAATGACCAACCTCCCCTATGATACAAATAATAGAATCCATTATCTATTTCCTGAAAATTAAACGTTCTACTTAAACTAGGTGCAATTTTGTTTTCCCTATATATACTTGTTGAAGTCCCAAAACCTTCGCCAAAAACTTGTTTGAACGGGTTGAAATTTTCGTTATGTAAAGCCTTACTTAAATCTTCAACTCTTGTCTGTAAAGAGGGGTATTCCCATGGTCTATAAATATATTTCATTTTTGCTGATACCAATTCGGGCACAAAAGACGAATTCAAGTACCATAAACCTCCTAAAAAAATTAGTATAAATACTACAATATAAATAGGTTTAAAAAGCTTTTTGAAATTTACTGCAAGTAGAATAAGGAACGCTACCAAAACTGCCAAATTCATAAAATTTGTCGTCAAAGCAATATAAATTACCCCCATAATAGTAGCAATAACCAACTTTTTATCGAAGGTCATTTTAAAAAGTAAATAATAAAATAAAATAAAAATTATTGGAGTAATGGCTGGGCCGTAGAGCCTTCCACCGTGCCCTATTGTGCTCTCATTCCATATATTAGGAATAATATTTACTAACAGCAACATATAAGTGAGAAACGTAATGGTATTAATCGTAAATAATAAGTCTAGGAAATCAAGTCTTAAACCATTATTAATAAGCCAAAAGAAAAATAGAAATGAAAATATTTGAAATTTAATATCTATAAACGGGTTTTCATGAAAATGGAATATCCCGACTAATAGATAAAAGAAATAGACCAATACTGCTAATATGTAGTATTGCGGCAACTTAACAATCGTTTTATTTACCAAAAACAACACGGGCAGTAATATAAAAAGCCCGAGTACAAAAATATTGAACTCGTTAGTCCCCTGAAGAAGGAAGAGTAGTATTAATACTATTTGTAATAATTTAGTCAATACAACTGTTTAAATTAATCTTTAAAAATATTTATAGTAGGCATTCCTAAAGCATCCTTAGGTTTATAAAAATATATTGCTATTTTCTTTAAATTCTCCTCTGTGATTTTGGTTTTAAGCTTACTAATTATAATTTTTGAATTGCCTACATCAATATTATTATCCGCGGGTTGTTGAACATAAAAATTGTCTGATCCAAATTTTTTCTTTTTCGAATAATCTGATAACAATTTGGTGTCCTTTGGGTAAATAGAGATTACTAATTGATGGCCATTAAGTAATTTGGGGATTTTGTCAAATTCAAGTTTAATAAATTTATTTTGTCCTTCTTGTAAATGGTAGTATACATCTTTTAGTTCCAATAATTTCATGTTCTTGACTATTTTTCTTTTTTTATCTAAAGAATACCAACTTGATAGGCTATCGACAAGCCTATGGCTTACTTGATAACTGCCTTGATAATTTAAATGTCCAGAGTCAAAAAATGTATGCTCATTTAAATTATATATAGCTCTACTAGCGTTTAAATTCAAAACTTTCAAGTTTTTAAACTTAGAAACTAATCCTCCTAAATAATCAACACTAAATTCTTGCGTTCGTAATTTAAGTGAATTAATGAAAATAACTTGAACCCCCTTATTCTTGCATTTTAAAATAAATCTCTCAACTTGATTTCTTAATTCCTTATTCCAAAGTGATTTATTACCTATCGTTTGCTTTGGTTTTTTGCTATTTTCTATTTGAAACAGCTCCTTTGTTAATGATTTTTTTTTTGAATCTCTAGCAAAATAACCATCTAAATAAAATAATGATCCTTTTTCATCAGGATACTTAAATTCAGGTATATGAACCTTATACTCTTCTCTCTTGTTCATCCTGAAAATTCTACCAACTTTCTTTGACAAAGAAGATATGTAATATTCTGGGTAGACTTTTATTGGGAATATTTTTGATGTTTGGATAAATTTCGAAAAAGAGAATTGTATTTCTTGCAAGGCAATAGTTTGATAATACCAACTTTTTTCTTTGTCATTTTTTGGCCTCAATAAACTTGGTTCTGATATGTCAAAAAATACATATTTTAAACCCTCCTTTTCAATTATATCATTTGCAATAACTAATGAAACTTCCAATATTTGGCTTGGGGAATTTATATGTAATGAAGACAATCCCAATTCATTTATGATAATTGTAGGGTCATATGCAGTATATGAATATGAATTGCCAAAAAAAATCATATCATACTTTTTTTCTACACTCTTTACTTCATTCAATGACTGCAAATATTTATTATCTTCTCCCAGATTTGGCACATATGGGATAAAAAACAATTGTATTACAATTACAAAAAGAGCAATAAATAAAAGTAGTTTAAAACTGAAAATAAATAAATTGTTGTTGTTCTCCTCCATAATTTCCAAAAAATAAAATACTTAACACTACGCCTAAATATATAGACCATCTAAAAACAATGTTTTGTCTCATTATTAATTCCCTTATACTAGTTATAAAAGAATTGTAATATTCAACAACCAACATTAATGATATAAAAAATATTGTTATCCAAAACTGACCCATACTTAATCCTAGCGTATAAATATTCCCATTAAATACATTATTCATGTCCCAATTGAAAAGATTTGAAACTACAATAATTGTATCAGCAAAAGTATCTGCTCTAAAAAAAATCCATAAAAAAGTTACCATTAAAAAATTAAGACCAATTTTAAACACCTTATAACTTAGCAAGCTTTTGTTCCAATTATAAATATTTATACTTTTAGAAAACATTTTTTCTATTACAATTAAAGTTCCATGTAATCCCCCCCATATAACAAAATTAATTGAAGCGCCATGCCATAAGCCGCTTATCAAGAAAACTAAAAAAAGGTTGATGTACATTCTATTGGTTCCCTTTCTGCTGCCCCCTAAGGGAATGTACAAATAATCTCTAAACCAAGTAGATAAAGATATATGCCATCTTCGCCAAAATTCAGTAATGTTCATTGCAAAATATGGGCTGTCAAAATTTTTCATTAAATCAATTCCCATTAATCTAGCAACACCTCTGGCAATATCAGTATAGGCTGAAAAGTCACAAAAGATTTGAACTGAAAAAAAGAGGACTCCAATCGTTGTTTCTATTCCTGTATATTCACTTGGTGTATTATATAGGCTATTTACAAGTACAGAAACATTATCTGCAATCACCATTTTTTTAAAGAGACCCCATAATATTAAATACCCTCCAGACCTTAAATTAGTATATGATAATTGCTGTAAAATTTTTAATTGAGGTAATAAATGTTTAGATCTTTCTATAGGGCCAGCAACTAGTTGCGGAAAAAAAGAAACAAAAAGAGCATAAATTCCTAAATTTTTTTCAGGCTCAATTTCCTTTCTGTATACATCTACCGTATAACTTAATGCCTGAAAAGTATAGAATGATATTCCAACCGGCAATAAAAAATTTAATTGAGGTAAATCTAGTTTCATTCCTAAAAACCCTATAACGGTTTCTATTGATTCTGAGAAAAAATTAAAATACTTATAAAAAAATAAAATCAATAAATTAACGGTGAAACTTATAGCTAAAATAATTTTTCTTCTGGTTAGTGATTCTGCCTTTCCTAAAAGTAGTCCACTTGCATATGTTATTACTGTTGAAAAAGCTATTAAGAATGCATATGAAGCATTCCATGACATATAAAAATAATAGCTTGCTATTAGTAATAACAACCACCTATATTTAATTGGACATAAAATATAGGCTATAAGAACAAGGGGAAGAAAAATTAAAAAGTCTAAAGAATTAAAAAGCATTTATAATATTTAATATTAATTTCTAAGAATACACCTAAAATATTTTATCTACAATAACGATTAAAAAATCATAATATAATTGAAGAAACTGAACTTTACAGTCACAGAAACACTGGTTTTACAATCCTAAAATTTCATATTTCTATACTTAGGAACTAGAGCAAATAAATATTCTTTAAAAGTTGCCCCTAACAACCTTCTTACTAAAAAATACCAACTTGGAAACAACATTATAATCATTGCAATTGTTAAGCAAATAGCAACACCTTGTAAAGAAAATTGGGCCCCTATTATAACAGTTATTGGCATTATAATTAAAGTTATTAAATTCCAATAGAACTCCAAATCTGTTCTGCCGGTAGCAATAACCAAGCTCCCAATTGGATTGCCGATTGCTCTAAATAACATATAAAAAGAAAGAATTCTAACAAGGATTACGATATTGCTAAAATCAGGTCCATATAAGATAAACACGACCCATGGTGCAAAAGCAACAATAGCCAAATATATTGGAATGTTAACTGAAACAACAAGATTTAAAAGTCTAAAATAGTTCTTTTTTAAAACCAAAACATTACTTTGGAATTTTGCTAAAATTGGACTTGCGACCCTTGTGAAAATAGGATTCAATACCTGTGCTGGCCTATAAACAAGTTGTTTTGCCAAACTATAGCCGCCCAGTAACTCTGCGCCAAAAAATTTCCCAATTATTAAAACATCCAAATCTCTATTAAAATAATTAACTACCTGCCCTCCTACTTGGTAAGACCCTATCTTTAAAAAGGGTTTGGTTTCTTTATAATTAAAGTGAAAAAAAAGAGGTTGAGTTTTGTTTCCTAATACAAAATAGACCAAATTACCTATTGTATGTTGAGTCAATGCTGAGTACACCAAAGCATAAACGCCAAATCCTTTGACGGCCAAAATAATTGCTACCGCCAAAGCAATTATTACCGCAATAATATCAATCAAAGCTATTTTTTTAAACTGTAAATGTTTTTGTAAAATGGTTTTATATTGGCGGCCAATTGCGGAAAAGATAATGGCCAGCCCAGCTAAAGGAATGAGGTTTCTCAATTCTGGTTCATCATAAAAATTAGCAATCAATGGACTCAAAAGCACTATTAATCCAAATAAAAAAAAACTAAACCCTACGTTTAACCAATACAAACTAGCATACTCTTCTTTTTTTATGTTTTGCCTATGGAGTATGGCAGAGGTAAGGCCCATATCCATAAATAAATCCATAAACCCGAGCACAAAAGTCACCAATGCCATTAGTCCAAAGTCCGAAACATCCAAAAAACGTGTTAATACTGATATTTTAACCAATGCGCTAATCGCAATAGATATTGTAGAAACTGTTGTCCATTTTACTCCAGAAACAGCTTGTTTTTTAATGTTCATAAACTAGTTTTGCAATAAACTTTTTAATAAAATTTCAACTTTTTTGTGTTGTGTTTCCTTACCAAAATGTGCTATAGTTAGTTCTTTGTTCCTAAGTTTTTCTTCTCTAGTTAGTTCCCTAATAACTTTCATGTCTCCTATTGAAGATAACACAAAGCCTTTTTCATTTAAAAACTTGTATAAACTTGACTCTGACTGTAAATAAATATGTGCTCCTTTCGCTAACATAGGAACTATATTGCCAACCGCTTGTTGACGCAAATGATTCATTATAACTATCCCACAGTTTTCTAAAATTTCAAAATATTCTATTATTGGAATAAAATCCAACATACAAAGTACCCTTTCACCTAATATTTTTTTAGCATAATCATTAATATATATTGCATATTGTAAATTACCATAACTAAGGGGTATTATAATCCGTCTATTCCCTAAATCGATTTTTGATAATAAATCTATAATTTCAAGATGATTATTCGTGTAGCTGGCAGAATTTCCCAGCAATATATTATTTCCACTAATAAAGGTAGATTGAAATTCATTTAAAACCGGATTTACATAGTTTAAATGAAACATAGGTGCCTTCAGGTCATATTGTTGTTTCATCAAATGATAATCACCAGGCATCACAGGCACAACTACATTAATTTTATCAAATGATCGGATCACTTCCCTATTGTTTTGAAGATTATCTGCCCATGTGGGAATTATAAACTTAAGCAATGTTTTAGCGCCATTGCCAAACCCCTCTCTAAAAGCTTGTTTTAGTAATAAAAATTTTGTTTTGGGAAATAAAAAAGAATTTGAAAATTTGCCTAAAAGAAATCCATCTCCACCCCAAAGAAACCAAATAATTGGAATGTTAAATTGATTGTTGTTTAAAACTTTGGCGCTATTCGTGCTCAAATAGTGAATTATTATGATATGGAAATTTGAAGTATTTGCAGTAGAATCAAAATCTTCACTTTTAGCAAATGTATTCTCAATATTGTAAGTAACGAATGTTGCTTTACAATACGAAATAAATTTTTCGTCATTTATAATATGTAATATCTTTAAATTTTCCACAATACAAAGTAGGTCAATTAGCGATTATTAAATTAGGTAGTTTTCTAATGATTACCCCAGGTACTCCCACAACAACACAGTTGTCGGGAATATCTTTTGTAACCACAGCTCCAGCTCCAACAATAACATTACTACCTATTTTAACATTTGGTAATATCGTAGCATTAGAGCCAATTTGTGAGTAGTCACCAATATGGACTCCACCCAGAATTTGGGCTGCTGGTGAAATCTCTACAAAATTATTAATTATACAATCATGGGTAATTATAGAGTTGAAATAAATTATGCATCCCTTCCCTATTCTTACGCTATTAGAGATAATCGCTCCGCTCAAAATATTTACCCCTTCACTTATATGAATATCATAACTTCCAATAGTGGCATTTTTACTAATTGTAGAAGTGAGCACACCTCCTTCGGATATGAATTTAATAGAAAGTTTTTTTCGAAGTATCGGGTTGCCAAGTCCCAGTGTAAAACGGTTATCGATAGTATTAAAGAAAGTTTTTACTTGTTTTAAATTGGTAAAAACAGGAAATTTGTTATACAATATTTTTGGTAGATCGTCACTAACATCATCATAAAATACGAGATTTTCTAAATGGTTGTTTTGATGAACAATCTCCAATATTTCTTTGGCAAATCCTTTGGCTCCAACAATCAACATTCATTAAGTATTTTCACAATTAATTTACAAGTGTCTATTTCTAAGCCGTGATATAGCGGTAAACAAATTATTCTAGCAGAAACATTTTCAGAGACAGGCATTGGGGCACAATGAATATATTCAATGGTATTTAAAGATGGATAAAAATAACGTCGTGGAAAAATATTTTCTTGATTCAACTTAGATTGTATATTCAACAATTCTTGCTCACTTTCAAAAATAATTGGATAATAACTAAAGTTCCATTCTGTTCTATCCCTTATTTTGATTTTCTTAATATTTTCATTAGTAATTTGTTGGTCATAAAATTCAACTATTGTTCTTCTAGCTTCTATTATATTTTCCATGTATGGCAACACCGAAAGACCCATAGCTGCTTGCAATTCTGAGATTTTACCATTGATGCCGAGACCATGAAACTTTAAAGGTCCGTCATGACCAAAATTATGGCTATAGTAGACCTTTTGCATCAATTCTTTATTCGAACAAAAAATTGCCCCTCCCTCTCCAGTATGGAATAATTTTGTTGCATGAAAACTGCACGTGGAGATATCTCCATAATTAAAAAGTGATTTATCATGATATTTAACCCCAAAAGCGTGGGCTGAATCATAAATAACCTTTAGATTATGCTTTTTGGCAATAGCTTCAATCACAAAAACATTACATGGGTTTCCAAATACATGTGTAGCTAAAATAGCAGTAGTTTTTGATGTAATAGCTTCTTCTATTTTTGACTCATCAATTGTTAGATAATCCTCATGAATATCCACAAAAACAGGAGTGCAATTTTCCCATACAATGGCCGAAGATGTAGCAATATAACTAAAAGGCGTGGTAATAATCTCTCCTTGACACCCTAGTAATTTTAAGGCTATTTGTAAAGGTATTGTTCCGTTATTTAATATGAGTATGTCTGGAACGGTAAGATATTCCTTTAATTTATCCTCTAATTCTAAAACTAATTCGCCTCTATTTGTAAGCCATTCATTTTCCCAAATTCTACGGGATTGATTGATATAATCCTCAATAGGAGGGAAGAAAGTTTTAGTGACATTAATCATTCTTAATAATTTTTCTTAAGTAATTAAAATAATCTCCTTTTGTATTTTCAATTGATTTTAAGATAGTTTCCCTATCAATCCAATTAAATATATAAGCAATCTCTTCCAAACAGGCTATTTTTAATCCCGTTCTTTTTTCTACAACTTTTACGAATTCTGTTGCCTCAGTTAATGCTTCATGAGTACCTGTATCTAACCATGCATATCCGCGACTCATCACTTGCATTTTAAGTTGTTTTCTTTGAAGATATATCTGATTGACCGTTGTAATCTCAAGCTCACCCCTTTCAGATGGCCTTACATTTTTCGCTATCTCTACCACAGAATTGGGATAAAAATAAACCCCCACAACGGCATAGTTAGATTTTGGAACCTTAGGTTTCTCTTCTATTCCCAAAACAACACCGTTCAAATCAAATTCAGCAACCCCATACCTTTCGGGATCATCTACATAATAACCAAAGATTACAGCATTCTTATCTTCTTTTACGGTCCTCACAGACTCTGCTAGCATTTTTTGCAAACCTCCACCGTAAAAAATATTATCACCCAAAATTAGACAGACATCTTCTTCTCCTATAAATTTTTCTCCTATAATAAATGCTTGTGCCAAACCATCCGGCGAGGGTTGTTCTGCATATTCAATATTCAAACCCAATTGGGATCCATCGTTAAAAAGATTTTTAAAATTCGGTAAATCTTGCGGGGTTGAAATAATTAATATTTCGCGAATACCAGAAAGCATTAATACTGAAAGTGGATAATAAATCATAGGTTTGTCATATACTGGCAACAACTGTTTAGACACTACTTGTGTCAATGGATGTAATCTTGTTCCAGAACCTCCTGCCAATATAATACCTTTCATAACTATGAATCTTTAAAATAAAAAAATTTATTAATTGTATTGACTCCTATAATAGTCCTGATAATTGCCCGAAGTTACATTATTCAACCATTCTGAATTGCTTAAATACCAATCAATCGTTTTGGACAAACCTTCCTCAAAAGTAACAGAAGGTTTCCAACCCAAGGTCTTGTTTATTTTAGAGGCATCTATTGCATAACGTAAATCATGACCTGGACGATCTTTCACAAATTTTATTAACTGCTCAGAAGTGCCTTCTTTGCGCTGTAACTTTTTGTCCATTAAATTACACAACAACTTTACTAATTCTATATTTTTCCATTCATTAAAACCTCCAATATTATATGTGTCATTAATCTCACCTTTATGAAACAATAAATCTATTGCCATAGCGTGATCGATTACAAAAAGCCAATCTCTAGTATAATTTCCGTCACCATAAACTGGAAGAGGCTTGTTATTTATAATATTGTTTATAAATAATGGTATTAATTTTTCCGGAAAGTGATTTGGGCCATAATTATTGGAGCAATTACTAATAATATAAGGCATGCCATACGTTTCGCCATAAGCTCTTACAAAATGGTCTGAGCCTGCTTTGGAGGCAGAGTATGGTGAGTTTGGATCATAGGCAGTAGTTTCTGTAAAGAGCCCCGTTTCACCCAATGAGCCGTATACTTCGTCTGTGCTGATATGATAAAAACGTTTTCCCTCCCAATTATTTTGCCACAAATTTTTAAAGGCATTGAGCAAAACCATAGTGCCCAAAATATTTGTTTTTGCAAAAGCCAAGGGGTCCTTTATCGATCTATCCACATGGCTTTCTGCTGCCAAATGAATCACTCCTTCAAATTGATGTTTAACAAATAATTGGTTGATTAAACTTTCATCAGTAATATCTCCTTTAATAAAGATATAATTTAAGGAATTTTCAATGTCCTTTAAGTTTTCCAGATTACCGGCATAGGTCAATGCATCCAAATTAAAAATAGTATAATTAGGATACTTAGTTACCATCTGTCTAACCACGTGTGAACCAATAAAACCAGCTCCTCCAGTAATTAATATATTCATAATTCTATAATTAATATCCAATATAATTTAAATACACTAGGCAAAAAGGTGAAAAATCTATTGAAATAAATAGCATTTAATAACTACTTTATTAATCGTTTAAAAAATTATTTTATTTGCTTTCTTACCCCACAAAAGTCCAATACCACTTTCCCTTTGGGCCACTTGAGATTCTTAAATTCCTTATGAGCAACTAAGAATACAATGATATCCGCCTGTTCAACGGCTATGTTGTAATCTGTAAGTTTAAAAACTTTATGTTCAGTAATATTCGGTTCTACAATGTAGTATTCCTCATTGTTTGAATTTTGCAAAACCTTCTGGGCAATATATTTAGCTGGTGATTCGCGTAAATCGTCAATATTGGGTTTAAACGCCAAACCCATTAAGGCTATGCTTGGTTTTCTTCCGTGCTCTAATTCAAAATTTAATTTGGTAGTCTGAACTTTTTCTGCACACCAAAACGATTTGTAATTGTTTATTTCCCTTGCTGTTCCTATAATTTTAGATTCCATAGGGTAATCTGCAACTATAAAATAAGGGTCAACGGCAATGCAATGGCCTCCTACTCCGCATCCTGGTTGTAAGATATTAACTCGAGGGTGTTTATTGGCCAAATCGATAAGTTCCCAAACATTAATTTCTGCCTTATCACAAATAAGAGATAGTTCATTGGCAAATGCTATTTGAACGTCCCTGGAGGAATTTTCTACCAGCTTGCACATCTCTGCCGTACGGGCATTTGTTTTATGCAAATCGCCTTTTATAAAACGTTCGTAAAAAGCCATAGCCTTTTCCGTAGATTTATCATCTACCCCGCCAATTACCCTGTCATTATGAACAAGTTCATACATCACATTTCCAGGAAGAACACGCTCTGGACAATAAGCAATATTTAAAAACCCTTCTAATTCAGGGCGTTCATTATATATCAAATTCATCATTTTCTCAGTTGTCCCTATAGGTGATGTAGACTCAATAATATAAAGATCATCCTTTTTTAAAAGGGGTAAAATGGCACGGGTTGCCGCTTCTACAAATGAAATATCCGGTTCATTTTTAGATTTAAAGGGTGTTGGTACAACTATTAGATAAGTGTTGGCTTCCACTGGGGTAGTTGCAGCCTTTAAGAACCCCTCCTTAACCGCTGTTGCCACTGCAACATCTAATTCTGGTTCTACTATATGAATTTTTCCAGCGTTGATTGTCTCTACCACCTTTGGATTGATATCCACACCATGTACAAATGTTTTATTTTGGGCAATCAATGCTGCAGTTGGTAATCCAATGTATCCAAGGCCAATCATTACTACTTCAGGCTTGTTCATAATTATTATGATATTTTAATTAAAAAATTTTTTATTCATGTCTACTCAAAAAAATAAATGTTCATACTTTAAAAATCTGTCATGACCATTGAAACTAAGTTAAATTGTTAATTTCAATAATATGGTGAACTATCCGTTCACTGGCCTTGCCATCACCATAAGGATTATGAAGTGTACTCATGTTATTATAGGCGTCAGCATCGCTTAAAAGCTTATTTGCTTCCAAAACAATCTTCATTCTATCTGTACCTACTAAAACCACAGTTCCTGCCTCTACGGCTTCGGGACGCTCTGTAGTGTCCCGCATTACCAGTACCGGTTTTCCCAAACTTGGAGCTTCTTCTTGCACCCCTCCACTGTCCGTGATAATTAGATAAGATTTTTCCATGAGCCATACAAAGGCGGGATAAGAAAGGGGGGCGATTAAAGAAATGTTTGCGATGTTAGCCAACAATTCATAAACGGGCTTTTGAACATTCGGATTTAAGTGTACCGGATATATTATTTGAGTATCTGGATTATCCAAGGCAATAGTTTTTAAGGCTTCACAAATGTTTATAAAGCCTTGACCATGGTTTTCTCTTCTATGACCGGTAACTAAGATTAATTTTTTATTGGCATTTAGAATCGTCTTTAATTTTAAAACCTCTGCGTCTGTGAAATCGTTACTATTTACCTTATTTACACTAAATAATAAAGAATCAATAACCGTGTTTCCTGTAATCACGATAGACTCTTCTTTTTTATTTTCCCTCAAGAGATTATCTTTCGATGTTTCTGTTGGTGCAAAGTGTACATTAGAAACAACGCCCGTAACACTGCGATTCATCTCTTCTGGAAAGGGTGATTGCAAATTAAAGGTCCGTAGTCCAGCTTCAACATGACACACTTGTGCACCAGCATAAAAAGCAGCCAAACTCGCAGCCATAGTAGTACTTGTGTCTCCATGGACATAAACATAATCAGGCTGAAACTCCTCTAAAACAGGTTTCAAATGAATCAAAATATCTGCTGTTAAGCTAAATAAGTTTTGGTTGGGCTTCATTAAGTCTAAGTCAAAATCTGGAACAATCTCAAAAAAAGAGAGTACTTGATCTAACATTTCGCGATGTTGTGCCGTGATACAAACCTTGGTTTCAAACTTGTCATTATATTTTTGAAATTCTTTAACCAAAGGTGCCATTTTTATAGCTTCCGGCCGTGTTCCAAATATTATTAAATTCTTTTTTTTCATAGTTTATTACCAATTCGGGTTACTATTCTTTAGAACACTATACTTTGGCCTCAAAGCCAAACTGGGATAGCTGTTGTTTTTTACTATAGTTGAAATCCCATTCAATTCATTTTCTTGGACAATTCTCTTAGCAAAATCATACCAAGTCATACTCTCCCCGTCAGTAAAATGATAAATTCCATAGTTGTGGTTTTTATCTACTATTAGAGTTATAATAAATCTCGCTAGATTTAAGGTGTTTGTGGGACAGCCGGTTTGCTCATCGGTAACACCAATTATTTCGCCATTTTTAGCCTTTTTTAAAATTGTTCTATAAAAGTTCTTTCCGTAAACCTTATTATATAACCATGAAGAGCGAATAATGAAATAATCACTTAGAATCTCTTGAATATAATTTTCGCCCATCATTTTAGACTTCCCATAAACATTTATAGGATTAAGGTTATCATTTATGATATAAGGGGTGTTTTTCTCGCCGTCAAATACATAGTCAGTTGAAATGTGGATTAGTATTGTATTATGCTTCATAGAGGCCTCTGAGAGATTTTTTACTCCTTCTGCATTTACTTTAAAGGCGATTTCTGGATTATTCTCCGCTTGTTCTACATCTGTATATGCAGCGCAATTTATACAGTAATCAAATTTTCCCGAGCCAAAAACTTTTTTGACTTTCTCCTTATTAGTAATATCCAGCTCTCTTCTATCTTTAAAAACAAATTCTAGGTCTAAATATTCATTAGCAATATCTTGAATACTCAAACCCAATTGACCATTGGAACCGGTTACTAAAACCCTCATCATAATTCCAAATCCTTTAATAATGGTAACTTCAAGTCCTTTTCAGAAATAATTAGTCTTTCTCTATCAATTTCCCAATCGATAAAAAGCTTAGGGTCATTATATAGAATTCCTGATTCCGATTTAGGATCATATAATGCATCACATTTATAAGAAAATATGACATCATCCGTTAATGCTAAAAACCCATGAGCCATACCCTTTGGTATAAATATGGATTTTCTTTTTTGTGATGATATCTTTATTTTAAAATGGTTCCCGAAGGTTGGGCTGTCTTTTCGAATATCTACAATCACATCTATAACCTCCCCTTTTAAAACAGTTACTAATTTTGCCTGTGCATGAGGTCCCTTCTGGTAATGTAGACCACGAAGTACAGACTTTTTTGAAATAGAAACATTGTCTTGTACAAAATGAATGTTTCTGCCTATTAATTTATCAAAATTTAATTGATTATAAGATTCAAAAAAGAGACCCCTTTTATCTTCATGAAGATCATGCGTTATAAGGTAACATCCTTCTATAGTGGTTTCCTTTATTTTCACTTTTATTGAAATTTTTGAAATTTTGGATTTAAACTTCTTACGGAAATAAAACCTTTTATATTAAACGCAGTGCTAAAATCAGTGCACTAATCCAATGTAAATAATAATGTGCCTTAAAACATTTCTAAAGTCAACGTTATCTTTTTCTGTGCTTCTTTAAATAGGTGTTAAGGTCAAGAACTGAAATTACAAGTAGTATGAGAATTATAAGCACTAAAGGAATGCGTAACTTGTTACTTTGCAGCAGCCCTTTAACTTCTACACCCCTTCTTGGAAAAGCTGAAATCACATTTAGGATACTCGATTTATTGGCTCGTTCTTCGTTTAGCTTTACGAGGCTAGTTTTTAGCTCTTCCATTTTATTAATCAAGGCCAACTCCTTGTTTTCATTGCCTCTGCTTTCTCCCATACTAATACTAGTACCTTGCATAGGTTTGTCGGCCTCCTTAATCATGACTTTTTTGTATAGCAATTGAAGCGAATCTATTTCCGTAATCTGCTTTTTATAAATGCTATCCTGTAAATTTAAATTAATATCACTGATATCCTTCTGTAAATTAAAATAGTCGTTCCTTGAAATGGAATTGATTACAGAGGGCTGTATTATTTTTGCAATAGAATTATCTGTCGCGGTCACAGAAATGGTATGAAAACGCGCATCTAAGGAATTAAAGTTTAAGAGATACTTCTCCATGTCAATGGTCTTTTGAGTGGTGGTGTCCAAGCTCCTTACAAACTTGTCGAAAAGTAGCACTTTCTGATTTTCATCTGAATAGGATTCTACCATGAATTCTTTAATATGTCCAGCCTCAGAACGGGTAATATCCAAAGCTTCCGCTAAAGCTGAGGAGTCTTGGGATTTTGCCAATTCATTGTAAAAATTAACATTGTTGTACAACTGC
>TARA_R110002167_G_scaffold74810_1_pt1 | contig 19032 bp, 17 predicted proteins | sample TARA_R110002167 | Tara Oceans TARA_R110002167 (sample SAMEA4398238) | marine metagenome | biome: Polar Biome; feature: [MES] marine water layer (ENVO:01000295) within the mesopelagic zone...; material: water (ENVO:00002006), including particulate matter (ENVO:01000060) such as...... | reverse complement strand
AGAAACCACGTCTTTTTAGGCGTGGTTCTTTGTTTATTGGAAAAAGCCATAGGAAATATTAGGCTGTGCATTATTGTGTTCTTCCCATATTCCAATATTACTTACCCCAGCACATATCCCAAAAATTCTAAACAACTAAACCTTCCACTATTCTTAAAAAATAAATATCTTGCGTCTTATGGGAATATTCGACTTTAGAGATCCAAGCAAAAGAAAAAAAAAGACAGGTTCTGTCATTATTGGGTGCGACCCTAAAGCGATAAGGATAAATAATTCATCCATTAGTTTTCCAACGAGCTACAATATCATAAAAAACATTTTGGGTGATGCCACACGTATCGAACCTGTTAAGCAAACCAAAAACAGCGTATATCTTTGGGATGAATTGGGCATTTACTGCTCATCTGCCGACCCAGAAAAGATGTTAATGCTCCTCCTTGTAGAAGACAACAGATACGGACTAGGTCACCAACCAAAAAGTAACTTCACAGGAACTGTCCTTATAGACGGCAAACCTATGGATACCGCTCTAGAAAATGTCGGTAATGACCGGCCCTATATAATTAGGTCCGTGATTAAAGAAAATAAACAAGTTGCAATTGCTATTGGATGGAATCCAGGGATATGAACTTTATACTTTTCTAGACCCTATAATGTGCAGGTAAATTTTGAAGTAGGCCTTCCAAAAGCGAATTGTTTTGGACATTGCCACTTCACATATGGTATTCTGCCATTGAAATTATTTTATAAAATTTATTTAGAGCATATTTAACAACACACCTTTTTCCCTTAAATAGATAAATCGGTTTGTTTTTCATTTAATTTCAGCTAAACCCATCAGCACAATATACTATCGGAAAATTACTTCATTTTACATCATTGATGATTTTTATCACCTTTATATTCTTAATGTTTTCTGAATTTTGTTAAATTAATAGTGAATTTAGAATGAAATATTTGTTCGCCCTATAAAAAATAGATCAAAATGCCTATAAAAAGTTACCTGGCCCTTCCTGTAGCCGGAAGAAAAGATGAGTTGATGACCGCCTTAAAAAGTTTTCATCAATGTGAGGTCGTCCCGGCCAAGAATCAAGATGTCCTTGCCTTGGTAACCGATACTTCCAACGAAATGGAGGAAGAAATTCTTAAAGAAAAAATTGAAGCTATAAACAGTCTCAAAATGTTATCCCTAGTCTCCGGTTTTAATACACCGCCTAATTAATATACCTATGTACAAATCTGCAACAAATAGAAGAAGTTTTATTAAGAAAATGGCCATGTTATCAGCCATGACCGCTGCTGCATCCATGTTTCCCGGAATTATATTTGCAAGTGAACAGGAAAAAGGAATTCCTGAAGGAGCCAACCTGGATTGGAAAAAAGGCCCTTGTAGATTCTGTGGCGTGGGATGCGGAATACTTGTGGGCACTGAAAACGGAAGGGCTGTTGCAGTAAAAGGAGATCCTAACTCATCTGTCAATAAAGGATTACTTTGTGTAAAGGGGTATCACCAGATTATGTGCATACAATCCAAGGATAGACTTACACATGCGTTGGTCAAGAAAAATGGCAAGTATGTTCAGACCCCTATCAACGAGGCTTTGGACCTTGTGGCTTCTAAAATGAAAGGAACTATTGAAAAGCATGGTAAGGATTCGGTCGCTATGTACACCTCCGGACAATCCACAATTCCAGAAGGATATATAGCTTCAAAACTAATGAAAGGAGCCATAGGCACCAATAATCTAGATTGCAATGCGCGCCTATGTATGGCAAGTGCCGTAACAGGCTTCCTGACCAGCTTTGGTGCAGATGAACCAATGGGTTGCTATGAAGATATTGATCATGCAGATTACTTTGTAACTTGGGGTAATAATATGGCCGAAATGCACCCTGTATTATTCTCGAGAATGCTGGAGCAGAAATCACAACGCGGTGCCAAAATTATTGATTTTGCCACAAGAACAACACGCTCCAGTACGGCATCGGACAAGTCCATTCTATTTGAGCCCCAAACCGATCTAGCAGTTGCCAATGCCATTTGTTATGAGATTATTAAGAATGGCTGGGTAAACAAATCCTTTGTTGAAAATCACTGTAGTTTTAGCAAAGGGCTCACCAATATGGGATACGGCCTGGAAGACCATTATGAATTTACCGATAAGCCAGAAAAAATAGACTTTGATGCCTATAAGGAGTTTCTGAAAGATTACAGTCCGGAAAAGGTTTCAAAATATTCTAAAGTCTCCGTGAAGGACATTAAATATTTAGCCTCTATTTATGGTGATCCAAATAAAAAGGTAGTTTCCTATTGGTGTATGGGAATGAACCAACATACGCGCGGAACTTGGATAAATAATTTAGTATATAATATACATTTACTAACCGGGAAAATTTCCCAACCGGGGAATGGCCCATTTTCCTTAACTGGGCAACCTTCCGCTTGTGGCACTGCCCGCGAGGTGGGCACTTTTACCCATAAATTACCTCACGGTGTTGTAACCAATAAGGAAGATAGGGAGATGGCCGCAAGAATTTGGAAGGTCCCTGTCGACAATATTCCAGCCAAACCCACCTATCATGCAACTGAAATGTTTAGGGCCGTAGACAGAGGGGATATCAAGTTTATATGGATCCAAGCCACTAATCCGTTGGTTTCACTACCAAAAACGAGCCGTTACAGGCCAGGAATGGAAAAGGATTCTTGTTTTATTGTTGTTTCAGATGTGTTTCCAACGCCTACCTCGGATGTCGCAGATGTTATTCTTCCTGCGTCCTGGCATATCGAGAAAAGTGGACTTTATGGCAACTCTGAAAGAAGAACCCAACATTGGGACAAAATGGTGGAAGGTCCTGGTGAGTCTACAGCAGATGCCTGGATGTTCATAGAGGTAGCAAAACGAATGGGATATGGAAATCTGTTTCCCTATAGCAAAGAAAATCACGTAGAGGAAATATACAACGAATACAGACAGTTCCATGAAGGTGCCAAACACGGTATGGCACCATTGGAAGTTCTGAAAAAAGAATCTGGCGCCATTTGGCCCTATGTAAACGGAAAATCGACCCAATGGCGATTTAACGCGAAATATGATCCTGCCTGTTCCAATGGCAAAGACTTTCATTTTTATGGAAAACCAGATGGAAAAGCTGTAATATGGCAACGACCTTTTGAAGAAGCTCCGGAAAAACCAGATCAAGAATATCCATTCTGGTTGAATACAGGACGTGTAATTGAACACTGGCATACCGGTTCCATGACCCGCAGAATCCCCGTATTACATCAAGCCATGCCCCATGCCTATGTGGAGTTTCATCCGGATGATGCCAAGTCATTAGGCATAAGAAATGGCGAAAATATCAAAATAACCTCCCGTAGGGGCTCTTGTAAATTACCCGCTTCTATTAACGAAAGAGGACTGCCCACCAAAGGACAGGTATTTGTTCCGTTCTTTGACGAAAATATGCTTATTAACGATGTGACTCTTGATGCTTTCTGTCCCATTTCCAAAGAACCTGATTACAAGAAATGCGCTGTTAAAGTTGAAAAAGCATAAAATATGAAAAAGAGACTGGGAATCATATCATTTTTTGTAATCATCTTCATAGCGTTTATAATCACTTGGAACTATAGTTACCAAGAAGGATTGGAAGAAGCAGACATCCCTACTATTGATACTCCCACTGGAAATTTTATTCCTTCGGAAAGTAATGTTTTTAAGAGGTTCGACAATAAAGGCATGGATTACTCAAATATGCCAATAGACCAGAACCATCAACGTACACTTGAAAGTTACTATGACAACAGGGCTTATCCCGGAGCTCCACCAAGTATTCCACATCCGGTAGCGAAGGATCGAAGCTTGGGAGGTAACACCTGCTTGCAATGTCACCAGAATGGCGGATTTGTAGAAAAATTCAATGCATACGCCCCTGTAACCCCACATCCTGAGATGATAAATTGTCGGCAATGCCATGTTGCCATAAACTCCAATAACACGTTTAAGGAATTTGCTTTCGCCAAAGTACAACCTCCAAAAGTAGGGGTTGGTGCAAATAACGCCATGCCGGGAAGTCCTCCTATGATCCCCCACCAATTACAGATGAGGGAAAACTGCATTTCCTGTCATTCCGGACCAAGCGCTCCTAAAGAAATTAGAGTCTCACATCCGGAGCGCATTAATTGTAGACAATGCCATTTACCCATAAAAAATGAGAAACTCCAAATGGATGCCAGCACCTTCCTAAGACAATTTAATAGTTCATATGAAGAATAAAACCCTTACATATTATTTTATAGTCCTATTCATTCTGGGGTTCTACTCTTGCAAAGAAGAAGGGGAATATCATTCCATTTCAGATAAGATTGAAGCAGAGGGCAAACCTTACCACGGAAAGCTTAGCTCAGACCCATTATTGGTCGATTCTGAATTAATTACAATTACCGAAGGAGAACATACATTCCTGATACCGGAAAGAAAAGGACAAATAAAATCATTTGCATGTACGGAGTGTCATACAAGACCTGTTGCACAAATGAAGAACTCCGATGCTCAAAAAGCCCACTGGGACATTAAATTGAATCACGCAAATAGTGAGGTAATGAATTGTGCTACCTGCCATAACGGAAATGATATGAACAATCTAAATGCCCTAACTGGCCAAAACATAGATTTCAACCTTAGCTATAAACTTTGTGCACAATGCCACTTTAGTCAGTTCGAAGATTGGAAAGGAGGTGCCCACGGTAAAAAAGTTGCTGGATGGGCACCGCCACGAGCTTCAATGACCTGCGTAAATTGTCATAATCCGCACAGTCCCGGTTTTGAAAAAAGGTGGCCGGTACAATTTAATACCCAAACATTGGAAGAACGAAAAGAAGGTTTAGATCATTAAAAACAAAGGTATGAGTGTTAGTAAAAAATGGTATTCCCTAGATCTAGGTTCAAATAAGAAAAAAGAGTCTTCCGGATCTTGTGGATGTGGTAAGGCCCAAGGTAGTTGCAATAGCCAGAAAGAAGAACTCAGCGCCGATGAATTTTATGAGGCTGCCATCAATGCTTCAATAGGCGAGGAAAGACATAGAGATGGTTTTGAGCAGGTTTTTGATGTAAAGATGGACAGAAGGACTGCCTTTAGAAAATTAACAGCTAGCCTCCTTATAGGAGCCGGAGCAGTTAGCACCTCTTGTAGTGTTATAGTTGACGATGAAACTAAAGAAAAAGCACAAATTGATTGGGAAGAACAGTTTAAGGGAAACTATAAGCTAATGACCGATGACGAGAAGCAAAGTACAATTAATAGACTTATGCGATCGTATGAATTACGTACCGGCAAGAATATTAGTATGACGGCAGAAAATGCCGCAGAAGACGTTCTCTTTGGATATGCTTTTAATATTTCGAAATGTCAGGGGTATATGAACTGTGTAACTGCCTGCGTGGAGGAGAACAATCAAGATAGAAATTCACAAATGCAGTACATCCGTATCCACGAAATGAAAGATGGGGAAGGATTTAAGTTTGATAAGGCAGATGACAATTACTATCACGAAGTTCCTGCAGAAGGTCATTTTTATATGGGTACCCAATGCTTTCATTGCGACAATCCACCTTGTGTGGAAGTATGCCCTGTTCAAGCTACTTGGAAAGAAGAAGATGGTCTGGTAGTCATAGATTATGATTGGTGTGTAGGGTGCCGCTATTGCATGGCCGCCTGTCCTTATGACGGCAGAAGGTTTAACTGGAGCAAACCTGAAGTTCCAGAAAATGAAATTAATAAAAATCAGCACTATCTAGGGAATAGAATGCGCAAAAAAGGCGTAATGGAAAAGTGCACCTTTTGCGTGCAACGTACTAGGAAAGGAAAGAATCCGGCCTGTGCCGAAGCTTGCCCAACGGGAGCAAGAATTTTTGGCAACCTCTTAGACCCTAACAGTACCATCAGATGGGTATTGGAAAACAAAAAAGTCTTTAGGCTGAAGGAAGATTTAGGAACAGAACCCAAGTTCTGGTACTTTATGGATTAACCGCCAAAAGGGTAGCAATAGGAAAATTGTATATCGGAACGCTGAGTATAATGATTACGGCCTCTGAGATTGATTTTCAAATCAATATATAATATATAATGGGACAACTAAAAGTATTAAAGAGTTTAGTAATCGATAGTCTGGATACCATTACCAAAGGATCTATGAAGTATCATATTTGGATGGGATTTCTGACCTTGGTGATGCTCATAGGCATGTATTGCTATTCCATTCAATTGGATGAGGGACTCAGTGTTACAGGAATGTCCGACCGGGTAAGTTGGGGACTTTATATTTCAAATTTCACCTTTTTAGTAGGAGTTGCCGCAGCCGCGGTTATGCTGGTAATGCCAACTTATGTTCTTAAGGATATAGACTTTAAACAGGCCGTCCTAATTGGCGAAGGATTGGCCGTAGCTGCCTTAATAATGTGTTTGGCCTTTGTGGTGGCCGATATGGGCGGGCCATCTGTACTTTGGCATATGATTCCTGGAATAGGAGTTTTTAATTTTCCCAATTCGATGTTGACATGGGACGTCATAGTTTTAAACGGGTATCTTTTTATAAATATTAGTATTCCCTTTTATATACTCTTTAGACATTATCAAGGTAAGGAAGCCAAGCAAAAAGTATACGTCCCAGGGGCTGTTTTGTCTGTTTTCTGGGCCGTTGGCATTCACCTTGTGACCGCTTTTCTATACCAAGGTTTACAAGCGCGACCATTTTGGAATAATGCATTGTTAGGTCCTCGCTTCTTAGCATCGGCCTTTGCAGCTGGACCGGCATTGATAATTTTGGTCTTGGCCGTTATCCGATCTTTTACTGCGTTTAAAATAGAAGATAAAACCATCAAAAAAATTGCAATGATCGTGACCGTAGCAGCTCAAATAAATTTAATAATGCTAGTCTCAGAATTGTTCAAGGAATTCTACGCACCCACCCATCATAGCGAAAGTGCCTATTATCTTTTTTTTGGATTACACGGCAAGAACGCCTTGCTTCCATGGATATGGACCGCAATACCATTAAATATTTTGGCCACGGTAATCCTAACCTTTGGTAAATTTAGAAATAATCTAAAAGTATTGTACTTCTGCTGTTTTATCCTCTTTGTGGCCATATGGATCGAGAAAGGATTTGGCTTAATAGTCCCTGGGTTTATTCCAGGACCTTACGGTAAAATAGTAGAATACCTACCCACTAAAATAGAAATAGGGGTTACAATCGGAATTTGGGCATTGGGAGCATTTGTATTTACTATCCTTGCTAAAACCGCGATAGGTATTGAGTTGGGAGAGTTGAGATACAAAAACAAAAATTCTTCCGGTTCCTAATTGCCCACTATGAAAAGGTAATCTAGCTATTAGGCCTCTAGACTATTATATAAAATAAAAAATATTGACATCGAATTCCTCCGAAGCATACAAAAGTGCATAATTCGGGAACAAAATTCTTCAAACTTAGCTTTCGGCATCATTATAGGACTAGGCAAAAGCCGGCCACAATTTCAGTCCCCACCTTTTAGACGATAAAAAGATATTTTTATCTTTTTATCATGACATTTATCATTTTTTAAAGTTAGCGGAACCCATAACTTTTCCGATTCAAAAATACCTTTGATCTTATGGATTTAAAAGAGAGAATCAACAAGTTGAGGCACGAAAAGAATGCCGTAATTCTCGCGCATTATTACCAGCGCGATGAAATACAGGAAATCGCCGATTACGTTGGCGATAGTTTGGGGCTTTCACAAATGGCTGCTGAAACCGATGCATCCATTATTGTATTTGCCGGGGTACATTTTATGGCAGAAACGGCAAAAATCCTAAATCCGACGAAAAAAGTGCTGCTGCCCGACTTAAATGCAGGTTGTTCGTTGGCAGATTCCTGCCCGCCAGAGGCATTTGCAAAATTTATAAAAGCACACCCGGAGCATTTGGTTATTACCTATATTAATTGTTCGTCGGAAATTAAAGCAATGAGCGACATAGTATGTACCTCCTCAAATGCCCTAAAAATAGTTGAGTCGGTACCTAAGGACAGACCGATTATTTTTGCACCCGACAAAAATTTGGGTCGCTACATAAGTAAAAAAACGGGACGGGATTTATTGCTATGGGATGGTTCCTGTGTAGTACACGAAGCCTTCTCTGTAGATAAATTATTGGCACTATACAAGACCTATCCCGAATCGAAAATAATAGCCCATCCGGAATCAGAGGAGCACATCTTGGATCTTGCCACCTACATTGGATCCACTGCCGGTATGATCAATTATGTAAAAACCCATTCCAAAGAACAGTTTATTGTTGCCACGGAAGCAGGTATATTACACAAAATGCAACTAGAAGTGCCCACCACCGTTCTTATTCCGGCCCCTGCCGAGGAAGACAATACCTGTGCCTGTAGTGAATGTGCTTATATGAAAGTGAATACCCTTCAAAAAATTTATGATTGTCTTTTAAATGAAACACCACAAATAGAGGTTCAAAATAACATAAGGCTACGTGCACTACAGCCTATTCAAAGAATGTTGGAATTATCGAACTAATATGTTATATACAAATTATCTTGTTATAGGTTCCGGGGTTGCAGGATTGACTTACGCCGTAAAAATTGCCCAGAGATTTCCCAATAAGACAGTTATTATAGTCACCAAGGCGGATGAGCATGAGTCCAACACCAAATATGCCCAGGGCGGAGTTGCCGTAGTGTTGGATTTAGTGGAAGATTCTTTTAAGAAACACATACAGGATACCCTGGTTGCCGGAGACGGCTTGTGTGATGAGGCTGTAGTCGAAATGGTCATAAAGGAAGGTCCACAACGGCTTAAGGAATTAATGCATTGGGGTGCCAGTTTTGATGTTGATGAATCTGGCAAACTGGATTTAGGACTGGAAGGTGGACATTCAGAATACCGTGTTGTGCACCATAAGGATATTACCGGTTTCGAAGTAGAGCGCGTATTATTGCAACAAGTTCATAAACTGTCGAATGTTACCGTTTTGCCCCATCATTTTGCATTGGACCTGATTACGCAACATCACCTTAATATTACGAAATCAAAAAATATAACATGCTATGGCGCTTATGTACTGAATCAAAAGAAAGAAGATATAATTACGATTAAAGCGGATACTACTTTATTGGCAACGGGCGGTATTGGTCGCTTATATGGCAATACCACGAACCCAACAATCGCAACGGGAGACGGCATAGCCATGGCTTATAGGGCAAAAGCAGAAATTAAGGATATGGAATTTGTACAATTTCATCCTACCGCCCTTTATAACAATAAAGATGGGCGCTCATTTCTGATTTCCGAAGCGGTCAGGGGCTTTGGTGCCATTTTACGGGATAAAAACGGACAGAGGTTTATGCCGATATATGATAATAGAGCTGAATTGGCTTCGAGGGATATTGTATCCCAAAGCATTGACGCCGAGTTGAAAAAATCAGGGGATACCCACGTCTTTTTAGATTGCACCCACCTAGATATAAATGCCTTCAAAAATCATTTTCCAAATATTTATCAAGAATGTTTATCTAATCATATCGACGTTGAAAAGGATTGGGTTCCCGTTGTTCCAGCTTCACATTACCTATGTGGTGGCATTGTTGTGGACAAGAACGGGCAAACTTCGGTTGCCAACCTATTTGCCTGTGGTGAGTGTTCAAGAACTGGATTACATGGGGCCAACAGATTGGCATCCAACTCCATATTGGAAGCTTTGGTTTACGCCCATAATATTTATGCATACCACACTGCAAATCCGCCAAATCCGAACTATACGAATATTCCGGATTGGAATTATGAAGGAACAAGCATTCCCAAGGAATATATTCTAATTCAACACAATATAAAGCGGTTGCAGGCCATAATGCGGGATTATGTGGGAATTGTGCGTAGCAACGGTCGATTGACGAAGGCTGCCCGGCATCTTGATTTAATTTACAATGAGGTCGAGGAACTTTACAAAAGTGCAAAGATCAACACTACCCTCTGTGAATTAAGAAATATGGTAAATATAGCACATCTTATAATTAGCCAATCCTTGGAACAAAAACATAATAAAGGTGGTTATTACAATATAGACAATGTAAGAACAGATAAGGTAAGTTGGTTAAAGGTTAGGTTGTAGTTCATAAAAACATTTTTAAATTCCAACAATGGAAAAACATAAGCATAGTACGGTACCTCTAATATATTCTTGTTCAGGCTGTAGCAATGTAGCACAATTGGCAAACGATATTGCCGTAAAAATTAATTCTGATGGTATTGCAGAAATGTCGTGTATAGCTGGAGTAGGTGGCAAAGTAAAATCACTGGTCAAAACGGCTAGGTCCAATAGACCCATAATTGTGGTTGACGGATGCCCCCTCCAATGTGCCAAAGAGTGTCTGAAGAACATCGACATTGAACCCAATGAACATATCATTTTAACGGACTACGACTTAAAGAAAAAATATAATACCCGTTCAAAATTGGAAGATGAACTTCATATTTTTGAGCAAATTGTAAAGAAAATCAAGAAGATGTAAATTGCAAATACTTTTGGCAATCGACAGTTCTGGAGAAATATAGCTTTCATTTTTTAAAATGCCCCCTCTATCTTTGGCAAGCTACTGTCAATATAGACTATTGGCCCGTCTTAATATATTTTGATATTCAGGTTTGTTGAGATATAAGACTATTGCATTGATAGAAATGCCGCCAAGAAAATACGTAATTGTAGACTTTAGGGATATCCAAAAAAGGGTAAAGCTATAAACTAAACGTTATAACAACCATTAAATATTGGAGTCAAGATTAGATCTGATTTTAAATGTCGGTCCAAATGCCTAGATCCAAATAATTATAGGCAGCTATCGTGACATATATTAGGTCTTTTCCAGAATAGCACATCATAAAACTATATTACCCCAATTACCGCATAATATCATATTTTTAAATAATATTTGCAAAAAACACAATTTGAAGGTACTGCCATTTAAAATACCAAAACCAAAAAACGAAGCACTCATCTACCAAGAGGATCGCCAAAAAATATTCTATGGCCAACTTCATCAACATCAAGAAATACAAATAAGCCTTGTCGTAAAGGGATCTGGCTCCTTTGTTGTGGCAGACACTATAAATGAATATCAGGAAGGAGACATTTTGGTAATAGGTGAATATCTTCCCCATGTCTTTAAAAGTGATTCCGACAAAAGTGATGAATCTATCATGTGTTCCCTATTTTTTAAAAAGGACTCATTTGGAAAACATTTTTTCGAGTTAACGGATATGGCAGAAACCAAGGAATTTTTTAAAGGTTCGGAATACGGACTGAAGGTGCTATCCAAAAAACAGAAAATCACAAAACAATTCAATAAGTTAAGCCATCAAAATAAGATTGAAAGGGTAGCTACACTTTTGAAAATACTAAATTTAATAAGTACAGCGGAATCCACTCCCCTGTCTTCTTTTGTTTACAAAAAAAGGTATACGGACGACGAGGGAAAACGAATGAACGATGTGTTTGAATATGCCATGGAAAAGTTTTATGAACCTATTACTCTGGAAGAAATTGCGGACAAGGCCCATATGAACAAGAATTCATTTTGCCGCTATTTTAAAAAACGAACCAACAAAACATTTTTTCAATTTTTGATTGAAATACGAATTGAAAATGCCTGTAAACTTATTACAAGCAGTCCCGACCTTTCAATTGCCATGATATCCGAACAATGTGGTTTTGGAACCATTGCCAATTTCAATAGAAAATTTAAAGAAATTAAAGGTCTTACCCCAACGGATTACCGCAGACAACGATGATATTGGTAGAGAGTAGTGAGATACTGGAAACTAGAGGTTAGAAAATAGACTGGATACTTATGTTCAAATATCAAGGTTTAAAGTCTGTTATAATGTTACAATGTCTCAGTTCTAATATCTAACTTCTACAAACCGTCATTGCGAGTGAAGCGAGGCAATCTGTTTTATTCAGTGAACGATTAACAATTAGCAATAACAAAATTTTCAGTGCCGTTTTGCCAAAAGCCATTGGCCAATAGGCAATGGTTTGTTAGTTCAACATTATTTAACAACTTCATTGTAATTGTGGCAAGGAGCAGATTGTTTCGCCACTTTAAACCCTGTCCTTACTATAGTCCTCCCCCTGCCCGCTCCCAAGGAGGGGGAATAATTCCCAGTGTAAACCATTAAATCTACCCAAACACATTACCTCCCAGATTCAACGGGCCACATTTTTCTTCGCGCGCAACAAGGCTTCCAAATAATAATCAGCGTAGTATATGAAATATACTATTTCTCTTCTCGCACAAAGTCCTTTTTTAGTCGTATTGGACTGTCCGGCACCCTATTGATAAGCTGTTTTTTGCCGTCCTTTTTAATAAGGTCGAAGGCATCATAGAGGTTTCCTATAGGGGTATACGCCTCATATTTAATGGTATCATTGGTAACGGTAATGATCTGAAACAATTGGGTATATTCCCCCCTTCGTACCATCCAATCCTGGTCTTGGGATTCGTACATTTTAGGGCCACTAACAGAAACCGCATAAACAGTGCCTGCATCATCCAACACTGTTAACCCTTTACCTTTATTATCAGCATAACCTCTTGCGTATGTATGATCATGCCCTTGTAATACCAAATCTACCCCATATTTATCTATCAAAGGTTTTATACCTTCTCTCAGCTCCCAATTGTCCCGCCCTTCCTTGGTAGAATAAACCGGATAATGCGTAAAAATGGTTATCCATTTTTTAGTGTTTGATTGCAATACGGAATCAAGCCATTTTATCTGTGCCGCACGGGCTTCCATACTTTCATCATAACCTTCGCTATCAATAGAAATCAATTTCATGTCTTGATAATCAATTGCAAAACACGTTTCTTTTAATTCCTCAATTGGTCCATTTTCGGGCAAAGTGAATTGTGGTTTCCACAAAGAGGTTAATACACCATCCCTGTATTCATGATTACCCGGTGTCATAACACTTGGCACCGTGGCATGGATAAAGCTACCTGCATAAAACCATTCTCCCCATTCCAGATTGGCATCCCTGTCGTTAATTAGATCGCCAGCATGCAACATGAAATTCACTTCTGGAAATTTTCGATAAGAATTCCGTATTACCCTGGACCAGAGCGACTTCACATTATTTTGGGCATCCCCAAAATAAATAAAACTAAAAGGCTCTCCCGAAGTGTCACTGGCCGTGGTATATTGAAACCATTCACTCCAACCATCGTTGCCTTCCTTACCATTACCTACCCTATAGACATAGGTAGTTTTTGGTTGTAGATTATTCACTACCGCCGAATGGTATACGGCTTTTACAAGAGGCTCTTTACTATTCTGATTTTGAAAAATTTCACTTTTCGCTTCCACTCGTCTTACGTCTTTCAGCAAAAACTCCGGTCCATCGGTCGCCACTGCAATTTCAACAAATCCAGCTTCCACTTGTTGATCCGTTCTCCAATTCACAGCCATACTATGGGCCGCATCCGCCGTTAAATTGGCAATTACCCTGTCCGGTACTCGGGATGGAAACATTAATTTATGAGCCGTTATGGAATCGTGTTCCGGATAATGGCTATGAGAATGGGAATGGTCGTGTCCAGTGTCATGGGAGTGACCATGAGGTACTTTTTCCTGTTGTGATTTACAACCTACAAGAATTACAAATAAAATAAACCCTAGTTTTTGTGTTAAGCGTATTGTTCCCATCATTTTCAGTTTCATAAGTTTGGATTAAACAAAAATGAATTCCGAATATAATATGATTCCGTTGAATTACCTACGGTTTTCGTATGCATATCTCGATCCTTACGGTATCTTGATAATTTCATAATATATCTTAACCAAAAATGGATATCACGATAAATATGGCGAATAGCAAAAACAAAAAAACGCCCATTCTTACGAAGGGCGTTCCTTTTTATAAATTATAAAACTTATAGTGCAGCTACTTGCTTAGTTAGTTTGCTCTTTAAGTTTGCAGCTTTGTTGGAATGGATAATATTGCGCTTGGCCAATCTATCGATCATACTTACTACGCTTGGCAACAAAGTTTCAGCAGCTTTCTTATCCTCCTCTGTACGCAATCTTCTGATAGCGTTACGGGTTGTTTTATGCTGGTACCTGTTACGTAATCTTACCGCTTCGTTCCTTCTAATCCTCTTTAATGCTGACTTATGATTTGCCATTTTCTATTTAATTAATTTTTTTATTGGGCTATACCCTTAAATGTACTGTGTAGTCCGTAGGGGAATCGAACCCCTGTTACCAGGATGAAAACCTGGCGTCCTAACCCCTAGACGAACGGACCATTTTTTGGTTGCAAGTACGGACAGAATTTTCAAGTTGCCATCAGTACCCCAAAATTTCAAAATAACCTTAGTAGTCCGTAGGGGAATCGAACCCCTGTTACCAGGATGAAAACCTGGCGTCCTAACCCCTAGACGAACGGACCATCAAATCGCATAATTGCGGATGCAAAAATACAATTATTTTTTACTATCGCAAGACCTAAATAAAATTTTTTAAAATCTTTTAATACGCCTTGGCAAAAAGCACTCTTTTTGAAGATGGTTTTCCCGTTACCATGCAGACTCCAGCTTCTTCTTTGGCATCAATGGGAATGCAGCGAATAGTAGCTTTTGTTTGCTCTTTCACCAATTCTTCGGTTTCCGCGGTCCCATCCCAATGAGCCGATAAAAATCCACCTTTACTTTCCAACACTTCCTTAAATTCTTCATAAGAATTTACCTCGGTGATATGTGTTCTCCTATGTTCCAAAGCCTTATTATGAATATTTGCCTGAATATCCTTCATCAAAAATTCAATTTTGGCCACAACCTCATCGGCATTTACGGTTTCTTTTTCAAAAGTATCCCTTCTCGCTACCTCAAAAGTGCCATTATCCATATCCCTCTGCCCTATAGCCAAGCGAACAGGAACTCCTTTCAGCTCGTATTCATTGAACTTAAATCCTGGTTTCTGCGTATCCCTATCATCATATTTTACAGAGATTCCTTTGGATCTCAATTCCTTTACCAAAGGAGCTACTCTTTCCGAAATAGCATCCAATTGATCTTCACCCTTATATATAGGTACGATTACTACTTGTATTGGAGCCAATTTAGGCGGTAACACCAGTCCGTTATCATCACTATGGGTCATGATCAGCGCACCCATGAGTCGTGTGGAAACACCCCAAGAGGTTGCCCACACATATTCCTGCACACCTTCCTTGGTAGCAAACTTTACATCAAAAGCTTTCGCAAAATTTTGCCCCAAGAAATGTGAAGTACCAGCCTGCAAGGCCTTACCGTCCTGCATTAAGGCCTCTATACAATAAGTCTCTAAAGCCCCGGCAAAACGCTCACTGGCCGTTTTGGTTCCTTTTATAACAGGTACGGCCATGTATTCTTCCACAAACTCGGCATACACGTTCATCATCTGTTCCGCTTCAGCAATTGCCTCCTTTTCAGTGGCATGTGCAGTATGCCCCTCCTGCCATAAAAATTCCGCCGTTCTCAAGAAAAGACGGGTACGCATCTCCCAACGCACCACATTGGCCCATTGATTGATCAACAGCGGTAAATCGCGATAAGACTGAATCCATCTTCTATAGGTATCCCAAATTATGGTTTCCGAGGTAGGCCTAACAATAAGCTCTTCCTCCAGCTTGGCTTCGGGATCCACTATAATACCACTACCATCCTCGGCATTTTTTAGCCTATAATGGGTCACAACGGCACATTCCTTTGCAAAACCTTCGACATGACTGGCCTCCTTGCTCAAGTAGGACTTGGGTATAAATAATGGGAAATAGGCATTCTCATGTCCAGTTTCCTTGAACATAATATCCAATTGGGCCTGCATCTTTTCCCAAATAGCGTAGCCATAAGGTTTAATGACCATACAACCCCTAACTCCCGAATTTTCAGCTAAATCCGCTTTTACAACAAGTTCATTATACCATTTGGAATAATCCTCTGCTCTTTTCGTTAAATTTTTACCCATACCAGTAAGTTTGGCACAAAACTTGCGACCTTATTATTAAATAAAATAGTTCGGCAAAACTAACTATTTTTACAATGTTCAACAATTTAATTTACAGCGATGATACATTCTCTACCCCACCGAAGAATACATATAGCAGCAACTGTTGTACTCCTTAGCATAGTATTGGCATCTTGCGGGTCTTACCAGCAAGCCTCTTATTACGACAATGACGGCATCTATTCCAGTAACACGGAACAAGTCAGGGTAACCGAACAACGGCCTAGAACCCAACAGCCTGCCCCAAAATCAAATGCCTATGGCGATTATTTCGGGCAAAAGGCAGATGAATATGGGGAAATTCTGGACAGTGAGGTATTCACCGATGTTGATGGTTATTATAGTGATACGGAATCCGACAGCCTAAACTATAACCAGGATCTAGGCTATAATGGCGCCAACAACGACTATAATGGGTACGGATCTTGGGGGGATAATGCCACCAATGTGAGTATTAACATTTATGATGATTGGGGTTGGGGAGGCTCTCCATTAGCATGGGGATATGGTGGTTTTTATGGTGGCTTCTACGGAGGATATTACAACCCATGGAGATGGAACCGTTTCGGATATGGATATGGCTGGAACAACTGGGGTTGGGGAGGCTATGGCTGGAACAACTGGGGCTGGGGAGGTTATGGCTGGAACAACTGGGGCTGGGGAGGCTACGGTTGGGGCGGTTACTATAATCCTTACTTCTATTCCCCTTATCGACACTACCCCTACTATTCCCGTAGCAGGTTCGGCAACAATTACTATAATAGAAATTACGCTTATAGCGCTAGCAGGAGAGGTGTCTACAACTCTAATTCCAACCTTAGGAGCACTGCTCTGAACGGAAGATCAAATATTGGGACTGCTAACCGAACAAGCACTAGCAGATATAGAAGCACTACTTCGCGCAGTAATATCAATAGGAGCGGAACTACATCGCGCAGTAATGTTGGGGTAGATGCATTGGAAAGAAACCGATCTTACCGTACCAGCAGAAGCACAAGGGCGGTACCAAATTACAATAGCAGCTCTAGAAGCAATCAGACTTACAGGAGCAACAGTTCTAGCGGAACCTATAAAGGCACAGCACCTAGAACTTCTACCTATAGGAGCTCCGGTAGCTCAACCTCAAGATCTTCAAGTGGAACTTATAGAAGCTCTAGCCCAACTAGGTCTTCAAGCGGAACCTACAGAAGTAGCTCAAGTAGTTCCCCCTCTAGATCATCGAGCGGCAACTATAGAAGCTCCAGTAGCTCCAACAGTTCCAGTGGAAGCGTAAGAAGTTCGAGCAGTTCTTCAAGATCATCGTCATCCAGTAGTAGGAGCAGCGGAAGGCGCAATTAAAAAATATGGCCCCTTATTTCAATAAAAACTTTCAAAATTAATTAAAATGAAAAGGAATTACACTTTCATTCTACTATTGGTATGTGCATTTGCCAGCGCCCAGAACATCAATGATGTTTTAAGGCTTAGCGGAGAGGGTTCTTATGGAACAGCACGTTTTCAAGGATTAAATGGGGCATTTGGTGCCTTAGGAGGAGATATGTCATCCCTAAACATAAATCCTGCAGGTTCGGCTGTTTTCAACAACAGCTTGTTATCCTTAACTGGATCCAATTACAATATTAAAAACGATTCCCGCTATTTCAACGGTAGCCGCAGCACCTCCTTGAATTCATTGGATCTCAACCAAGTTGGGGGTGTATTCGTATTTAAAAGCACCAACAGCAATTCTCCTTGGAGAAAACTTGCTTTGGCATTTAACTATGACCTGGTGAAAAATTTTGACGATGACCTATTGGTTTCAGGCAATAGCGATCAGGGTATTGACAATTACTTTTTGGATTTGGCCAATGGAGTACCCTTTGGACCACTTTTAATACAAGACGGAGAGTATATAGAAGAAGCCTATCTGGACATAGGATCCACATTAGGATTTGTTGATCAGCAAGCATTTTTGGGATATTACGGCGGCATAATAGACCCTGTAGATTTCTCGGACGATAATAATACTGATTATATCTCCAATGCTAAATACGGCACCGTTAACCAAGATTACTCTCAGAGCACTACTGGATACAACAGTAAGTTTACCGCCAACTTGGCCTCACAATACGGTGACAATTTGTATTTGGGAGCTTCCCTGAACATTCACAGTGTATTCCTGGACAAACTCACCCAACTGTCCGAAAGGGGCTTTGATGCCGATTCGGAAATTCAGACTATAACCTTCGATAATCTGCTTAGGACCCAAGGAAACGGTTTTTCCTTTAGTTTGGGAGCCATTGGGAAATTAAATGAAAATTTTAGAATTGGTGGTAGTTATCAATCCCCAACCTGGTACAATTTATCGGATGAAACCTCTCAAAAAATATATTCGGATCTGGCCGATAGTGATATTTCATTTATCAATTTTAATATCATAAATATTTATGAGGATTACACCATTAAAATACCGGGCAAACTAACCGGAAGTTTAGCTATGATTTTTGGTAAGAATGGCCTTTTAAGTTTCGACTATAGCTATCAAGATATGTCAAAAGCAGAGTTAAGACCGGGGTCCGATCCCAGTTTTGCCTCAGAAAACGATTTTATCTCCGACAAATTAAGCACCGTTTCAACTTTTAGATTAGGTGGTGAATACCGCATTGAAGCCCTAAGCTTAAGGGCGGGATACAGGTTTGAACAGAGTCCGTACGCCAATGGCGGCACCATTGGGGATTTAAATGGCTATTCAGGTGGTATAGGATATAATTTTGGAGGAAGCAGACTGGACCTATCCTACAACTACTCTACCCAGGACATAAACAAACAACTGTTTGATGTTGGCCTTCCAACACCAGCCAGTATAACCAATAAAAACTCCGTCGTAAGTTTGGGCTACACACTGAATTTCTAACAAACACAATATTTTAGAAACGAAAAAGACGGG
>TARA_R110002167_G_scaffold61561_7_pt1 | contig 19046 bp, 21 predicted proteins | sample TARA_R110002167 | Tara Oceans TARA_R110002167 (sample SAMEA4398238) | marine metagenome | biome: Polar Biome; feature: [MES] marine water layer (ENVO:01000295) within the mesopelagic zone...; material: water (ENVO:00002006), including particulate matter (ENVO:01000060) such as...... | reverse complement strand
GAAAACTGTCACTGAAAACTGTCACTGAAAACTGTCACTGAAAACTGCTTACTTATTTTAACGGCTAATTAACAGCTACATTCCTCAGATTTCTTACTTTTGATTTTATATTTAAATGTTTTATGAAGTATCAGAGAATTATAATTTTTTGTTTTGTGTTCATCAGTTTAGTTTCCGTAGCACAATCAAAAGTCTATCAATCAGAAAAAGAAAAAATTCATGATTTGGTACACACAAAATTAAAAGTGGATTTTAATTTTGATCAAAAAACCATGAATGGTGAAGCTTGGATTACTGCAAAACCGCATTTTTACAGCACAAATACAATTACTTTGGATGCAAAAGCAATGCTGATTCATCAGGTTTCTATCAATAATGCTGCTTTAAAATATACCTATGATGATGGTTTAAACTTGATGATTAGCTTACCAAAAACCTATCAAAAAGACGAAGAATTTACCATTTATATAAAATATACAGCTCAACCAGAAAAGGTGTATCAGAAAGGAAGTGCGGCAATTACAAGTGCAAAAGGCTTGTATTTTATAAATGCTGATGGATCTGATAAAAATAAACCTACACAAATCTGGACACAAGGAGAAACAGAATCTAGCAGTTGCTGGTTTCCAACCATTGATGCTCCAAATCAAAAAACATCCGAAGAAATTTATATTACGGTTCCAGATAAATTTGTTACACTTTCTAATGGTGAGTTAGTTTCTCAAAGTAAAAAAGGAACGAACAGAACAGATTATTGGAAATTTGATCAAAAACACGCTCCGTATTTATTTTTTATGGGAATTGGCGAATATGAAATTATCAAAGATTCGTATAAAAATATTCCTGTAAATTACTACGTAGAAAAAGAATTCGCACCGTATGCAAAAGATATTTTTGGTTTAACGCCAGAAATGATTGGTTTCTTTTCTGATAAATTAGGCGTAGAATATCCTTGGAATAAATACAGTCAGATTGTGGGTAGAGATTACGTTTCTGGCGCTATGGAAAACACAACTGCAGTAATGCATGGAGAAGAAGCATATCAAAAACCAGGGCAATTAATTGATGAAAATGTACAAGAAAATACCATTGCGCACGAGCTTTTTCATCATTGGTTTGGCGATTTAGTTACCGCAGAAAGTTGGTCTAATCTAACATTAAATGAGTCTTTTGCCAATTATAGCGAGTATTTGTGGAGAGAATATAAATACGGAAAAGTAAATGCAGAAATGCATGCGCACGAAAATATGGATGCGTATTTAAACGGACAAAATGAAAGCAAAACGTTGGTTCGTTTTAATTATGACGATAAAGAAGATATGTTTGATTTGGTGAGCTACAATAAAGGTGGCGCTATCTTACACATGTTACGCGTTTATTTAGGAGATGAAGCTTTTTTTACAGGATTAAAACAGTATTTAAATACGTATAAAAATCAATCTGCAGAAGTACATCAATTGCGTTTAATTTTTGAAAAACTAACGGGTAAAGACTTAAATTGGTTCTTTAATCAATGGTATTTTGCTGCGGGTCATCCAAATATTGAGATTTCTTACGATTACAATACTTTAAGAAAAACGGTTACTGTAAATATAGTTCAATTACAAGCAGATACGTTTAAATTTCCTTTTACTATTGATGTTTTTGAAAGCGGAAAAAGAACAAGGCATTCAGTTTTTGTGGATGCAAAAGATGCTTCTTTTACGTTTCCGTATACAAAACAGCCAAATTTAATTCAGGTAAATGCAGATGGTTCTTTGATTTGTGAAATTCATGAAAATAAAGTTTTAAGCGACTATATTTTTCAGCTTAAAAATGCTGATAATTATGCGCATAGAAGAGAAGCATTTTTAGAAGTTGCAAAAAAACAGGACGATAAAGATGCATTTAATGCAGTGGTGGAGGCTTTGGATGATAAGTCATATAAAATCAGAATTTTAGCTTTACAACAAATTGATTTAATCAATAAGTTTTCTAAGAAAGATGTGATTCAGAAAATAATGAATATAGCAGATACCGATGCAAAAACATTGGTACAAGCAGAAGCAATTAATACCTTAGGAAAATTAACCGATCCTTTATTAAAACCAATTTTTGAAAAAGGATTACAAAGTAAATCGTATTCTGTGTTGGGCAAATCGTTAGTTTCTTTGTATTATGTAGATAAACCTGCAGCTATTGCAAAATCGAAAGTATTACCAGATGAAGTTCGTAAGATTTTAGCTACGCCATTAACAAGAATTTTTATTGAAGAAAATGACGAATCAGAATTGCCATTTATAGCAAAAACTACGTTGTCTGGTATGTATTTAACAGGTGATGACTCTTCTAAAGTATTATTTCAAAAAGCATTTAAACAGATCTCTGAGAGTAATAATTCCGAAGCAATTCAGAATTTAGTGGATGATATGGTGGATAAAGGAAAGCAATACAAAGGTTTTAATTTTGATAAAGTGGTGATCAACTTAATGAGAGATATGATCAAAGACCAGCAAAAAGCAAACAAATCAAATAGAGAAAATAATATAGAAATTATTAAAACCGCAATGGCGAAGTTATTGTAAGTTCAATTTTTAAAAGTAATAAATGCTACATTTAATAGCAATTGCTGCACTTCTTATTGTGTTGTTTGTTAGTTTAATGCCTAAGAAAAAAGCAAAACGAATCTCGTTAGAAAAAGTTGTAATTCCAGCTCATTGGCATCAATTATTAGAAGAGAACATTCTTTTTTATAAAAAGTTAACTACGGATGAGCAGCAACTTTTCCGAACGAAGATTTTTCATTTTTTAAATACAAAAAATATTGAAGCCATTCATTTTGAATTAGAAGAATTGGATTCTTTGTTAGTTGCCGCAAGTGCTGTAATTCCTGTTTTTAGATTTCCAACTTGGCACTATTCCAACTTAACAACTGTTTTAATGTATCCAGATTATTTTGATGATGATTTACAATTTGATTCAAAAATAGAGGGTAGAAGTATAGGTGGTTTGGTGGGTTCAGGGAGATTTGAAAATCAAATGATTTTATCTAGAAAAGCATTGCATCATGGTTTTAGTAATAAAACGGATAAAGGAAATACAGCGATTCACGAATTTATTCACCTTTTAGATAAAGCTGATGGTGTAATTGACGGAATTCCTGCTGCTTTCTTAGACAAGCAATATATAATTCCGTATTTACAATTGGTTCATAAAGAAATGGAAGCAATTAATAAGGATTCTTCAGATATTAGAAATTATGGAGGAACATCTCAAATTGAATTTTTAGCAGTTGCAGGAGAATATTTTTTTGAAAGACCAAAGTTGTTTCAAAGAAAACATCCAGAATTATATAAAATGCTGGATGCTTGTTTTATGAGGTCGTAAGAATTTAAAAAATAAAAATTGTTTTTTTGATTATTGTGAAACAAATTGATTTGTAATATCCTCTATATCTTTTTGAGTAATTTTTTTGGCCGTTTTCTTTAATTTATGAATAAATTCTTTTACTTCTTCTGCGCTTGCAGGACCACCTAAATTCTGACCATTCGTATTATAAGAGTTTGTAATTACTTTTAAATCCGAATCTAAAATCACCCAAAATGGCAAACCAGCTTCGTCTCCTTTATAATTTTTTAATAAATCTGTAGAACCAGGGTTTTCTAATTTTTCTTTCCCTTTTGCTTCTTTTACCACAATTGGTACTATAATAAAATTGTCTTCAAAGAACTTTTTTGTCTTCTCAGATTTCATGTCTTTGGTCATTTTATGACACCAACCACACCAAGAAGCTTCAAATTTTATAAAAATAGATTTCCCTTCTTTTTTTGCTATTTCTTGAGCGTTTTTTAATAAAGTATCGGTACTTTCTTGTGCCGAAACTTGGAAATTAACAGCTAAAATAGCTGTAATAAAAAGTGTTACAATTTTAATTTTCATAGATAATTTTTTAAGTTTTTTAAAATATAAATAATTAAGATATTTTTTTTAAAGCTTCAATAATTTCTTCTGGCTCAGAGCGAGTTCTGTAATCAACATTCACATAATTCCATGTAACGATGCCGTCTATTCCTACTATAAATGTAGCAGGAATAGGTAATACATTGCCATTTCCATGATTTATTTTTTCTAAATCAAGATTACGATCTACGCGCATGTGTTCTGTTAAAAACTCAGGAACTTCCCAAGCAACGCCAAATTTTCTCGCTATTTTTGCATCTTGATCAGACAATACCATAAAATCCATTTCACTAATTTCACTTTTTGTTAAAGATCCATCAGGAACTTGCGGACTAATAGCAACTAATGTAGCTCCTAATTCCTGAATTTCGCTTAATCTAGCTTGCAAAGCTCTTAATTGTAAGTTGCAATACGGGCACCAGTCTCCACGATAAAATGTAACAACAAGAGGACCCTTATTTAATAATGAATCTAATGATGTTAATTTTCCATCAGGATTTGGAAGCTTGAAACTGGGTGCTTTTTCTCCAACTTTAACTGCATTTTTTCCTTCTTCAAATGCTTTTGCTTTCTCAATAATAGCATCAACACCTTTCATAAATTCAGGTTTTGCATTTCGTCCTGCGGCAATTTTAGCATCGGTTTGTTCTCTTAAAGTTTTCATTGTTATTTTTTTTCTGATATTTCAAATGTAAATATTTATGATGCTGCTTTATGTGAAATTAAACTTAAAATTAAATTTTAACAATTGTAGAAGCATGCTTTTTGGATCTACTAAAGTTGTTTAAAAGGAAACATCCAGAATTCTATAAAATACTGGATGCTTTTTTATGATTACAGGTGTTGTTTGAGTTGTTTAAGGTTACTTTCTATTAAAACCTCGTTGCTTTTTAATTAATTGAGGTGACTTTGTGTTCAAGCACACTGACATATCAATAAATTTAGGTGACTTTTTATGAAAGCTTTATTGCTTTGTAGTTGATATAGGTGACTTTGTGTTTGAGGATGCTGACTTTTCAATCAATTGAGGTTGATTTCTATTAAAACGTCGTTGCTTTTTAGTTGATTAAGGTGGTTTTGTGTTTAAACACACTGACTTATCAATAAATTTAGGTGATTTTTTATGAAAGCTTTGTTGCTTTTTATTTGATTCAGTATGTACTACCGCTATCCTTATTCAAAAATAATAGTTCTTTGTGTATTTTTCTTGTACGCGTTTTTAGAAATAACCGCGCCGTTTGCAGTAGAACCATAGTTTTCACTATCTGGAATTAGCGTATATTCAAGTTGATATTCAATCATTTTTTCGAAAGGAACCAAAAAGTCTTTTGTATCGCATTTTTCAAACTCACCTTCTTTTAGCGAATTTAAAACTGTGTAAACCGACTCAATCGTACTCAAGCAAAGAGGTTCTGGTTGTTGCTTGATGATGAATTTTGATTTTATGGTAGTATCAAAACTCACTCTTTTTAGTGTTTGCAAGTTTTTACTAAGCTTCAACATTTTACGCGCGCAAGGCCATGTGCCATCTAGAATAAAAATATGAGGATGCCTGCCTAAAACAGTATGTATTTCAGCACTTTTGTTTGTCGATAAGTTGAAACTGTCTTTTCCTGGATATAATAAGAAAGCAGCATTTTTTTCATTCGTCAGTAGTTCATTGACACGTTTATGATGGGTAAAATCGACTCCAACGATTATTTCTGAATTTTCAAGTTGAAGATTCGTCATAATTCCCGTTCCTTTTTTTTCTTTTTTGTACTCTTTAGGATGCATCAAAATAATAAAACGCGTCTTCGTCTGCAAAGAAGTAATGTATTTGCAAATACAGGTGCTTGAGGATCGCATGCATTTGTAACATTGTATTCTTGTTTTTTTTATGGATAAAGGCAAGGTGGGTTTCTTTTTCTAATTATTTATAACTCTAATATTTTCAATTAATGATTTAATTCATCTTAATTTTAGCCAGCGAATTTATCCTTTTTAAATCAGAAAATCTACAAGTTTAAACACTCATTATTAAACAATTTATCAGCAAAAAAATCTACAATTAAAATCCTCCAAAAAAACCAAACACAATTTCATCTTCTTTTTCAAAATCAGATAGTATCTTAGCACTTTATTTATGTACAATTTATGGCTATCAGCACGCTTTTAATAACTCCGCCTTTTACACAGTTAAATACTGCGTATCCTGCAACTGCCTATCTCAAAGGTTTTTTAGATTCTAAAAATGTAAAAACCGAGCAAATGGATTTAAGTATCGAGTTGTTTACGGCGGTTTTTACCAAAGAATTTATAGATGCTATTTTTAAACAAGCGGCAATGTTGGGCAATAAGGAGTTGCCGTTGGTTTGGAAACAAAAAGAAGAATACATCAATAAAGTAGATGCTGTTATGAATTATTTGCGCGTGCAAGAAGTTACGGCAGCGTATCAAATTGTACATAAAGATTTTTTACCTCACGGTCACAGACGTATAAAATTAGCGCAAGATTTATCATCTGAATTTGGAAAATTAGGCATTTTAGACAAGGCCAAACACATTGCCACTTTGTTTGTAGAAGAGTTGGGCGATTTTATAAATGCCAATGTCGATGAATTTTTTTCATTTACACGTTATGCAGAACAAATTGCAAGAGCCGCTTCTAGTTTTGACGAGTTAGACGAATGTTTACAGTTTGAAACAACTTTGATAGAAGACGAAATGTTGTATTTGTTGGATGAAAAATTGGAACAAGAAAACGTTGATTTCGTGTGTTTTACAATTCCGTTTCCTGGAAATTTATTTTCTGCGTTGCGATGTGCGCAGTTTATCAAACAAAATTATCCAACCATAAAAATTGGTTTTGGCGGCGGTTATTGCAACACCGAATTAAGACGTTTGTCTGATATTAGAATTTTTAATTTTGTAGATTTTATTACGTTGGATGACGGAGAAGGCCCATTATTAAGAATCACCGAATTTTTAGACGGAAAAATAGGCGAGGAGCAATTAGAAAGAACGTATATCTGTAAAAATAATACGGTTGTTTATCAGAATAAATTGCCAAATACCATTTTTCATCATAAAAATTTACCTGCGCCAAGTTATATTGGTTTGCCTACAGAAAAATATTTGTCTTTTTTAGATGTCATGAATCCGATGCACAGAATGTGGTCTGATGGAAAATGGAATAAACTCACCATTTCTCACGGTTGTTATTGGAAAAAATGTTCTTTTTGTGATGTAAACCTAGATTATATCAGCAATTATCAAAATACAACTGCGGATGATTTGGTTGATAAAATTGAAAAAATAATATCTGAAACCAACATTACAGGTTTTCATTTTGTAGATGAAGCTGCACCACCAAAAATGTTACGAGCTTTGGCAAACAAATTGATTGAGCGCAAAGTGTATATTACTTGGTGGACAAATATCCGTTTCGAAAAAACTTTTGACGCTGAATTGTGTGCTTTATTATCAAAATCGGGTTGTATTGCGGTAACTGGCGGTTTAGAAGTTGCATCCGACAGATTGTTAGAAAAGATGAAAAAAGGAGTAGATATCGGACAAGTTGCGAGAGTTACCAAGGCTTTTTCGGATCAAAATATTATGACGCATGCCTATTTAATGTTTGGTTTTCCAACGGAAACAGCGCAAGAAACCATTGATTCTTTGGAAGTTGTGCGTCAATTATTTCAGAACAATTGTATTCAATCTGCTTTTTGGCATCAGTTTGCGTGTACAAGTCATAGTCCGGTTGGTAAAAATCCAGACGAATTTCAAATCAACATAATTGGTCCAGAATTTAAAGGTTTTGCAGAAAACGATTTGTATCACGAAGATCCAACAGGAGCAGAACATCATTTATATAGCGAAGGATTAAATTTGGCTTTAAACAATTATTTAAATTATAAAGGTTTTGAAATTCCGTTGCACAAATATTTCAATTTTAAAGTACCAAAAATAACTTTGAAAAGTAATTTAATTGCAGCCTATTTAAAAGCATAAAAGTAGTTTTTTTAGAAGCTATTTCCTGCTTTCACTACTCGCTTTTTTTATTCCGAAAAAGAATAAAAAAGAGCTCAAACAAACCGTTCAATCAGGGCTAAGTCTATTTACTAGCAAATAACTATCATCCGAAAACTAATTTTAAGCTTACTTATAATTAGATTTTAGATAAATAATAAAATAATTGTTAATACAATTCCGCCAACTGCAAAATACATTCCTTTTTTAAAGACGGGCATTTTTGGAGTGTACATCCAAAAAGCAGACAACACAAAAAACAATAAGGAAGCACCAAAAAAGATATTTAAAAAATAAAGTGGACTATTTGTATTTGCTTTGTGTAGTTTTTCCATTTTATCAAGAATAAAAGGTAATTCTTGTTTTTTTATGAGTGCAATTCCTGTTTTTTCATTGTAATTTCCATTGTTAAAAAATAGAACATCACCTTCTTTCTTAATAAGTTTTGCTCCTTTTTTAAAGATAGGTTTTAGTTGATTGGCGGTTAAGTCAAAGTCTAACCTTTTTTCTATAACCACTTCGGTTTTTAAAAAGTCAGTATCTCTAAAAATTAATATAATTCCGCTTAAAGCATACACAAACATAATTCCTGATAAAAAATAACCAAGATATCTGTGAATAATTCTAACTTGAAATGAAAATGGAGTTTTTACGTTTCTTTTTGCCATGATAATAGATTGTGTCGTTTAAATGTGTGTAAATATAGACTGATGTTTTGGTGAAAGGTTTAATGTTAAAAGGTACTTTTTAAAGTATTTTTTGTGTTGAAATAGATTTTCTATAAAACATATTTTTCAAAAATGTCTTGCAATTCTTCTGATGGATTTTCGCACAATCCAGGATGTGTTTTAGAACTTTGAATAATAGTACTTCTACAAGCTGCCAACCATCTAAAACGATCAGAGATTTCAAACGCACCAATTTTTCCTCCAGCGGGAGTTCCATCGCAAATTAATTTCCAAGCTTGTAAATAGTTGTTTAAATCTGCTAGTTCTAATTCTGGCGCAAAAGCTTTTAATTTATCAGGATTGATTTCATATTTAATACCTAAAAATTTTTTACGTTTCGAAAATAGGAGTACACCAATATTAAAGAATTCTTCGCGTTCTACTTTTGGTACAAGTCTGATGATGGCATATTCAAAGGTAACTTTATCTTGCATCTTCAGCCTCTTTAACTAATTCGTCAATCATCAATAATTTTGCATTTAGAAAAGAAATATAGGCAACTCTCATTTCATCAGCATTTAAAAAATCGCCTTCGCTTTGCAACCAATCTTCAGGAATGTTCGCAACAATTTCTTTAATAACATCAGCATTTATACGTTTTTTAATTTCTGATAAAGCTTCATTAAAAGAAGTTGCTTTTGGTAAAAGCACATGATCTTTGATCAAAGGGAACGTTCTTGTTAAATGATTTTCCCAAGTTTCCCAATGATGATGAAAGTACAAACTTGCGCCATTATCAATTACCCAAAGTTCTTTGTTCCAATTTAGTAAATTGGTGTTTTTAGCAGTTCTGTCTATATTACTAATCAAACTATCTAAAATTACAACTTTAGAAGCTGTTAAAGAATCAACTTCAGAAACCAAAGGATCGTAGGTTATAGCGGTTGATAAAAAATGCAATCCTAAATTTAAACCGACACTAAATTTTAGTAAATCCTGAATTTCTTCATCGGGTTCTGTTTTACTAAAAGAATCATCAAGATTCATAAAAACCAACTCCGGAACATTTAAACCAATTGCTCTTGCCAATTCGCCACCAATAAATTCTGAGATCAATGCTTTTTTACCTTGACCTGCACCTCTAAATTTTAGCACATATAAAAATCCATCATCTGCTTTTACAATTGCAGGCAAAGATCCGCCTTCTCGTAAAGGTTGTAAATATTGGGTAACATTTACTGTTCTAATTTCAATTGTATTCATAGGTACTAAAATAGTGTATTTAAGAAAAGGAGTACAAAAATAGAACTTCGTTTTTAATTTATTTCTTAATTAGAAAAACTATTTCTGATATTCTTCAAAAGTTCCATCCACATAAAAAACAACAATTCTTTGAATTTGTTTGCCATCATTTGAGTTCGATGAAAATAAAGTTGGAGTAGAAGTTGGACTCTCTTTTTGTTCGGATTTAGGAAATACACCTTTTCCTTCTAGCAACCAATGGATGTCTACTTCCTTAAATTCGGAAGTTATTTTTAAAACAAAATCCAAGCTTGGTTTGTTTCTGCCAGACAAGATATGAGAGATGCTTGAGCGTTGTACACCAATTTTATCAGCGAACAAAGAGGCAGATAAATCATAAAATTCCATTACTTTTTTGATCCTAGTTGTAAATTCTATACCGTTTATCATTGTAAATCCTTAGTGTATTACAAATGTAAATTAAACTTTGTAAACTGCAAAACATATTAATTAATTTGTTCATAACTAACTTGTTATATATTGAATAATAACTTTAAGTAAACCATGTAATTATATGGATAATAGTAGTTTAATTAATTATTTAAACATATTTAAATCACTTGAGAATAGCGTAGTGGGGATTTGAAATTTAAGAAATCAATATTGTTTACAAAAGTAAATAAAAGTTTCAAAAGAACTATTTACAATTGTAACATTTGGCTAATTTACAATTGTAACATTACAATTGGTGGCTTGTTTTCAATGTTGTAAATTTGCAATTCTAAACAGCTTATAGTCGTGCAAACATTATTAAAAGAAGTACTCAATTCGATATTTGAAGATCAAAAAGAAACAAGTCTTTTTGGTAAATGGATTACCTTTAAAGACATCGAACAATTGTTTTTAAAACACCAAGATGCATTTGAAATTTCTAGACTAGGATTTTCTGAACAACAAAGACCTATTTATAAACTAAAAATAGGATCCGGAAAAAAGAAGGTTTTGCTATGGTCGCAAATGCACGGAAATGAAAGTACGGGCACAAAAGCATTATTTGATATCTTTAATTGTTTTTCTAATAGAAACGATGAAGCATTAAAAACCATTTTACAAGAATGTACATTGGTATTTGTGCCAATGTTAAATCCAGATGGATCACAAGTGTATACCAGGGTAAATGCAAATAACATCGATTTAAATAGAGATGCTGTAGATAGAACTGCTATAGAAAGTAACCTTTTAAGAGATCTGTTAGAGGAATTTAATCCGCAGTTTTGTTTTAATCTGCACGATCAACGAACTATTTTTGGTGTAGAAGGCACTAAAAACCCTGCAACGATTTCGTTTTTAGCGCCGTCTGAAGAAGAAACAAGAGCATTAACAACAGGTAGAACGCAAACCATGAATGTTATTGTTGCGATGAATGCATTGTTACAAAATATGATTCCTGATTTTGTTGGCAGATATACAGATGAATTTTACCCAACCGCTACAGGAGATAATTTTCAAAAACTTGGATACAACACTATTTTAATAGAATCTGGACACTATCCAGATGATTATCAAAGAGAATTTTCTAGAGAATTTACTTTTTATTCAATTATTCAAGGAATGTATCATATTGCCTCCGCTTCTAATTTCGACGATTATAAAGCGTATTTTACGATACCTAATAATGATAAAATTTTCTACGATGTAATTCACAGGTATTCAGACTCAAAATTAGACACTGCTTTTCAATATAAAGATGAAATTATTGATGATAAATTAGTCTCAAAATTAGAAAAAGTGGATGAAAATGATGCAAAAATGAAGTTTGGACATTACGAAATCGTTTTCGAAAGCAAAATTAATTAAGTATTTATCAATTTTATGCCTTTTTATTTAAATAAAAATCATAAATTTGCAACGTTAATTGAATAATGCATAAAAATGAAAAAATTTAGCTTAGATGAAATTGATCATCAAATCTTGGATGTCTTAATAGAGAATGCAAGAACACCTTTTACTGATATCGCTAAACAGTTATTAGTGTCTGCAGGAACTATTCATGTTCGTGTTAAAAAAATGGAAGATGAAGGAATTATAGAAGGTTCTACATTGTCTTTAAACTACGAAAAAATGGGATATTCTTTTATAGCTCATGTAGGCGTTTTTTTAGAAAAAACATCAATGACACAATCTGTAATTGAAAACTTAAAAAAGATAGAAAACGTTACTGTTGCCTATGTTACCGCTGGTAAATACAATATATTTTGTAAAGTAAGAGCTAAAGGTACTAATGACGCTAAAGATATTATTTATAGAATAGATGATATTCCTGGTGTCAATAGAACAGAAACTATGATTGCTTTAGAAGAAAGTATCAATGATAAAAAAAGAATGATGCACGCTATTTTTAAAGAGCTGTAAACTAAATTTCTTTTAAAATATATAAAATCCTTATCATTTATTCTGATAAGGATTTTTTTTATGGAATACACTTCTTTATCTCTATGGTTTTTATAAATTATCAAATTTATAATTTAGGAATCATTTACTTACATATAATTCAAGCCATAAGCTAGATAGCCTTTTATTACTTAGTTTGTATAAGAAAATGCTAAAACCTCTGTTGATTGAATAGAAAAAACTCATTTTATTACAACAAGGAAAAATATCTAACTGGTTTTCTGTTATTGGGTAAGAAGCAATTTCAATATTACATCCTTTAAAAAACAGGAAAAGCACTTATTGTGCAAGAAGATTCTATGTTTGGCAGAATTGCAAGTGATCTACAAGCTTTTATTAATGAAAGTTTTTTTGAGTTTTTAGATGCTCCGGTTAAAATAGTGGCAAGTTTAGAAACACCGATTCCGATTCAAGCTGATTTAGAAAAACAGTATTTAGGAAAATAAAGCTTCTCAAAAGCGATACAAGATTTACAAAATTATTAAGTATATTTAGGCATCCTAATAAAAACAATTTCAATGAAGAACAAACAAATTATTTTTAAAAAACGTCCTTCTGGTGTTCCAGACGCTGCAACTTGGCAATTAGAAACCAATCAAATACCTGATTTATTAGAAGGAGAAATTTTAGTGCAGCAACATTATATTTCATTAGACCCCGCAATGCGTGGTTGGATGAATGACTCAAAATCTTACATTCCGCCTGTTGAAATTGATGCCGTAATGAGAGCAGGTTCTATAGGAAAAGTAATTAAAAATAATGGAAACCATAAATTTGAAATTGGAGATGTCGTTACAAGTTGGGGCGGTGTGCAACAATATGCCATTACAAATGGCGATGGTTGGTACAAAGTAGATACTCGTTTAGCGCCAATGCCAATGTATATTGGTACGTTAGGAATGCCGGGAATGACAGCTTATTTCGGAATTACTGAAGTTGGAAAAATTAAAGAGGGAGATATTGTATTAGTTTCTGGTGCTGCCGGTGCTGTTGGAAGTATCGTGGGACAAATAGCAAAAATTAAAGGTTGCACGGTTATCGGAATTACTGGCGGAAAAGAAAAATGTGAGTATATTATCAATGAATTAGGTTTTGATGATGCCATTGATTATAAATCAGAAAATATTTATACGGCATTAAAGAAAAAATGTCCAAACGGTGTGGATGTTTATTTTGATAATGTTGGCGGATTAATTTTAGACGCTGCCTTAAGTAAACTAAGAATGCATGCAAGAGTGGTTATTTGTGGCGCAATTTCTCAATATAATAACAAAGCTAAAGTTAGTGGACCAAGTAATTATTTATCACTTTTAGTAACACGTTCTACAATGCAAGGAATGGTGGTGATGGATTATACCAAAAAGTTTGGTGAAGCTGCAAAACAAATGGGAACTTGGATGAAAGAAGGCAAACTAAAATCGAAAGAAGATATTTATGAAGGCATCGAAAATTTTCATGAAACGTATAACAGATTATTTTCTGGGGATAAAAAAGGAAAACTTATTTTAAAAGTAATTGAAGATTAATGGAACAAGAGCATTTTTTTCAATGTCCTTATTGTTGGGAAGAGATTTCTATGATCTTAGATGCGAGCGTTCGACAACAAACTTATATTGAAGATTGCGAAGTATGTTGCAATCCTATTGAAATTACGGCAACCTTTGATCAAAATGAATTGATTGATTTTGATGCGCAATCTATAGAACAATAAGTGTAGTTCTAGTTTTTATTTCAAAAAAATAAATAATTTAAAAAGTATAAAATAAGCAGCAGTTTAATTTTATCCCAATTATTTTATATTTATTTTGGTTTAAAAATTTTAAGCTATGAAAAAATTAATACTATTGGGTATTGCATTCTTTTTTATGCATTCAACCTTTTCGCAAGAAAGATTTATAAAGATTACGAATCAAATTTCTAAAAAGGAAATCATAATCAAAGAAAATAAAAGGATAAGAGTTAAAACCATTGATGGAAATAAATTTTCTGGTCGATTTAAAATTGTAAATAATGGTACAATTTTAATAGATGATCAGGAAATAGATTTAGAAAACATTGAAAAAATAAAGCGAGATGCTTTGTTGGTCTCAGTTTTCACGAACGGATTTCTAGTATATATTGGAACAGGTGTTGCAATAACAGGTGTTTTTATAGCTATCTTTACAAGTAATCCAGCGGCTACTTTACTAATTATACCTGGTGCTGGTTTGGTTTATGGTGGATTTAAATCTCCTAACTTTTTAAAAGGATTTAAAAAAACCAGTGATTGGAGCTATGAGCTCATAACGATCGCAAAATAGAATTAAAAAATTACACAGAGATTCACGGAGGTTTTTTAAAACATCTCTGTGAATCTCTTTTTTATCTCAGCGAATCTCAGTGCAACAACATTTTAAACCAAAGGATTTTTCCAAGAAAATTGTTTAAATAAGGCCATCCAATCTTCTGCAAAAGAAGCTTTTAAAATCAATGCTTCGGATGAAAAAGGATGTGTGAATTCTAATTTCCCTGCATGTAAAAAAAGGTTTTTCCAACCAAAATTTTTATCAAACATTACATCATGATTTTTATCTCCATACTTGGCATCACCAATTAAAGGATGACTAATTTTATTGGTATGTACTCTTAATTGATGCATTCTTCCTGTTTTTGGTGATAATTCTACCAAGCTATAACGTGAAGAATCATAAGGTTTTACAGGAATTTGTAAAGTAACGTTTTCTAAAGTTTTTAAAAGTGTTAAGGCATCTTTATGCACATTTGCATCTCTTCCTTTTACAGGTGTGTCGATGGTTTTTGATTCCGGAGAAAAGCCGCGTACAACACCATAATAGGTTTTCTGAATTTCGTTTTTGGTAAATAATTCCTGAAACTTAGAAACAAACTCCTTTTGTTTTGCCAATAAAATGATTCCAGATGTTTTTCTGTCTAATCTGTGTATAGGATAGACTTTTAATCCTTTTTCATTCTCAATGATTTGTAAAAGTGAATCTTCATCAGCAACATTTCTAGAATGAAATGCATGATGTACCAAAACATTATTTGGTTTATTGACACAAAGAAGGTAGTCGTCTTCAAAAATTATTTCTAAACTCATCATTTTAAATAGTATAAAGTAAATTTTTTATTTATTTAGGTTCTAAAACTGTATTTTTTGCCCTTTCTGAAAATAGGATATATCCAATTAATAATAGGGAAATAGATCCGCAAACAAAGAAACCAATAAATAGCGGTAAAGCGCTTTCATTGATAAAACTGCCTATAAATGTAGCAATGGGTACCGCCATAATTGTAGAAACAAAACCATTTATTGCGGCTCCTACTCCGGCAATATGTCCAATCGGTTCCATGGCTAAAGCTCTCGTGTTTCCAAAAAGAAAGCCAATGCTAAAGAATTGCAATCCAAAAAAGGGTAATAATATATAAATATTCGGATTCGTTTCTCCAGAAAAAAGGAAGATATAAAACAAAGGAACAATCGTAAATACAACAGCAAAAATAGAAACCAATTTAAACATACCTAGTCTTACAACCAGTTTTCCGTTTAAAAAAGTTGCCAAACCAATACTGATCGCTAAACCTGCAAAAATAAAAGGAAACTCTTCTTTTAAATGATATTGTTCTTCAAATATATGCTGACTTGCGCTTAAATACACCATAAAAGAACCTGTGATAAAACCAGAAAATAGGGTAAAAATAACAGCATATTTGTATTTTAAAAACTCTTTAACACCTTCTATAAAAAGCGGGAGTTTAAACTTTTTTCTATTTTCTGGTTTTAGAGTTTCTGGCTGACGCTTCCAAACCCAAATCATCGTACATAACCCAAAAATTAACTGACTGTAAAAAATAGATCTCCAGCCATATAAGTCTAACATAAGTTTACCGATTGCTGGGGCTACAACGGGAACAAGAATAAAAATCACTACAATAAAAGACATTACTTTTGCCATATAATTACCGCTAAAACGGTCTCTAACCATGGCAATACTAATGGTTCTTGGTGCAGAAAGACCTATTCCTTGCAGTAATCTACCAACAATCATCATTTCTAAACTGGTCGCAAAAACACAAATTAAACTTGCAAAAGCAAAAACGATAAAGCCAACATAAATAATAGGTTTTCTTCCAAAACTATCCGAAAGTGGCCCAGAAAGAAGTTGCCCAAAACCTAATCCTAAGAAAATCATGGTGATAAATAACTGATTGTTTTTAGGGTTTTCGATATGTATAGACTTACTAATTTCTGAAATTGCAGGGAGTAATGCGTCTATTGCTAAAGCTACTAATGACATTAAGGATGCCATTACAATAATGAATTCTAATTCTGATTTTTGCCTAATTTTCACAGGTCAAAAATACTTTTAATTAATCTCAAAAAGTGTTTGAATCTCTTAAAATATCTTTAAAATAAGTGAAGCTGTAAAAAGTAGCAATTTTATAGGATTATTCGAGTCCTATTTGGTCTATAAAACGATCGTTTCCAATCCCTTTAGGGTTTTCTCCCCATTTATTTTGTTTAGGTTCACTTTCCATACATAGTAAAACAAGTAACCAGATCCAACCTATAATTGGTAAAAAAAATAAAAGGAAATACCAACCAGTATAGCCACCATCATGCAATCTTCTTACAAAAACGGCGAGAGACGGAATAAATATAAGTACCGAATAAATGGTTGAAATTATAGAAAAAATAGTGGTTCCAGAAGCAATATCTAAAATTGCAAGCAACCAAGAAATTAAAAAACTAAACAGTGTAAACATCCAATATTCTTTACGCCTTGCTCTACCAGAAAAATCAAAGTATTGCGTAATTACTTTTACATACCAATTCATATATCCATAAATTATTAACTTTTATGCACTCCTTTAGGATAGGGTCCCCATTTATTTATTTTTGGTTCTCCCAACATAATAAGTAATATTAACAACCAAATCCAACCAATTATAGGAATACAAATTAAAAGGATATTCCAACCTGTTTTACCAGAATCATGCAATCTTCTTAATAAAACGGCAATAGTTGGAATTAAAACAAATCCAAAAAAAGAATACTCGATGATTGAAGTGTCGTAGCTAAAATAACGATTTAAAATTTCGAGGCCCCAAAAAATCAACACATTCGTAAGTGTAAAAACCCAAAACTCTTTGCGCCTTGCTCTTCCGTAGAAGTCGAAATATTGCGATAAAGCTTTGAGATACCATTTCATAGCATTAAAATACAAAATATTTTTTAAAAACGAAGATAAATTAAAAAATTCCTCTTGATTTTAGTTCTAAATACTTGTTGATGGTATCACCAGTTAAGTCTTCTGGTTTGGTAAGCACAGATTGAATTCCGTATTTTTTTAATTCATTTACAATCTGTTTCTTTTCGTACATAAATTTTTCGGCAATAATAGTATCATACACTTCCTGAATCGTTTCTGCCTTCGCATTTATCAATGTATCGAGTTCTGTATTTTTAAAGAAAACAACTAACACTAAATGGTTTTTTGCTAAGGCGCGTAAATAAGGTAATTGTCTATTTAAAGCATCAATAGTTTCAAAATTTGTGAATAAAATAAGCAAACTTCTATGGGTAATTTTTCTTTTTACAACTGCATATAAAGTACCAAAATCAGATTCTGAAAAGTTCGTTTTAATCGTGTGTAAAGCTTCAGAAATTAGACTCATTTGCGAATTTCTTCGTTCTGCAACAACCCAATCTTCTAATTTTGTAGAAAAAGAGAGCATTCCTGCTTTGTCTTGTTTTCTTAAAATAATATTGCTAATTGCCAAGGTTGCATTTACAGCATAATCTAACAAACTTAATCCGTTAAATTGCATTTGCATAGCGCGGCCTTTATCAATAATAGCATATACAGTTTGCGATTTTTCTTCTATATACTGATTGACCATTAATTGATTCCGCTTTGCGGATGCTTTCCAATTTACAGTTCTAAAATCATCTCCAGCAACATATTCTTTAATTTGTTCAAACTCTAAAGAATGACCAATTCTTCTAACTTTTTTTGTGCCGTAAGAAATGGTTGAATTGTTAAATGCTTGGATATTAAAATCGCGCAACTTTAAAAAAGAAGGATAGCATTTCAATTCTTTTTCTTCGCTTAAAATATATTTTTTAGTGGCTAATTGTAATGGCGAATTGGCATATACATTTACATGACCAAAAAGATACACGCCTCTTTCTTTGGGTGATACGTTGTAATAAATCGTTTTTTGTTGTTGTGATTTTAATTTTTGATCAAAGAAAAAGTCTCTTTTTTGAAATTGAAAAGGCAATTCTTCAATCAACGATAAATGTGCTTCAAAAGGATAGTTGTTTTTGAGTTCTAGGGTGATTTTATTTTCATCACCGTTAGACAATCGTTCGGGTAAATAACGCTCAACAGTAATGGCGTTTTTTGTTTTGTAGAGGATAAAAATATCAACAAGGGTTAAAATAATTAGAACGAATAACAACACTTTTGAAATCTCAAAAAAAACAGGAGCAAAGAAGCCAACCACAAATAATATCGCGATAGTTGCCAAAGCGTAAAAAAATCGTTTATGTATAAATAATGTGTTGTAAAAGTGTTTCAATGTTTGTTGTTTAATTTTTTATTCGTTTAATTGTGTAAATGTTTAATTGTTTAACCTCTTTATTGTTAGGTACGTAGCAATCTTTTTTGTTGTTTAGTTCAAATAAATTAGAAATTACTTTGTGCTTCTCAATGATTTTTTTTACTT
>TARA_R110002167_G_scaffold6332_5_pt1 | contig 19135 bp, 29 predicted proteins | sample TARA_R110002167 | Tara Oceans TARA_R110002167 (sample SAMEA4398238) | marine metagenome | biome: Polar Biome; feature: [MES] marine water layer (ENVO:01000295) within the mesopelagic zone...; material: water (ENVO:00002006), including particulate matter (ENVO:01000060) such as...... | reverse complement strand
TGTGATGTTGTATTAGGTAATAGTGAATTCTTTAATGCATGTATTGGATCAAGAGAATGGGAAAATAAAGATGGTTACATTAATAATGATCTTTATTTACCAAGAATAAACAAAGGTCTTGTTCCAGTTGAAGGTTTAAATAAAGAATCTTCAAAACTTATTCAGTTTAATGCATCTGAGCATGTTAAAGCTGTAGTAAAAAAAGAAAGTAATACAGAAGCAGCTACTGCAAACTTTGAAGGACAAAGTGGAAGTGGTTCTGATTTTGAATTATAAAATTAAATGGGGGATTGGAAACTTTCCCCCTTTTTATTTATGATAACTACAAAGAATTTAATATTAGATGAAAGTAAAGTACCAAGTACTTGGGTCTTTGAATACTATTTAGATTTACCAGAAAGATTAACAGGACAGAACGTAAAAATTCAATCTATATTTAATCCAACTGAGAGAACTCCAAGTATGTGGGTATTTTTAGACGCAAAGAACAGTCAATATAAATATAAAGACTTTTCTACTGGTAACTATGGTAGTAAAGTTGATATAGTGATGGAGATATTTAATTTAAATTATTCAAAATCACTATTTAAAATAATTGAAGATTATAATAAATTTATTTTAGATAAAGGTAATTACTCTAAATCTGAAATAAAACAACATTCTAAATATAAAGTTGATTTTTGTAATGAAAGGCCGTGGAATAGACTAGATGAAATGTTTTGGTTATCTTTTAATGTAGGTAAATCTATGTTAGAAAAATATAATGTTAAAGCATTAGAATACTACAACATGTCAAAAGAAGATGATAATGGTCTTGATACACTTCAAATAACTAATCCAAAATTATATGGGTTTTTTGATAAAGAAAATAATCCTTATAAGATATATCAACCTGGGCACAAAAGATATAAGTTTATTAAAATTAAGGCCCATCTTCAAGGTTTAGATCAATTGGAGTATAATGAACCTTATTTAGTTATATGCTCCTCTCTTAAAGATGCAATGTGCTTAAAACAATTTGGTTATAATTTAGAAGTTGTTGCACCTGACTCAGAGAACACTGTAATAAAACCTTATATAATTGAAAATTTAAAATCAAAGTATAAAAAAGTTATAACATTGTTTGATAATGATACAGCAGGTTTAAGTGCAATTGACAAATATAAAAAACTGTATAATATTAATGGTTTTTGTCTTACTCTCAGTAAAGACTTGTCAGATGCATATAAAGAATTTGGATTTAATAAAGTTCATAGTGAATTAAAAGATCTATTAAGTAAAACATTAAAATTATGAAATGGTTTATACCAGGTAATGTACCAAGTAGTAAAAACGGAAAAAGATGGACAGGAAAATACCTTATATCAAGTAAAACAGTCATGAAGTATAGAAAAGATACAGCTGATGCATATAAAAAGCATGCTAAATCTTTTATAAAGGAACTTTCTAAACATGAGTTACCTGTTACAATTTCTTTCAAGTTCTTTAGAGGAAGTCGTCATAAGTTTGATTACATTAATCCTGCACAAACAGTGCAAGATGATATGGTTAAACATGGATGGATTGAAGATGATAATATGACATTCATAATACCTTCTTTTGAAAAATATGAATATGATAAAGAAAATCCTGGTGTAGAAATTAAAATTATTAAAAATGAAAAAACTAAATTTAAAACAAAAGATAGAGTTAAAAAAACTAAAAGATCATAATATATCACTACTAGAAATACATTATAATGGAGGTGGTGATGATGGAATGATTGAAGATATAAATGCATGGGATAAAGATTATAGAGAAATAATAATTCCAAAATTTTGTGAAAAAAATAATACTTTTGGAATCAAAACTTTAGAAGATACTTTTTATGAATTATTATGTGATAATATAGAATGGGATTGGGTAAATAATGATGGTGGTTTTGGAAGTCTTAAAATTGATTTACAAGATGAAAGTATTACAATTGATCATAGTCAAAGACATGTTGAACCTTATGAATATGATTGTAAAGATGAATCAGAAGAAATATTTAAAATAATAAATGGCACATCCTAATATACATTCAGTATCCTCAGTAAGAAAATGGGGTGGTAAAGCTGAAGATTATTTACATATTCATGAGTGGTTTGATGAAACAAAAGCATGGTTAGCAAGTTCCCTTCACAGAATGTTTAGACATCATAGTGAGGGGATTTTTAATTGTGAAGAAAAATTTGGTAAATCATTTACAAACTCAGATGGTAAAACCGTGTATACAAGATATGTTGGTGAACAACATGTTAAAGAAGACTGTAATAATTATATTCCTTCTGCTAAAGAATGGATACAAGTAATGAATAGTGAAACTAAACCTTTGTGGGTTGTTAAAACAATGAAAATAGATGATTAATAAAGATTATTATAAATTTAAAGAATTATTACATGCAGGTGAAGAAGATAGAAATCTTGCAATGGAATTACTTAATAATACACAACCTTCATTAGTGATAAGAGTTTTATTAGGTAAGTCTTTAAATAGAGAATTAAGACATGAATTTTTTGAAAAATTTCCTGAAATAAAACTTATAGTAGGTTCTTGGAATACTATGTTTGATGATGTTAAAAATTTAAATCCAACAGTTAATGAAAAAGAATTGTTTGAAAAAGAAATGCAAGAAACTGTATTTAATGTAATTAATGAACACTATCCAATTATTAAGAATATGAATGTAAAATTAAAATGGTAAATATAACAGACATACTTGCCAGAGCAAGTAAATCACTAATATTAAATGAGCCCTTTTATGGGCTTTTTTTGATTGGACTAAACAAAGTCATTAGAAAAGATATACCTACAGCAGGTGTAAGTAAACATGGTATAGGTATTCAATTATCTATTAATCCTACATTTTTTAATGAATTAAATGACAAACATAGAATAGGTTTATTAAAACATGAATTATTACATGTTTCATTTGGTCATATGGTAATGAGAGATTTATATTCTGATCATAAACTATTTAATATAGCTGCTGATTTAGAAATTAATCAATATATAGATGATAACTATCTTCCTGAAGGTGGTTTAAAACTAGATACATTTCCTGAATTAAATCTTCCTACAAGAGCAGGTACAAAAGAATATTATAAGCTTTTAGAAGAAGCACAAAAAAATGGTGAATCTCCTTCATTGGATAATTTTATGAATCAAATGGATGGTGATAGTCAATATGACCACCAGACATGGGATGAATTTGATGATCTATCTGAAGCTGATAAAAAACTTGTACAAAAACAAGTAGAACACCAATTAAAAGAAACTGCAGAGCAAACTGAAAAAAAAAGTGGTAATATACCAGGTGAACTTTCAGGTTTAATTGAAAGACTAAGACATATTGAACCAGCATCATTTGATTGGAAAGGTTATCTTAAAAGGTTTGTTGGTAATTCAACTATAACATATACAAAGAAGCTTAGACGTAAGTTTAATAAAAGATATTCTGCTAGTCCAGGTCTTAAAATTAAATTTAAAAATAATATTCTTGTAGGAGTTGACACATCTGGCTCAGTAAGTAATGATGAATTAAAAGAATTTATGAATGAGTTAGCTCATATGCATAAAACTGGACATGAAATCACAGTTGCACAATGTGACACAGAAATTAATAGTGTAGAAAAATTCAATCCAAGAAAAGATTGGAATATAAAAGGTAGAGGTGGTACAATATTTCAACCTGTTATAGATTTATTTAATGAAAAAAAAGGGTTATATACTGCTCTTATATACTTAACAGATGGTGAGGCTTATCCACCAGAGAATTGTCCAGCAAATACATTATGGGTTCACAGTTCAAAATGTAATGTAAATGAAAATTTACCAGGACAAAAAATACAAATTAATTAATAAAATAAAAACTAAAAAGACATGGCTCAAGTAAATTTAAACATTGATGAATGTAAAGATTTTGTAAATCACATCATTAAAAATAATAGATTTCTTCAAGAAGAAAATAAAAATCCTGTAGCAGTAGAAATTGTTGGAGAATCAGGTATTGGTAAAACATCAGCAGTTGTTGATCTAGCTAAAGAAAACAATTTAAATTTTGTTAAGTTAAATTTAGCACAAATTGAAGAATTAGGTGATCTAGTTGGTTTTCCAGTTAGACAATTTCAAATGTATAAAGAAAAAGAAGTAGCTAAAAAAGTTGACAACCTCAACTATACAGCAGCACAAAAAGCAGCAGCTTCAGCTCAATTAGGGACTATAACAAAAAAAGTTGGTCAATGGGTTGATGAACTTGCAGTAGAAGAGTATTTAAGACAAGGTTGGAAAATGACAGGTAAGAATAGAATGTCTTATTGTGCTCCTGAATGGATAGCTGATGCAAAAGAAGGTGGTATATTACTACTTGATGACTGGAACCGTGCAGATATGAGATTTATTCAAGCAGTCATGGAGTTAGTTGATCGTCAAACATATATCTCTTGGGCTTTACCTAAAGATTGGCATATTATACTTACAAGTAACCCAGACAATGGTGATTACATGGTTAACAGCGTTGATTCAGCACAAAAAACAAGATACATTACAGCTAATCTTAAGTTTGATATAGAAGTATGGGCTCGTTGGGCAGAGGAAGCAAATATAGATTCAAGATGTATTAATTTTTTATTATTACACCCTGAGTTAGTAACACAAGAAACAAATGCAAGATCTATTACAGCTTTCTTTAATGCAATTTCAAGTTTTGAAATTTTTGAAGATAACTTATCATTAATACAAATGATTGGTGAAGGTTCTGTAGGAGACACATTTGCTTCTATGTTTACTACTTTTATTAATAACAAGCTGGATAAGCTAGTAACACCAAAAGATTTATTGACACATGATAATGAGTCATATATATTTGGTGAACTAAAAAGTTGTATTGGTAGTGGTGATAATTATCGTGCAGATATTGCATCAACATTAGCTACAAGACTAGCAAACTACTCTATAGTTTATTCTAATGAAAATAAAGTAACATCTAAAATAAGTGATAGATTAATTGCTTTATGTACAAAAGATTATTTTACTAATGATCTTAAATACTTAGTTGTTAGAACAATCTTTAATGGTAACAAACAAAAGTTTAACAAAATGATGATGAATCCAGAAATCATTAAAATGACAATTAAATAATGACAAAAAAATCAGTACATCAAAAATTAAATCTTGATGCTGTTAAACACTTTGGTATTGACTGTGATCCTTATGGGGTCATAGTTGATACTGTAGGTGAAAATATAGAAACAGTTCAAATAGATAAGTCAGCTCTTAATCTTGATAAATTATTAAAAATACTTGAGGTTAACAATAAAAAAAGTCTTAATATGACTTTATATAAAAAAGCATTTTTATTTCCAAATGCTCCTGTTTCACAGGAAAGAATTAAAGCATCTTTAAAAGAACATAAAATTACATTAACAAATAATTATGAAGATGCAGATCTTTACATAACCCATAATAACTTATTTAAAGAACATAGTGATGGTGAAAACATAAATACTAGATCTTTATTTTGCAAACTGTGGAATTATGATTCTGTTAGTGATGGAAGCGTTCCTGTAGATCTTTATTCTGCTAAATTACCTAATAGATCTTTAGGTAAAGTTATTTATGATAAAAAATGTGAAAACAATACTGATAGATATGTAGTAAGAGATTCATTACCTTATGAATCATATCTATTAACATCATTAGGTATTAATTTAGCTTATGAAGTTGAAGTAAACAATATTGATGTTTATTCTATTGAACAAGTGATGTCTGAATCAGCAAATAAAATTGATTTAACTGAACAATTAATTGAAGATATTTGTTCTCAAATTATATCAGGTGAAGAAGGTATATTGATGGCTAGTGCAATAATCCCAACTATTAAATATAATGAAAATCAACATTTATTATGGGAATTTTCTAAAAAAATTAATAAGTATTTACATAATTTTAGAAGAAATAAAGATGTACAATATTGGATGAAATGTTCTAGTTTAGAAAAGTTGTCTTGGTATAGTGCTTTAGACATGATAAAACACCTTGAAAAAAGAAATGAATTAACTAAAGAATCATTTAGATATTTAGAACCTAGTGTTAGAAAAAAGATAGAGATAAGTAATAGAGATCTTTATACTTTTAAAGTAGAAGTTAAACCAGAATACAAAAAATTAATGATATGAAAGAATGTTATAAATTATACTTAGATATACAAGTAATAAATAAATTTAGTAGAGGAGAAAAAGTACTTATAAGTGATTATTTTAAATTTGATAAAAAAACTTATAAATATGTAGGTGATACTAAATTTTATAAAAACTCTAAAGATGTGATAGCAAAATTTAGTAAAGAGTTAACTAATTCATCAATTGATAGTAATTATTTTACTAATAATGTAAATCTTTTATATAGATTTCCTAAACTTTCTTTATCTAGAGATAAATTATCATTATATCAAGAAAAAACAAACTTTAAAATTTCAAGAGATAAAGAAAAATCAGATCTATGTGTAGTTTCAAATAGTTTTTTAGAAAGTCAATTACAACAAGAATGGTCTACGCAAATTGAAGATAAAATTCTAATGTTAAATTTCTTACAAAAAAGTTTAGAGATGCAGCCAGATGATCATCAATTAATTAATTATATAAATTGGATTGATTCTATGAGTGATGATGTTGTATTTTTAACTAAAAAAAGTTATGGTTGGCGTGATGATAAAGTTACAGGACCTATTGTTGATTTTTTATATAATGTACATGATAAATTAGTTGATGGACAAAGTACTTATGTTTATTATTTTAATGATCCTGAAACATATAATTGGTTAAATAATAATAAGCATAAATTAATAATGGATACAGAGTTAAATAAACTTTGTACAGAAGACTCAGTAGAATTAACTTTTAAAGATTGGGATAGTCTTGTTGGATTAATAAATTCAACTGACACAGACAATACAAGCGTTTGTATGACTTTAATGTCAAACTGTAATACATCTAAATCTAAAACTGTATTATCTTTACTTTTTACTTATTTTAGTGAAAAAATGAAACACAGTAAACTTTGGACTCAAGTTAATTTTAAAGCTTTAAAAAAAGATTTTACAAAGTATATTGATCTTTATCCAAACAACTATGGTCATTCTTATAATGCCGTAATTGATTATTTAGCTAAAGACAATGCATTAGAAGATTGGGCTGTTAAATATGTTGCAAAAAAATTATTTAAAAATGTTTTAGATGACAATTTTGGTGTAGGAGGTGTTAACTATGCATTTAAAATTGATGAAAATTCTTTACTTTTAAATGATAAATACAAAGATAAGTTAGTTAATTCAACTCAAGAAGAGGTTCTTGAAATAAATATAAATCCTTATGGGGTTTTAGTTGGTTAACATAACTATAAGTAAAGGGGAGGTTTCTGATAAATTCCCTTCCCTTTACTTTTTTAAATTAAAAAAATAAAAAAAATGGATAGAGAAGAAATGATTAATAAAATATTAAAATCATGTGACAATGAGTTTAATACAAGAGAAGAACTTATTGAACTAGCAAAAAAAAGTAGTTATGCATTAATGAAAAAATTAGTTAACATTCAAGACAATATTATCATTAAACAAAATAAAAAGTAGTTAATTTAAAACGCAAGAAATGATCTGTAGTATATGTGAAAAAGAAATAAAGGATCTTTATCCTTATAATGCTGAACCTGTTACAGATGGAAAATGTTGTTCTAGTTGTAATACTACACATGTTATTCCAGCAAGAATGTATTCAGTGTATAGTTATAAACCTGAAAAACCAAAAAATAAAGAAGATGATAAATAAACAAAAAGAAAATATTTTTTATGAAAATAGCTTTAACTTTAGCTATTCTTCATTAAACAAATTATTGTTTTCTCCTAGAATATTCTATAAAGAATATATCCTTAAAGAAAAAGAAGTTAGAACTGATAAACATTTAATTGAGGGTAAGTTGCTTCATTTAATGTTTTTACAACCTGAGAAGCTGCATGATGAGTTTTCTATTGTTCCTAATAAAATACCATCAGATAATATTCGTAAGGTTTTAAATGACCTTAAAAAGTATGACAATCCTAATATGTCTGAGTTAGATAGTGAAATTTTAGAAATACTAATAAATCACAATTTATATCAATCTTTTAAAGAAGATTCAAAAAGATTAGGTAAGATACAAACAGTTGAAAATGCTCAATACTTTCATTTTTTACTTGAAAAAGGTAAAGATATTATAGATAATGATATGTTAGCAAAAGCTGTTGAGAGAATAGAGTTACTAAAAGATAATAAAGATGTTTCTAATATTATGAATCATGAGGTAACTGATTTTGAAATGGACCCTGTTGAAATTTACAATGAACAATATTTAAAATGTGAATTAAAAGATTACAACTTTGGCCTAAAAGGTTTTATAGATAGATATACAATAGATCATGAAAAAAAAGAAATTACTATAATTGATTTAAAAACTACATCAAAAGGATTAGAAAAATTTGCAGAAACTGTAGATTATTATAATTATTGGATGCAAGCTGTTATTTATACCATACTTGTTAATAAAAACTCTGGTGATAAAATTGAAAGTTACAAAATTAACTTTAATTTTGTTGTAATAGATAACTACAATCAAATATATGTTTTTGAAGTTTCTAATGAAACAATGTCTAAGTGGTATATTGGATTTGAAGATGTAATTAAACAAGCAAATTATCATTTTTCTAAAAAAGATTTTAGTTTACCTTATGAGTTTGCTTTAAAAAACGTAATACTATAGTGAAAAAAACATATAAAGAGTATTTTCAAAAAAGTAAAGTTTTTATTTATCCATTACTTGGAATCAAAAAAGGTGTTAGGTTTGTACCAGTACAAACATATGTATCTTGGAATGGTTACTATACCAAGGATATGAATAAGTTTTTATGTTTATACTCTATAGATAAGAATAATTCTGAATTTAAAAGTTTTCAAGATTTGCATTTAAAGTCACATGAAAGTTTTGAAGAATATCACATTATAGATGATTTTAATCATTTATTTGTGTTTGATTTATCATTATTTAAAAAAGATATTTTAAAATTTAAAGAAGGTAAGTATTCAGAATTTACTGAAAAAACTAAAGAAATAATAAGTTTATTTTTTGGTGAAAAAGGAACTATTGCAGAGTATGTAGAAAGCTATTTATGGCCAGACTATTACTATGATGAATACTCTAAAATGCTTGATGTAGATATTAATGTTTTAATGAGTGTAAAAGAGTTGTGTGATAAACCTAATTTTATCAAAGAAGATCTTAAAAAAGACTTTGTTAATGTAGAATTATTTAAATAATTATCTATATTTGTACTAATTATAATTAAAAATTTTTAAAAATGGCCAAAAAAACCAAAACTTATGTGGATGAAAATCCAAAAACAATGATGCTTGTTAAATCAGCATTTGGTAACATGAAGAGTTTTAAACTACTTCCTATTAGTAATGATTGCCCTTGGGTAGAATGTTTATTTTCACCCAATGAAAAAATACTAGTAGTTATATCTAAATTTATGAAATCTTCATATCATATGGTTCCAAAACTAGATGATAATGGAGATGATGTACCAGTAAAAGGAAAGCCAAGAGCTAATGGTAAACAAGTAAAAGAAGAAAGAAGAGCTATGGATACTTGTTCAGAACACTACGTTGTAACTGAAGAAGAAATCAGAGACATAATTAATATGTTTGCTGTTAATCCAGAAGCATTTGATTTAAATGAGTTCTTTTTATCTGACAGTGAACTAGTAGGTGCTGACACAGAAAAAGATTCAGGAATTATAATAGTATAATATTAACCTCCATTATAAATGGGCCTTCGGGCCCTTTTTTTTGGATTAAACTGACATGACATGAATCATTGGATAATGGATTATGAAACTTTGTCAAATTGTTTTGTAGCAGTATTTAAACATTACAAAACTGATGAGACACATATTTTCTCTGTTTGCTCATTACGGAATGATTATAAAAAGTTTACAGAGTTCTTAAAAGAAAATTTAGAAAATAATGAGTGGCACATATCTTATAATGGTTTATCTTTTGATGCACAAATAACACATAACATAATTAAAAATCATAATAATTTATCACTAATGAGTGGTGAAGAAGCTGCTATTGAAATTTATGATTATGCACAAAATGCTATAAACAAACTTGCTAATAGAGAGTTTCAAGACTTTCCTGAATGGCAAATGTCAATTAAACAAATTGATTTATTTAAACTAAATCATTGGGATAATCCAGCTAAGATGTCTAGCTTAAAATGGATAGAGTATACAATGGATTGGCAAAATATAATTGATATGCCTATTGGACATGAGACAAGTATAACTACAGAGAAACAACTAAGTATTATTACTAATTATTGTATAAATGATGTTAATGCAACTAAAGAGATCTTTAATAGATGTAAACCTCTTATAGAGTTAAGAAAAAATCTTACAGATCAATATAACATAAATCTTTATAGTGCATCAGAACCACGCATAAGTAAAGAGTTATTTGCTTATTATTTAAGTAAAGAACTTAAAATACCAAAATATGATCTTAAAAAACTTAGGACTTTTAGAAATGTTATAAAAATTAATGATCTTATACTTGATTATATTAAGTTTAAAACTCCTTATTTTAATACACTTTTAGAAAAATTTAAAACTGTAGAAATTAATCCTAATCAAACTAAGGGTGGTTTTAAGTATTTTATAGATTACAAAGGTGTAAAAACACATTTTGGTTTAGGTGGTGCACACGGTGCTGCTAAAGCAGGTATATATAAATCTGATGATGAGAATATAATAATGTCATCAGATGTAACAAGTTTTTATCCTAATTTAGCAATCATGAATAAAATTTCACCTGCTCATTTAGATAAAAAAGCTTTTTGTCAGTTATATGAATGGTTTTTTAAAGAAAGAAAAAAGATTCCTAAGAGTAATCCTATGAACTATGTTTATAAAATTATACTTAATAGTACATATGGTCTTAGTAATGATAAAAACTCTTTCTTATATGATCCACAGTTTACTATGTTTATCACAGTGAACGGTCAACTAACATTGATGATGCTTTATGAAATGATTATGGAAGCTATACCAGAAGCAATACCATTACTTCAAAATACAGATGGCATTGAAACAATAATACCTAGATCAAAAGTTGATCTTTATAATAAAACATGTAAAGAATGGGAAGAAATAACTAATTTAAACTTAGAGCATGACACATACAAAAAAATTATACTTGCTGATGTTAACAACTATATAGCTGTTGATAATAATGGTAAGTCTAAATGTAAAGGTCGTTTTGAGTTTAATAATTTAGCTCTTCATAAAAACAAATCAAAATTAATTATACCTAAAGCTATTTATGCATATTTTGTAGATGGTATACTTCCTGAAGACACACTAAAAAACAATAAAAATATATTAGATTATTGTATAGGTGGTAAATCTAAAGGAAACTGGCAACAAGTAGCAAGATCTATTAAAGACAATGTAGGTAATGAAGAAAACCTTCAAAAAATTAATAGATACTTTATATCAAACAAAGGAGTTAAGATAATTAAAGTCAATAAAACAGACAAAAGAGAGATTCAACTTGAATCAGGAAAATGGATGCAGACTATATTTAATGACATAGAAGAAAAACAATGGGAAAGCTATGACATAAATGAAAAATATTATCTAGATGCTATTCAAAAAGAAATAAATAACATTATAGGAATTAAATCAAATCAATTATTATTATTTTAAAAAACAAAAAAAATGGGATACACAAGACCAACAGAAACAACAGCACAGGATTTATCATTAGCTCCACTTCCATCTTATGATGGAGATAGTTACACAGTTATACGTCATAAATTTATAATTGATGCTACAAGAAGCCTACTTAAAACAAATGGCTTCAATATATTAAATGAAACATATAGAAAAAATCATGAAGCTAATGTAGCTCAAGGTATATATCAAATACAATCAAATAAAGATCCTGAATTAGGAATGATGTTTGCTTGGCAAAATTCATATGATAAAAGTACAAAGTTTAAATGCGGGATAGGAGCTTATGTTTTTGTTTGCAGTAATGGAATGTTATCAGGTGATATGGCTTCATATTCTAGAAAACATACAGGAAGTGCAGATCAAGAAGCATTTACTCATATTGGATCACAAATTAAACAAGCTAATAAATATTTTGATAAATTAATAGATGATAAAGATAAGATGAAAACAATATCTTTAAATAATAAAAAACAATCAGAATTAGCAGGTAGACTTTTTATAGATGAGAATCTTATTGATGCAAGTCAAATGTCAACTATTAAAAAAGAAATGATAAAACCATCTTATGATTACAATTGTGATCTAGAAAATGCTTGGACGTTTTATAATCATGTAACACATGCTTTAAAAACAAGTCATCCTAAAACATGGATGAGTGATCAAAAAAAGTTTCATGAGTTTATGACAGCAGAATTGCTTAGTCACAAAAATTTACATAACTTTGATCAATCAAATGAATCAATTATTGATCCAAATCAAACATCAATCTTAGATCAAGTGTCTGAAATTGAATATGATGAATCTAAAGACATAAAAATACATGTTGAAACAGATGAAGAATATCAAAAGCGTGTAGCAGAGATTGAAGGTGAGATTACTGATGTACAAGATGAAGTCTTTGGAGAATTTAAAATCTGAGTCATGTCAGATAGGGGTCTGGAAACATTAACAATGACCCCTTATATTTTTAAATAAAATCAAAATATGACAATACAAGAAATGAGAGACTTTTATATATCAAAAGCTTTAAAAAAATTTAAAAAAATTGATGAAGCTGCTGATGCTTTAGGTATATCAAAAAGTACATTAAATAGATATATAAGTGATAAAAAAACAAAAAACAAAAACTTTAGTTACAAAAACAAATAACAATAGTTCAGACTGTATTGCTCCTAATATTATATATGGATGCTTTGGTGGTTGTTTAAATACTTATTGTTATATGTCTAGATATAATGGAGATAGAGTATTTGTAAATGAAAATGTTAGTCAAATATTTAACTCTGTTGTTGAATGGGAGAAAACATATGATAAAGTTCCTAATCAACAAGATCCTGTATACACAATGGTAGACATTGCTTGTAATACTGATTTAGTTTTAATGCAAAAGCATGTTCCAGGAACGCTTTATAATTATCTTAAAATGTATGATGATCATCCACAGCTTAATAGTACTATGGCCACTAAGTATCCAGGATTGTTAAAACTTGATGTAAATCATTTTAATAAAAAACCTAGAGTCCGTGTAAGTCTTATGCCTCAAAAGTATTCAGATATTCTTGAACCTAAAATGCAAAATATATTATCAAGAATAAAAGATGTAAAAAGACTCAAAGATCTAGGGTGGGAAGTACACTTAAATTATTCTCCTTTAATATTTTATCCTGGTTGGAGTGTTGAGTATGATAAACTTTTTAAACTAGTAAAAAAATATGCAGGAGAAAACAAATGTGAAGTTATAGCTTTAACTAATCATGTTTTTCAAATGAATAAAGCAAATGAAAAAGCAAGAGAGCTTATGAAATATTCTGATGAACCTAAAAATCTTAGTGGTGTAATGAGATACCCAATTAAGAAAAAAACTGTAGCTTTACAGAACTTTAAAGATATTTATAAAAAATACTTTAATTTAGAAACCATTAGATATATCTTTTAAAAGAGGAATTATTAATCAAAATCATATATATATGAATGAAAACCTAAACAATGTACAAGAGGTTAATGAACCTAATGTACCAACAAATGTAGTTATGGATAATGATCCAAATATTACTAGTGCATTAATTGAAGATTCAAATGAATCTATTTTAAGAAAATATAGTAATACAATTTATAATGCAGATTTAATTACAAAAAAAGAAATATAAAATCAACACTTATATTCTTTTCAAAGCTAGTGGGATTAATTTCCTACTAGCTTTTTTTAATTATGCTAACCTAGTAATGCTTAATGAACATTCATCAGCATCTAATGTAGCTGTACCAGAAGTATTACTTATCCTAAGAACTGAAATTGATATAACATCTCCAGCTGCAAGAATCATTTGACGGTCTGTATTAAGTTCAGTATTAAAGGAATTACCAGAACCTCTAATATAACCACCTGATATTGTGTGAGCAATTGAACCATTTTTTAATATATTAAGATTACCTGTCCATCTATAATTAGCTGTTGTACTAGTTAAACCTAATTGACAATGCACTCTGTATCTTCCTGCATTAACAACTGTTTTTTCAGTATTACTAGTATTAACAAATCCAGCATCTAAAAAAGTTTGTACTTCAAAAGGTAAAACTACAGCAGAAAGATTTTGATTAACAGCAGTGGCAGTGGCAGTACTAAAAGCACAACCTATAAGGCCATATGTGCTATTAGAAGTACCAAGTGTAATATCTACACCTTCAATTTCTTGCATGATTCTATATGTAGCACCACTAGTTGAATCAATTATAGTTACAATTGGTGTTGCACCAACAGCCAAAGGAGCTGCATTATTAAAAGCAAACTCTTTATATAATGTTTCAACAACTTTTCTATGTGTGTTAGATGCAATTTGAAGATTGATAACATCAGTAAAGTCACCTTTAATAGAATCAAAGTATAATTTTAAATGCGTTGCATCAACGGCATCAAAACCTTTAAATCTTGATGGACTAGCATAATAAAATTCTTCAGGACCGTTATTACCTCTCCCATCACTAAAGTAATAAACAATATCTACCTCCATTATAATAAATTAAACTATGATCTTGTCCAGTAGAACCAGTCAAGTGTTGTTACTGCTGTGTCATATGCTACTCTACAACCTACTAATGATTTTAAAGGAATAAATAAAAAATCTTGTGGTTTAAGTAATCCAATATTATTAGAACTACCATCAGTTACAAGAACATTTCCTGCAGTACTTGCACCCGTGTTTCTAATAAAAACATAAACATCTTTGGTATTAGAACCACTAAGAACTGTATCATTACTAAGAGCTGTTGTAGCTATACTTCCTGATGCACTTGGAGCACCTATTGATAATGTAGGTGCAATGCTAATACTTACTGGATCTGTACCAGTAAGACTAGCTAATCTAAATGTTGATGATAATGTTGTTGCCATAATTTATTTATTTTCCCTGTCCTTTATAACCTTTACTATAAAGCTTAGAGTTTTTACTTTTACTTGTTTTAGTCTTTGAATGAACTCCAGGTCTTTTTCTTTTATCAGGTTTAGTGAACGTATATACTTTTACTCTTGCCATTTCTTAACAATCTTTTTCATGAGAACCATCACATGATCCATCTGCAGCCTGAGACTGCCCACATTTACATTTAGGCATAATTTATTATTATTATTATTATCCTCTTCTTCTTGCTCTTTTTGCTTGTCTAGCACGTTTCTTTGGACTTCTAGATTTTTTACCTATTTGACAGTTTTTTGAATTAAAACATCCACCACGTTGCATTTCTTCAAGTTCTTCCATTGAATTAGTATACATACCAGGAACTGATTGTCCATTATACATATATTTTTTCATATCCATACCCATGCCACCTCCATGACCATACATCATTTCTTTTCCTTTTTTAGCATAACCCATTTTGTTACGCACTTCTTTAGGTAGTTTAGCAAGTCCAGGGTTTGAAGCTGGTACATCTTTAAATTCTTTTCCGTACTTAGCATATCTTTTAGTAGCTTTTGCTGAACCACCATACATATATGTCATTCCATCTTTTTTCATGTTATTTGGCATAATTTCTATTTTTTTCTTTTTTCAAGTGATCTACCACCAAAGTAGGCACCTATTACAGTAATTAAAACTAATTGTAGTAAGTCAGTCCATTTAGCCTCTACTACAAAATTTATTAGCCCTCCATCAATAAAGATTAAAAGAACAGTACTTACAACTAAAAATATTAAAACTAAAGGTCTAACATTTTTAGATAACCATGAGTCAGAGTTCATATCTGCTTGCCACCTTGAAGTAACTTGCTTCTCCATCTCAATTTCATAATTAGATATTAGCTCTTTAATCTTACGTTGAGCTTCTAATTTTTCTTCTTTAGATGTAGTTAAGTTATCTATAACACCACCAACACCCTTAACAAGAGCTGTAGCACCACCACTAAATAATTTTCCTAAAATTCCACTCATAATACATTATTTGGTCCCATTTCCATACTATATGGACAACCACAGCCTTGTACTTGCCCACCTTCTCTTTTCTTATATAAATCACCTCCTGGCTTTAGTCTTATTGCTAAAGCTTTTCTTCTTGGTGTACATGTACTTTTTGTCATTGGTGTACAATATCCTTTATGCTTAGGATTTATACCCATGAATCTTTTTTTAGCCATGATTATAAATATTTATCAAACTCTCCTGTTTTAACAACATCCATAAATAAAGCAAACTGATCTTTAGTAAACTCAGTATAGCCCTCTTCTTCACCTCCTACTATAACTCTATCTGAGTCAGCAGAAATATCAATAGCTGGACAAGATTTGCAATTAGCACAAAATGTCATTTTAGCTCTGTTGTCTGTTACAGTTACGTCTTTTAATCCGTCAAAATCTTTAATAGTCATCTTTTAATTTTTTGTTAGTTATTATTTATTAAGGTGCTTGAAATAAAGCATACTCTACTACTACTGCTGCTGTATTAGCTTGAACTTCAAGTCCTACACTTGGAGCAACAGAAAATACATTAAACTCTCCAGGTAGTAAACGTCCCCAAATATTACCTGCGTCATTTTCTAATGAAACATAATTTGTTGCATCTGTATTTTTAATCCAAACATAGGTAACTTTAGCCACTGAATTTGCAATTAACTGTGACGCAGAGCCTGTAGCAACACTTATACTTGCACTTGAAACTCCTGCATCATTATATACAACTGTTTGAGTTTCAGTGTCATTTAATGTTAAGATTCCATTGATAGGATCTACTGCAGTTAATACACTTTTTATGTCTAAATTTTTATTTGCCATGTCTATATTTCAAATCCTAAGTTTAATAAAATAAATCTAAATCTTTTTGCTGTACAACCTTCTTTGCAAAAAACACATGCTTTAGCTTCTAGTACAGTTAACTTACCTAATCTAAAAGAAATTTCAAACTTTTGTTTTTTATTTCCTCCTCTCCAAGAATTAATCCAATTAATCATCTTATTTAATATTATGGTTATACTATAATATACAAAAAAATTATCTTAAAATATAACATAATTGACACCAACTTTAAAGTCATGCCATGTTCTATTCCAATATTTATTATACTTACCTTCTAAGAAACAACCTAAATGCTTGTTAATTTTATATCCAAAGATTAATCCACCTGAGTAATCTATCCATTGCCCACCATTAAAATTATGGTAAGAATACACATCTCCTGTATTAATATGGTAAGGCATTATATTACCCCATGAGTGTAACCAGAAGTTTTTTGTATAATGATAAAAATCAAATCCTAAAACAAATGAATATTCTATTTTAGATTGTAGTTCATCTCTTTTTTTTTCTGTATAGTTTGATAACATAGTTGGAATAGCAACTGCTTCCCAAACTTCCGTGCTTGTAGCTACTTGATTTCCTGAAGGGTCTAAATAAGTGGCACCCCCTGTTCCGTCAAAGTTAACAGTGTATCCTTCTTGTATAGCTAGGTCAGTATAATGTAGATTACCATTAGACAGCATCCATTCTTCTAAAGGATTGTAACCGTAGGGTTCTGATAGTCTTTGTACAGTACCAATGTTTAAAGAAAACTTACCTTGCTTATCTATTTTTTGTCTATATCTCTGTGATGCTTCAAAGTACTCTATATCTACAAACCCGTCTTGTAAGTATTCTACTTTAGCTATCCAGTAATCTGCTACATATCTTAAAAAATGATTTTGATTCAAAAAGTTTCTTCCTTGTTGTCGTCTATAGTCTACTTCAAATAAAAATTCAAAGCCTTTTATCTTACCTATAGTTGCTGCATCACCGTATGACTTCTCTGTACCATCATAGAATGCATTAGTTCTATTCTCGTATCCAAATCTAGCTATCTTTCTTACACCTAAAGATATTGAATAATCAAATGGAGTTTTAACAATGTCTGTCTCTAAACCGTTTGTAACTGAATATACATCAACATCTGAAATAGAATTACTACCATTTATTGCACCGTAAAACGTAGCAAATTTTAAAGTTTTTTTAATAGTCTTTTTAAACTTACCTTGCTCCTGTGCAATAATTAGTGATGAACTAATTATAAATATGATAGTTATTAATATCTTCATTGTTTTATAATTCTTTTGCTATATCTATTTTCTTCATAAGTTATAATAAGATTATACACCCCTACTGATAAAGTTGATAAATCTATACGTAAAGTATTATCATTTTTTAAAATCATACTAACTTCTTTTCCCATCATATCTAAAACTTTAACATCTAAATCTAAATGAGTATCTATAAATAATAAATTATTAGTAGGATTAGGATATACTATTATACCTAAAGCATCTGTATCTTCTAAACCTGCTGGCCATCCGTTCTCACAGTAGTTATACATTGATTGACAACTAGCATCCCAATCTGTGCTACAGCAATACTCATCTACATCTATCACCCAAGCAAAACATCCATCATTTAACCAATAAGGTAATCCTTCTCCTTGATAACATCCTGCATCATATAAACATGCAGATGAATCAGTTACATTTGCTAATGGATTATATGTAGCAGAATTAGGATCTGTACAGCCTTCAATTGGTAGTATACATGTTCCATTATCTGTATTAGCTGAAGCATCATAATTTAAAGCTGTTGAGTCTATACATCCAAAAATAACAGATATACAAGAACCATTATCTATATTTGCTAATGGGTTATAGTTAAAAGATATTATATCCATACAACCATATACTATATCTACACATGAGCTATCATCAACATTAGCTAAAGGATCATAATTAAATGAAGCAGGATCTGTACATCCAGGTATTGGATAGATACAACCACTATTTACAGTA
>TARA_R110002167_G_scaffold352262_1_pt1 | contig 19149 bp, 2 predicted proteins | sample TARA_R110002167 | Tara Oceans TARA_R110002167 (sample SAMEA4398238) | marine metagenome | biome: Polar Biome; feature: [MES] marine water layer (ENVO:01000295) within the mesopelagic zone...; material: water (ENVO:00002006), including particulate matter (ENVO:01000060) such as...... | reverse complement strand
ACGTTCAATTCGAACTCGATCGTGGTTTCCGTTCTGGACGTTGCACCAACGCTGACAATCAGTGGAAACGCGACTGTGGATGAAGGCGCCACCTACACGTTAAACCTGTCTGCTTCCGATCCGGGGACCGATACGATTACGGAATGGTCGATCGACTGGGGTGACGGTAATGTCGAGACGGTGTCTGGTAATCCTTCGACGGTTACGCATGATTATGCAAATGGTCTCTCCAGCTATACGATTTCTGCGACGGCCACGGATGAGGATGGAACTTACAACTCTAATGCGATCGTAGTGACTTTTATTGAGTCAACTCTGCAGACGCTGGTTGAGGGGACTGATTTTGTTGTCACGCGCAGTATCGAATTTGAGGTACCTGAAAATCCATCGGCAGTGCAGCTTACATTTACCGGGCTTCAATTTGATACAACTGATACGGATGATATGAACGATGCTTTCGAGCTGGCGCTGGTCGATGCGAATGGTCAATCGCTGGTTGCCATGATCGATCAGGATCATGATGCGTTCTTTAACAGTACTGAGGGTGAGTCGGTCCAGAATGGGTTGGGCGTCGAATATAACGCTTCCGCAGGGACCGTGACGGTTGATATCTCACACCTGGCGGCCGGTACGACAGCGACTCTGTTTGCTCGACTGGTAAATAATGATGACGATACGACCACAGAAGTCACAATCGATACACAACTTGCTTTTGTAGAATCACCATTCACGAGTCCGTCTACTTCAGTTCCCGCTGGATATCAGGGCGAGACTGACAACGTGGATGATAGTGATTTAACCGATGTGACCAGCATCATGCAGGTAGATTACACTACCACTTCTTTTAACGATGCAGACAATCAGTTGTTAACGGGAATCACTTTGACACATGCCGGATCTTATGACATTTATGGACCGGTTCTGGTTGGCATTCGAAATATCACTTCACCTGCAGTGTCTATGGGAAATGTAGATGGATATACGGCAGAGGGGATGCCCTATTATGATATCACTCATCTGTTAAGCGACGGAACGTTTTCGCCTGGCGATTCCATATCCGGTCTGAGCCTGACATTCCTTAATCCACAGGAGGCGCAGTTCGATTATGATCTGGTCGTTCTGGGGCATTTGAATGTTGCTCCGAATATTACCAGTGATCCAGAGCTGGAAGTCGTTGCAGGTCAGGCATATCTGTATGACGTACACGCCACGGATCATGAAAATGGGACTTTAACCTACGAACTGGTTTATGGGCCAGATGGGATGACCATTGATTCCCAGACCGGCGTGATCAGCTGGGGAACGACCACAAACGAAGTCGGCACGCATTCCATCGCTGTGAAAGCAGTTGATCCTCACGGTCTGTCTGATACTCAGTCATTTACGCTTGAGGTAACAGAAAATATTCCCAACCGACCACCCCAGTTCACGTCCTCTCCGGTCATTGACGCTTATGTAAATTCAGAATATCTCTATAGCTCCAGCGCTACTGATCCTGATGGCGATGCTTTGTCTTATGTTTTGGTCAGTGGCCCGGATGGAATGGTTAACAGTCAGACAACATCACTGAATGCTGTTACCTGGATTCCTCTGGAAAACAGACGCGTAGCAATAACGAATGTGCCTGCCGTCGTCAGTCTCGAGTTGGATCTGGCATCTGGGATATTGTCGGGAGAACTCTACTATAGCGACGAGTTCACAGTCGCATCATTTGAGGTAGATTATGATGGGGACGGAGAGGGAGATGTTGTCGTCTCAGCAACTTTAGAGGACACAACATTCAGTATTCAACTCGATAGTGCAGAATTGGCGCTGGTGGATACGATTAAAGTGCGAGCCATTGATGCCTTTTACTCAGCCGAACCATTACCGTGGACTGACGTAGATGTGACGGGAGTGACATTTACTCCCACCCCGGGATTCTCAGAACTGGAATTCTCCAGCACGACCAGAACGATTTCTGGTACCGTTGACAGCAGCCTGAATTTATACCAGCCTTTCATTGAGCTGGATTACGATTTTGATGGCGTCTTTGAAACAGTGATTCCCGTTAACCTGGTGGATGGAACGTTCAGTTATACCCTCGATGGTGATTTACTGGATGCCAGCGGTAATGTAAGTGTTCGCGTTTCCAGTTTCGATAACAGCCAGGGAGGCTTCAGCTGGACGCCGACCGCGGATGATGTAGGGAAAATCTTCCAGGTGACCCTGCAGGCAGACGATTCGAACGGAGGTCTCTCTCAACAGATGTATGAGATCTATGTCCATCCTCAGGAGGGCAATCATGATCCGGTGATTACCAGTGAGCCTGAAGAGACGTTTGAGGTGCCAAACCAGTCAACCAATCCCGCCTCTGGGGACGTTGACCCCACTGAAATCAATATAGCGGTGGCTCCGGGTGCGACTGATACACAAACAATTTCGATTACTTTACCACCAGTAACGACAGGTTTTTCAACTGATATTGTGGTAGTAGTTGACGTCTCTCCTTCCATGGGAGAGGAACTCGAGTGGCTGAAAACCATGATTCCTGACCTGAATAATGCTTTGATCGATGCCGGTATTACGGACAATCGATTCGCTCTGGTCGAGTTTCTCGGTGATGCCAACATTATCAGTAATGATGCAAATGATCCCCAGGTCGCCCTGACACTGATTGGACCCGGGAATACCGTAGTGGACTCGGTATCGGTACCTCTGACTTCGGTGCGCGCGGCAATAGATCAGTTTGTTTTACCTGCGGATGGTGATTACAAACTCATAGTAGGGTCTCCTTATACTAATGATGAGTATAGTGTGGTCCTGGATCGGGAGCGGGATGAGAGTGTCGCGGTTTCCGGGCTCGGGGATTTTCAGGGATCGATACAGGCAGGGGAAGAAGCAGTCATTACATTTACTGCCCCGCAGGGATTTCAGTTATATCTTGATTTACTGGAGGGTAATACAGGTCCATTACGGTTCCAGATTGAATCGCCTTCAGGTGAATCAGTGTTACTGCAATATCTGAACGATTCTTATACTTATCTGGATCAATTGCCAGTTCTCTTATCCGAATCTGGCACCTATACCCTCACAGTCAGGGGGACCAGTCCGACAGATACAGGAAACTATAATGTTCGTCTGAGCGACTTTAGTGGTCTGACGACAAATCTGACGTTGAATACGGCTGTCAGCGACAGTATTTCTGAGCCGAAGGCGAGTAAATTTTATCGATTTACGGGAACGGCAGGACAAACTGTCTTTTATGACTCTTTTGATCAGGAAAATCTGTACTTTGAAGAACCAGGATATGAATATTATGAAGTGACACTGATTTCTCCTACTGGGAAAAAAGTGTTTGTGAACGGAGAATACTCTGGAGATGGAGATCAAGGGGTATTTGTATTACCAGAAACAGGCGACTATACGCTTGTGATAAATAGTAAAGATACTGAGACCATTGACTTTAATTTTCAGATTCTGGACCTGCAAACCGCAGGATCACTGGTATCCGTCGACTCGACAATTACCGGCAGCCTGGATCCAGCAGCAGAAACAAACGTGTATCGATTTGATGTGACCGCGGGTGACGAGTTTACGTTTGATCTTACTGCACGTTCCGGTTCAGGTAGTGCCTACTGGGAATTAATTGATCCGTATGGCAGATCGATTTTTAATACTTACATGAGCTCGGCAAGTGCTGCAGACCAGTCTCCGGGGGCTCTACTGTCAACGGGAACTTACTCTCTGTTAATCAAAGGAGCCACTGCCAATCAGGGGGATGTTGACTATTCCTTTGAAATCGTAACATTGGGCTCAACGACTCCCACAACACCTTCCGGCGATTTGAAATCCCTGGGTGAAGTGGTGCAGGGGGACATGCAGTCAAATGGGGAGCAGGATACTTATCTGTTTAATATTTCTGCAGGTCAGACCGTGTTCTTCGATTCCCTGGAAGCGGAGACTTCCAGTATGTCGGTCAAGCTCATTTCGCCGAGTGGCCATGAGATCGTGTCGACATCATTTGTCAGAGATAATGAACTGATTAATACCGAATATTCAATCGAATATGAAAATCCCTGGCCGGTCACGTTATGGGAACCGGGAACCTATCAGATCGTGATCGAAAACCTGAATAGTACTCCGGGAGATTACGAGTTCCGTCTCCTCGATCTCTCAATCCAGCCGGAACTAACATTTGAATCGACCCTGTCTGGAGAATTTCCTGCCGAGGAAAAACAGGATGTCTATCAATTCTCCGGTCAGCGTGGTGATCGGATTACTGTTAAGTTGGATGCATTTTCAGATTCCGCTGATTTTATCAAGAAAGTCTCAACGGTAGATACATCGGGAACAGAAGATGGTTATAACGGTCTAGCCGGGGCTTTGTCGTTGCCTTTCCGTGAAGATGCTGCCGTGAATGTGATTCTGATCACGGATGAGAATCGCGATGTGGTGAATCAGTCACTCAACTATAACAATATGCTGGAGCAGCTGAACGCCATCGGAGCAACGCTGCATAGCATGGTGATGCTGGATATCAATGCGCATCCGGATGAAGGCAGCTTCAGTCATACGATTGATCCCGGTCTGATTGATGCGAGCGGGACGGTTCAGGTTCGACTTAATGACTATTACGAGTTTGAATTGGATCCGGAATGGATCACACTGGCGGACACGACCCTGACGGACGTACCAGGCTTTAAATCCATTTCTTTTGATGAAGTGACGGGCACTGTGTCTGGTGTCTTTGATATGAGTCTGGGATACCAGATTCCAGTCATTGAAATTGATTATACTCTGAATGATTACACCAATATTTATTTCTACCCGGACGATGTTCCCAGCGCTCTGGGCCTGACTGGGGAAACTACTTCGGATGCGGCGTTCTTTTCGGATAACAGTTACAATACGTTGTCTTCACAAGCAGTCGATGCTTCAAATTTATTGTCAGCAGAAGTCAACGGCTTTTTAGAAATTAACTATGATGAAAATACGCATGTACTATCAGGGACTTTAGACCCGGGTCTTCCCTGGTTCACTCCCGTTGTGTATGTGGATTATGAGAAGGATGGGTCTCCGGATGAGAGTGTCTATCCGAATGCAGAATACGAATTCAGTATTGTATTGGATAGCGGCTCTGTACCTGCAAATCTTGACTTTAATGTGAAAGTGGCCGACGAATTTGACTTGCCCTGGATTTCGATGATGAGATATGAAGGTTTTGATGAGCTGAACCTTGATGATCAGACAGGGGTGCTATCGGGGATTGTTGATCTTTCACAAGGCTATACCGATTATCTGATTGAGATCGACTATGACCAGGATGGTTCCGCAGATGCGTCAACTTCTGCGAATGCGACCACTGGTGTCTTCAGTGTTGCACTCAATGCAGCTCAGATTCCCTCTAACGGTTCCATTAATGTCCGGCTGACTGACGATGATACTCAAACGCTGTCTTGGGAAACACTGGATGCTTCGGCTTTAATCACATTTACCGGAGTCGGCTTCGATTCCTACTATCTTAAAAATTCCACAGCAACACTTGCCGGTATTGTGGATTTAAGTCTGAACGCAGATTTGTACCGAATCGAAATCGATTACAATTCTGATGGAGTCTTTGATCCCGTTGCAATCGCGGATAAATATACTGGCGAATTTTCTTTGAGTATCAATCCCAATCTGCTGGCAGGAAATGGCGAATTTGATCTCCGACTGATTGCCGGATATGGCGATTATTATACGACAATCGTAAATGAAAATCTGTTTTACAAACCGCTACGATCTTATCCTCCCCATCCCCAAAGTACCGAAGCCGATAATTATGGGACTGAAGAAGAGTATGTGGATCTTGCATACGCAGCCGGGGGAACGGCCTGGAGTATTGACCAGTTTCGTGGACAATACGGAGTTACGACTTTAGATGAGACTCTGAACGCAATCGCATTTTCTAAAGCTTTTGTATCAACATTGACGCAGAACATTTATGATCAGCAGGATCTTAATCTCGTTGCAACAGACCCTTCCGTTGAATTCACGATCCTGGATGAGCAGGTGGAAGATGGGGTTGCCACATTTACGGTTCAATTTACGGGAACTACAGAAGGTCATTCATTTGATCTCCAGTTTGTTCAGCAGGATGAACCAGGGATTGTATTTGGCTCGATTCCAACTACGATTCAGCTGGGTTATCTCTACGATGTGAATGCCCTGGATGTGGATGGTGATACGCTCACTTATGAACTGGTTGGTGATACTCATGGAGCTCTAATCAATTCCGAAACCGGCATCATGACCTGGTATCCAGAAGACACGGGTGAATACACCTTCACAGCTTTGGTGACCGATGGAAATGGTGGCCAGGACACTCAAACCTGGACTGTTACGGTGACCGAAACGGGGGCAGACAATGTTGATCCTGTGATCGATGATATAGCCGACATTACCACTGAAACCGATCGCGAAATCACAATTCAGTTGACTGGATCCGATGCAGACGGAGATGCCCTTTGGTTCTATGTCGTTGACGACACTGCCAACGGAGCACCGATTCCCGTTGGCATGACAATTGATTCGACTACGGGAGTTGTCTACTGGAATCCGACAGAGGAACAGGAGGGGATATATACGATAAAGGCCCGCGTACTCGACAGTTTTGGTGGCATCGATGAAACCAGCTTTACGATTACCGTTAATGAACCGGCTGAATTCACAAATAACCGACCTGTGATCACATCTTCGGCACCACTTTCGGCACTGGAAGGTGTGACTTACCTGTATGATCTGGATGCCACCGATGCCGAAGGAGACCGGTTGACGTATGAACTTTCTGTTGCCCCCGAAGGAATGGCAATTGATGGCGATACCGGGATGATCGCCTGGAAGCCGACCTATAAACAGCTGGGATACACCACCGTGGTCGCGCGCGTCACAGACGCTTTAGGCGGCGTGGCTGTCCAGGTCTTCGAACTAAATGTTACCTCAACCAACGAAGCACCCGAAATCACTCCTACTCCCATTGAAGCGGCCGGTCTGGATCTGCTCTGGACGTACCAGGTCGAAGCCAGTGATCCGAATGGTGACATTCTTGTTTATCGTCTGGACCAGGCATCGCTCGATCGTGGCATGACAATCGACTCCACCGGTCTGGTCTCCTGGACCGCCACCGCGACAGGCGACTATCAGGTGGAAGTGACTGTCGACGATCAGCGGGGCGGTACGGCAACTCTGCAGTTTGTCTTGCCAGTTCGCAATAATGCCGCACCGGTCTTTGAAAGCAATCCACCGGCTCCGGCCTTTGTGGGCGAAGTCTATATTTATAATATTGTAGTCTCCGATCCGAATCTCTCGGACACCGTAACCCTCAGCCTGGATGCAGATTCGCTTGCACGGGGAATGATCCTGACCGGAAATGTCCTCACTTGGACTGCGCAGCACCTGGGTGATGTCGCTGTGACCATCTCTGCCGATGACGGGCAGGGGGCGGTTACCACCCAGTCCTTCACACTGCCCGTAAAAGCGCCGGTGGTGGTCAGCGAACCTCCGGTCATCACTTCAAGACCGTCGGGGCCTGCCTACGCAGAACAGCCGTGGACCTATACGGTGACAGCAACGGACGTGGACAGCGATGATGCTGCTCTTTTCTATTCACTTATGTCGCCCGAACAGGTCACCGGGGTGATTGAATTTGATACCGTGACACATACATTGACCTGGACGCCTGCAGTCGGCGATGTGGGAACCAGCCAGTCGTTTACGGTTCGGGTTACCGATTCGGCAGGGTCCTGGAGGGAACAGTCCTTTACAGTACCAGCGGTTGCGGTTCCTGTGCAAAACGATCCTCCTGAAATTACCTCGATTCCCACGGGACCGGCAGTGGTGGGAACCTCTTACTCATACCAGGTGACTGCTTTTGATCCCGAGGGAGAAACGCTGACGTATTCCGTGGATTCCGCGTCGGAAGCGGTCGGTATTACCATCGACAGCACCACCGGTCTTCTGACCTGGACCAATCCGCCCGTAGCGGGAAATCAGAGTATATCCATCACGGTAACGGATGAAGCGGCAAACCAGTTCATTCAGACCTTCACGCTGCCCGTCATTACTCTAAATCATGGGCCGGAAATCACATCGGTACCGACCGGCCCCGCTTACATTGATGAAGCCTGGTCCTATCAGATCAGTGCCAGCGACGCAGACGATGATACGTTGACATACAGTCTGCTGTCTCCTGAAACGCTGCCCGGAAATGTCAGCTTTGATGATCAGACAGGAATTTTGATCTGGACACCTTCGACCGGTGAAACAGAATTGAGCTTCACTGTCGAAGTCTCGGACGGGAATGGTGGCTTAGCGACACAAAGCGTTACCATTCCTGCAGTGCGACATAATGAAGCACCCGAGATTACCTCCATTCCCTCAGGGCCCGCCATTGAGGGGCAGTTGTGGACTTATGTAATTGATGCCACCGATCCTGATAATGACATGCTGACCTACTCACTGGTGTCTCCGGAAACTCTGCCGGCAGGTGTCAGCTTTGATGATCAGACCGGTACCATCAGCTGGACGCCGGTCGCAGCACAGAACCCGGATGGCCTCAGCTTCACGGTCCGCGTGGAAGACGGCTTCGGCGGCTATGCGGAACAGAGCTTCACAGTCCCTGTTATTACTGCGCCGACTTCAGGTGGTGGCGGTGCACTACCAACAATCACTTCAGTGCCGGAAGGGCCCATCTACGCGGGTGAGCTCTGGACATACGATGTGACCTATAATGAACCAGACGGCGATCCGACCATTACTTTCGATGTCCAGTCTGATGTCGCCGGCGAAGATATCAGTATCGATGGAAACGGCAGTCTGACCTGGACCCCTTCTGTCGCGGGACGATATACGATTACGGTGTCTATAGACGACAACGCGGATGGTGTTGCCACTCAGACTTTTGAAGTGGATGTCGTCGAGCACAACCTGCCGCCGGAAGTAACCTCGACCCCGACAACAAATATCAGGGTCAACGAATACTGGTCCTATCTCGTTCAGGCGACTGACCCGAATGGGGATACGCTGACTTACTCGCTCGACGAAGATTCTTTAACGCGTGGCATGACAATCAATGCCACAACCGGACGCATTCTCTGGACTCCTGATACCGTTGGTTCGTACCCGGTAGTGGTGACTGTCGACGATGGTAACGGCCTGACCGCAACACACTCCTTCTCGATTGCCGTCAATAATACGAATCCGGAAATCAATTCACAGCCGACTGGCCCTGCCTATGTGGGAACTCAATGGTCCTATCAGGTCATTGCCACCGATGCAGACGGCCATGCTCTGCAGTACGAACTGCTCTCACCCGGCGTCTTGCCGGACGACATGCAGATTGATGCCAACGGTCTTCTGACCTGGACGCCGACAACCACGGACGCCGTTGATATCGAGATTAAAGTCAGTGATAGTGTTGGTGGCTACCGTACGCAGTCATTCACTCTGGAAGTGGAAACGGTTGTACCTCCGAATCAGTCACCCGTGATTGAATCGATTCCGGTAACCTCGGTGGAATTGAATCAGGTTTATCAGTATCAGATCGATGCCTACGATCCGAACGGGGATGACTTGATCTACTCGCTGAATTCAGCACCCGCTGGTATGTCCATCAATGACGACGGCCTCATCAGCTGGTCGCCACAGACACTCGGCGAATACAGCGTAGAACTGGTTGTCGAAGATCCTGCCGGCCTGCAGTCAACTCAAACCTTCACGCTCATCGTGACGGCTCCCGTGGTGCTGAACGAAGGTCCGGAGATCACCTCCACACCCACTGGACCTGCAATTAAAGATCGTGCCTACCAGTACCGGGCCATCGCCAGTGATCCGAACGGCGATGTCATTACCTGGTCGCTCGATCCGGCATCCGTAGTCGGTAATATGGCGATTAACGCCACAACCGGTCAGCTGACCTGGACGCCAGCTGATGATGGCACTTACTCGATTACCGTCATCGCGACCGATTCGCATGGTGCCGCGGCTTCTCAGACCTTCAGTCTTGTTGTGTTGAAGAATGCGGCTCCCGTCATCACTTCCACGCCGGATCAATCCGTCGATATCAATGTTGCCTACAGTTATGAAGTCAGCGCCAGTGACCCGAACCCCGGCGATACAGTGACATTCGCTCTGACCGACAGTCCCGCTGGGGCAACCATCAACGCCGAAACCGGCGTGTTGAGCTGGACCTCCAGCACACCCGGACTCTATAGCTTTACGATTACCGCCACCGACCAGGACGGTGCCACAGGTTCCCAGACGTACCAGCTGCAGGTGATTGACCCCGTCAATAATAACGCCCCCGTGCTCACGTCGGCTCCTCGTTCTCAGGTGCAGGTCGATCAACAATTCCTGTATCAGGTGGAAGCCTTCGATTCGGACGGCGACACCCTCTCTTATACGCTCGTTTCCGGCCCTGCAGGCATGGTGCTCGATTCGAAGGGGCTGCTCGACTGGACACCTGCCGGCTCTGATGTCGCCGGTTCGCCGCATACCTTTACGATCCTCGTGGAAGATGGTCGTGGTGGCAGTGTGCAGGCATCGTACGAGATCAATGTGGTCAGTGAATTCGTTAACACCGCGCCGCAGTTCACAACTTCTCCGTCTACCAATCTGGTGGTTGGTAAAACCTACTCCTACGATGCCAACGGCGTCGATGCGGACGGCGATACAATCCTGTTCCGTCTGGTCAATGCACCTGACGGCATGACCATTGATACGAAAACCGGTCTCGTCCAGTGGACTCCTTCGATTGACGATTTAGGCGAACACACGATGACAGTGCGACTCGTGGATACCTACGGAGCCGGCGTGGACCAGACTGTGACGCTCACGGTCCGCAGTGTGAATCGTCCGCCGATGATTACCTCCCGTCCGCCTACGCAGCTTGTGATCAACGACAGCTATGACTACACCGTACTGGCCAACGACCCCGATGGTAATACGCTGACGTATTCACTCGGCGATCAGACCACGGCGACCGGCATCACGATCAATTCCGCCACTGGCGAGATTGACTGGACCCCCACAACAGCAGGCACGTATCGCATTCATGTGAATGTGTTCGATGAATACGGTCTGGGGGTTGCTCAACTGTATGATGTGGAAGTCCTGGGGGCTCCGCCGAACTTCGCACCTTACATCACCACCAGACCGGCCGTCGAAGCCGAAGCAGGGGCGCTCTATACCTACGATGTGGATGCTTTCGATCCGAACCTCAGCGATACGATTACCTTCTCGCTGGTCGCCCCTGATCCGCTGCTGGCAGACATGACCTTCGATACGAATACGGGAGTCATCACCTGGACGCCTGATGTGTCGCTCATCGGGCAACTGGTGCAGTTCAAAGTCGTCGCCAGTGATGGCAGTCTGACGTCAACCCAGAGTTACAGCGTCCGCGTGCAGCCTGTCAATGAACTGCCTGATGTGGGAGAGATTGGCGATATCACGCTTTCCGCCGGTGCCTACTTCAATTACGGCGTCTATGCCTGGGACGGGAACGCAGACCCGCTGACATACTCGCTCGATCAGGCGTCCCTCGATCGCGGCATGACAATCGACAGTACTTACGGCCTGATCAACTGGCAGACCGACATCGACGATATCTCGGCTACGCCGTACGGCGTGACGGTGACTGTCTCCGACGGACGGGGCACACCGGTTACCGAAAGCTTCACGATCACCGTGGAAGCCGACCAGACGGCACCGGATGTGACGATCACACTGTTAAATAACAGTGACAAGATTGGGGAAGAACTTTCGATTCAGGTCTTCGCCACTGATCAGGTAGGTGTCACTGCCCGCACGTTGACGCTTTACAGCGTGACTCTGAACGAAACGACAACCGTACTCAATCAGACGCTGGCCATCGACGCGAACGGAATCGCCCGACTCGCGCTGACGGAAGACATGCTGGGCACGCTGACCTTCACCGCCAGCGCCGTCGATGCAGCGGGCAACGAAGGCACCGCCACCCCGGTCGAACTACAGGTGCTGGACCCCAGCGATCAGAGCCCGCCGACTGTGACGCTGACGTCGCTCAGTTATTACCAGGAAATCACAGCGCCGATTGACATCCTCGGTTCGGTAACCGACGATTCGCTCGACAACCTGACCTGGACCCTCTCCGCCATCCCCCACGACGGCGGCGCCACTAAAATAATCGCCAGCGGAATCGGCGAATTGACGAACGAAGTCATCGGCCGCTTCGACCCCACACTGCTGCGAAACGGCATCTACACCATCGAACTGGAAGCCACCGACGCCGGCGGCAACGTGTCGTTCGATAGTGAAGTGATCAAGGTAGACGGAAATCTGAAGCTGGGGAACTTTACTGTGTCATTTACCGATCTGGAAGTTCCCGTAGTGGGGATTCCGATCACCGTAACCCGCACCTACGACACACTGGATTCCAATGTGCAAGGTGATTTTGGGTATGGCTGGTCCATGGACATGAGCAATACCAAAGTACGCATTGTGCAACCGGATGGCAGCGATCCGGGCTTATTTGGTTACCCCATATTTGAAGATGGCACACGAATCATCATCACCTTACCTGATGGTTCCGAAGACCGGTTTACATTCAGACCGGAAAGACAAGTTTCTGGTTGGATAAAAACAGGTGATTATTTACCCAAATTTATTCCTGATTTAGGTGTAAAGAGTGAGCTTAGAGTAGATGCCCGTCACATTCGTAAGTTAGGTGATGGCTATATTGATATGGAAACAGGTAGAGGTTATTCCCCCGCGGACCCAATTTTAGGAGGCGCTTATGCACTCATTCTGCGCAATGGCGTGGAACTTGCCATCAATGCCGAAACAGGTGATCTCTCTACGATCACCGATCTAAGTGGAAACCAGATCACCTTTACCGGCATGGGAATCGAAAGTAATGCCGGGCGAAGTATTGAATTTGAACGTGACTATGCCGGTCGTATTACTGCCATAATCGATCCTGCAGGAAACCGTTTAGAATATTCCTATGATTCAGAAGGGAATTTAATCTCCTCTACTGATCGTGCCAATACAGCAACAAACTATACCTATCTGAATGGTATTAAGGATCCAGAACACTATTTAGACGAAATCATCGATTCTCTAGGACGTCCAGTTGCCAAGAACGAATATGATGCCGATGGGCGACTGATCCGCAATATTGATGCGGAGGGACAATCAGTAGAATATGATTGGAATGCTAATTCTAAGATACAAAGAATTACTGACCAACTTGGATTTACTACTGTTATTACATTAGATGACCGTGGCAACGTAATTCAGAAAGTCGACCCTCTTGGGCAAATAATTATAAATACTTATGATGAGAATAATAACATTTTGTCAGAAACAATTGTAATTGGTGAGGAAGATTCAGTTCTTAATAATGAAGAGAATGATCTTAGTATCACTTATAAATATAGTGAAGATGATGACTTATTAAGCACAATTGATTCCTTTGGTAACAACACAAACACAACATATAATAAATATGGCCAAGTAGTTACTCACTCTGATGTATTTGGCAATACCTCAACCACTTATTTCAACAGTTCAACAGGGCTTCCAGATGCTGTACAAGATCCGTTGGGGAATAAAAAATTGTATGAATTTGATGATGAGGGTAATCTTAGTGAGTTCCGAAGTGAAAATGGATCGTTGTTACTCTCAGGTGTTTATAATCAGTACGGAGAAGTTCTTCAGGCAAAATATGGTTCAGGAGAATCTGATACCTACTTTGAACATGATTTGAACGGTGATACGATCGCCAAATGGAAATTTGAGGGAATTGGTTTAGATAAAATACAAATTCTTAACCTAACAGAATATGATGAAGAACGCAGAATCATTAGTTTTAAAAGTGTCATTCTACCATATGGCGAATATATAACGGAAAATCTCTCAAGTGCATTAATTGATCCTCAGTTTATTATCCAATCAACATCAAAAACTTACGATTCAAATGGTCAATTATCTCTCAGTTTAGACGAAGATGGAAATACAAGTGAATATATCTATGATCGTCGTGGCTTTCTAATTGAACTACGAAAGCAGATACAAAGTGCTAATGACCAAACTGCCTGGCAAATCACTCGTAATGTGTTTGATGCTGTTGGAAATCTAACAGCTAAAACAGATCCTTATCTGGAAGGAACAACTGAGCCTATCACCGGAACTCGTTTTATCTATAACTCTGTGGGACAAGTTACTAAGACAGAGAAACTGAATGGTATTGAAATCCAAATTTCGGGTTCTGGTTCTAATTGGCAAAGTGAACTGGTATCTGAAGGAGATAAATTAGAAGCATATTCAGCTACTTATAATTCTGCACACAGGCTAGCTAGTAGTACTGACACCAATTCGAATACAAGTTATTACACTTATAATTCTAAAGGACTAACAACTGAAGTCCGTAATCAGGTAAAAGATCAGAATGGACAATTGGTATGGCTTGTGTCCAGAACAATCTATGATGAATTCGGGCGAGCGGTAATTTCTACGAGTCCATACATTGAAGGATCTGGAGAGCCAATAGACGCAACGCGGTCTGATTACGATCTACATGGCCGTCAATATCAAACCGCCCAGTTGGAAAATGTCAATATTGATTTAGTAGATGGGGAATCAATTTTAATTTCATCAGGTATTGAAATTTCTACAACAACTACTTACTTCAACAGATATGGCCAAATTTCTCAAGTCATCACTTCGACAGGAGCAATATCAAATCTCGAATATGATGCCTTTGGACGACAAACAGCTAGTGTTGGTCCGGAAGTTAACATTAATGGCATGCTAATCCGAAATAGAACAGAGTCGGTCTATAATGCACATGGCCGTCTCGAATCAGTTCACACAAATATTGTTCAACTCGCTGATGGAACAATTGATCGCTCAAATATGAAAGTAACAAATTATGAATACGATCTCTTTGGGAACAAAATTAAAACTATTTACGATAATAACACTTTTACTACAGCTATTTACGATGAATCCAGAAATTTAATTTCTCAAACAGATACTGTCGGAAATACGACTACCTATGAATACAATTCAAGAGGAATACTAGTTGCAGTAAACTTGCCAATGGTTGCTGCCCCTGATAATGGGGGCATACAAACAAACCCTCGATACGAATATACGTATGATGAATTGGGGCGTCAGACACAAATTATCGATCCTTTAGGAAATACGACGTTATTTACCTACGACGAACGTGGCAACCAACTGAGTCGCACATTGCCTGATGGTTCTATTGAGACATTTACATATGATGACATGGGGCGGATGTTAACTCACAAATCGTTTGAAGGTGTAATTTCGGGGAATGTTTATGAAAATGGTGTTTTAATTGAAAAGCAGTTCTTTAATGATGAATCCAGCTATCAAAATGGAAGCGGGACTCCTGATGAATCATTTTCCTATGTATATGATGCATTTGGGCGGATATTTAGTGTGACAAAACAATCAGCCAGTGAGACCCGAACCACGATAACAACCTATGACTCAAAAGGGCAACTGGTCCAGATTGATTCACCGGAAGGGACTGTCAATTACGAATACGACCAATATGGTCGTAAAACCCGCACCTATACCGGCGATCCGAGTGACCCGGTAACCGATACACTTTATACCTATGATGCTCTGGGACGCTTGGAGACAGTGAGTGTGGTTGAACGCAACGATGAAGTGTTGGCGACTCCGGAAACAACGACTTACGAGTATGACCTGATCGGAAATCTGGATCAGACGATTTTGCCCAACGGCGTAATTACCGATTACACCTATGACGAATTAAATCGCCTGGAAACGCTCACGCATTATCTGACTGATGAAACACCGGAAGATCTCTCTGACAATGACAAGATTGTCTTCGAATACGAAGTTCGAACTGACGGCAAACGGACCAAAGAAACGGAAACCATCTATCGTGATGAAAATGAGAATGGCCAATTTGAGGCCAATGAAATCAAAACGGTCACGACCGACTGGACCTACGATGATGCCGGACGGCTGATTGATGAGGTCTTCAGCCATTATGACGAACTGCTGGATCAGTCATCGCACTTTACTTACGACCTAACCGGGAACCGTCTGGAGCAGCAGGTAGAAAAAGACTTCGATGGTGACGGGGACATCGATAAAAAGACGACGACATACAGTTATGACGAAAATGATCGTCTGCTCTCAGAAACCACAGAGCTGGACGATAACAATGATGGCTCTATCGACTCTACCAGTGGCACGACCTACAGCTATACTGGCACTCAACAGACCGGCAAAACGGTCAGTACAGGGGGAGTAAACCAGTCGACGACCGCGTTTACTTATGACCTCCAGGGACGGATGGAGACAGTCACTATCACCACCTTGGATGGCACAGGGACCGCGACCCGCATCGAAAAAACGACGTATGATTACGATGCGAGGGGAATTCGTGTGTCCGCTCTGTATGAAGTAGATACCGATGCCGATGGTATTGTCGATGAGACAACCAAAACTGAATATCTGAATGATCCCTATAACTTTACAGGCTATTCTCAGGTCATTCAGGAAACTGAATATGATGAGAACGGTGTGATCACAAAACGTGTGATTTACACAATCGGTCATGATCAGATCAACCAGACGACCATTGATTACATAGTTGGCGTTCCACAAACTCCAGAAACTCTCTTCTTTCTGGCCGATGGTCATGGTAGTACGCGGATTCTGGCTGATACAGCAGGTGCGATTCCCAACATTGCTGGAGTAGAACAACATTACTTCTATGATGCTTTTGGTAATCTGCTAAACATGCAGGCGACCCAGGCTGCGACCAGCTATCTCTATAGTGGTGAACAGTATGATGCGAAGGTCGGTCAGCAATATTTACGTGCTCGTTATTATGATGCGACAACGGGACGTTTTAATCGGCTTGACCCATTTGCTGGAAATACGAACGATCCACAGTCACTTCATAAATATCTCTATACTCATGCTGATCCAATAAATGGTATTGATCCTTCAGGTCTATTTTCAGCAATTTCAATGGGAGTCGCTAGTTCTGTAAGAAACCAGATCTCTGCCTCTTATGTAGGAGCGATTACAGGAGTTGCAGTATCTCTTGAGTATTTTGAAGATAATTATTCTGTTCATGGAGCAATTATCGAGTTCTTCTGGGATGCGTTAATGAGTCCAGTTGACGCCGCCGTCGGTTTTGTCGCTGCAGTCATCGATTTACCGTTTGTACTTATGCAAGCTGGAAATTGGTTGTTATTTGGCCCCAATAATCGAGAAGGTGATCCTCTTGCAAATGCAGCAGCGCCAATTCCTTTTGTAGGAGTTGTTTCAACTCTGCCCGGACGGCATATGCTGTCTAGATATAATGACTTCCGCACCGCAAGGAATTTGGCAGATCGAATTGGAGTTTCTGAAAGATTTTACTCGGTAAACAATCAACGCCATCATTTAAGTCAGTCTGCAGTTTTTGACAGGATTCCACAAGCTGAAGGTTTGACGATTATTCTAAGAGGTGGAGGAGTTGGAACTCATGGGTCTGAACATCGAACAGTACACGATATCCTCGAAAATGACTTGTTAGATCGTTATCGTCCAGGAGGTGATCTACATGGAATGCCACTTACAGTAGAACAGTATAATAATGCAATGGCAAACGCATTGGTGGAAATTGGTGTAGAGGAAGATGAGCTAAGGTATATAATGGGAATGATGATTATGGAACAAAAACATCATGGATATGAATCACACCATGAATTAGAGACTATCCCAGATAGAGTTGTTTCAATTGCAAGACGTACCGCACGTACTTTGAAAAAAGTTAAAATTTTCTAAACTACTGGAGTATTATTATGAATGACAATACTCGTGATTTGTTATGTCAACTCTCATCAACTAATTGGTTTGAAAATGTAGTTTTTAATCATAATAACAAAAGCGAAAATGAAATAAATTCGTGGACTGATGTATTCACTCACTTCACAGATCCTGAATTTGAAAAGCTATTAGTAGCAAAATATAGGCCAATAGCTACTGTTGCAAATATCCAACCTCGTGAGGCGCCTATTAATTCTGAATGGGTACAAATTGTTGGCATTTGTAAAACTGAGATGAGTAAATTTGTTCCCAAAAAAATTTACAATTGCCAATACATACCAGAGAAATTTAAGAAGCGAACTCTCGACTTGGTTAATTGGATTATTATATATGCATTAAGGGAAACTGAGTATGCTGATGTTATCAAAACTCACTTCTATCGTGATTGGTGTGATATCTTATTGAGTGGACATTTCGCCTGCTATTGGGATGGAGATATTGAGCAGGGGGAATTTGTTGTTATTTAATAAGTAGTCCTTTTTAACATCTTATCTACACAGGGGCTATTTTAATGTCTGATGAACTCCAACTCTTTACTCAAATTATGACTGACTACGTCAGTCCAATCTTAAAGAATGATTGGTTTGCAAACGCAAATGAGACTCCTGACGACATGACCTCTGACACTGTAGCTGGCCTTCAAACAGCAATAAGATTTTTCATGGATAAACGAGATAGTGAAGTCCGAGACGAAATGGCAAAGCGGCTCTTAAAAGCAATCGGTGATAATTTCAATTCAAAAATACCACTAAGTCCGAATGAAATTTTAGAGCTGTTTAGCCAAAATTACGAAGGGCTAATTCGAAAGAAAATTCGTAAATCAATTCCAATGTCACTGCACCGTCAAGCCGTTAGTGATGCTTTTTTTCATAATATCAAATTTGGTTTACTTGAAACGATATTCTCAGAAGTAGCTCCTAATGAATTTTTTAGAACATGGTATGACTGGTTAAAACGCGGTCATTTTGCTTGCTCATGGGATGGTGAATTAAAAGAACCAAAGTATGATAAGTATTTTGTTTTGTTAAACGGCGTTTGAAGTGATTTAAAAGGGTGGACTTCCCCCAAGAATAGTGGGCGCCTTGCTGAGAGTGTAAACTCTCTGAGAGTAGTTCAGTATGTCCAGAAATTATAAATTATCGTAGTCAAAACCTAAGCGATCACAGCCAGTTTATTCTGACCTGCCTTAAAAACTTGTACCAGCCCTGATGAAGGTGACGTGCCCCCCTTAACCGCATCCAGAACTTGATATACTAATCA
>TARA_R110002167_G_scaffold163319_4_pt1 | contig 19160 bp, 20 predicted proteins | sample TARA_R110002167 | Tara Oceans TARA_R110002167 (sample SAMEA4398238) | marine metagenome | biome: Polar Biome; feature: [MES] marine water layer (ENVO:01000295) within the mesopelagic zone...; material: water (ENVO:00002006), including particulate matter (ENVO:01000060) such... | reverse complement strand
CTGATATTTCGGGTCACCGATCAGGCGCTGAGCACGGATCTACCCTAAGCCGCATGTTGCACTGCCCTAAATTTGATACTCGTAGTCGCGCAATTAAGTTCTGTTTCTCGGATTTAGACGAATCCTGGCTGTTTCTTGATCTATTTACGATTTTAGGGCGCAACTACCCCTTACCCCATCCTTTATAGCGTGCCGGGAACAGCACCTGAACGGGCTACCCGGGGGCTAGTTTCATAGCAATCCGCAGGTACAGCTCCTGATCGGGATAGCTGCTGCTCATCAACAGCTTGATGCTGGGTGTATTGCGGATCACAACAGCGCCTATCTTCAACAGCTTCAGCCGCAGCGTCGTCATCTGTGCCTTGGCATACTGAGTGCCGCGCAGATAACTGCTCCGCAGGTGTTCTAATAGGACGTACGCGAGACCAGTTCGACGCAACCTGGTCTTTTTCTAGAACGCAGACGTAATTGCGCAATAGGCTGCCTGTTACACCTGGTTATCTGAAGTGGTAAGCCGCTAGTTTTCTAGCGCTTCGATAGCGCCTTAAAATATCGCCCTACGAACTCTCTTCAACTGACGCCAATGTTAACTCGACTGGTTATCACCGATCAGCTCTCCAAGCTCCAAAGCGGCCTGACGGAGAAGGGGTTCAAACTCCAGTAATTCAGCCAGACTTTTCCTTAGGATCGGCGCATGGGTGAACAGGCAGGCAAAAAGCCGTCCGTCTTTATCCTTGATAGGGACTGCGAAGGCGACCATACCATCGACGAACTCTTCGTTGTCGGTGCCTCGGTCATTACCGGAGATTTCCAACAGCGCCGATTCCAAGTCCTCCGGGTTGACCAGGGTGTTACGGGCCCTTTTTTCCAAGGGTAGGTTGTGGATGATACGTTGGCGCCGATCCTTGGCCAGGGAGCTCAGGTACAGCTTTCCGCTGGCGGTGCACCATACCGGTGTGTGGCTGCCAATGGGTAAATGTACCTGCAAAGGCCAGTTGGTCTGGACCCTGTCGTAATAGATCATCTCTGTGCCGTCAGGGATGGAAATGCCGCAAGTCTCGCCAACCTTGGCTGCCAGTTTTTTCAGAATCGCTTGGCGTAGGGCCTTAAAGCGGCTGGTGTAGAGCACTCCAAGAGCGACGCTGTGTAACCGGTCGGCAGGCACCAGCAAACCACGCATATTCGTTTGCAGGTAACCTTCAGCCTCGAGTTGCTGCAGTATGCGGTGCATGCTGGGTTTGGGAATATCTAACTGTAGGGCTAGGTCGGCCGGGCTTAAAGGTCGTTCGGCGCGAGAAACTGACTCGATGATCTCGAGTACCCGGGTGATGGAGGAGGTTTTTTGTCTCCGCTGATCTGTCATTCCATGTCCTGCCATTCAAAATTTGAGCCTATTATAGGCAGACTATGAATCGCAAAAAACAATAAAGGCTAGCCCTCTTTATCAAGGAGGGCTAGCTAAGGGGATGGAGCCACGCTCAAGGTTGGGAGCGATGACGACCCGACGTCGGGCTACTTCATGGTGGGCATGGAAAACTCGATGCCTTCGCGGATGCCGGCTGAAGGCCAACGCTGGGTGACGGTTTTACGCTTGGTATAGAAACGCACCGCATCAGGGCCGTAGGCATGTAGATCACCGAACAACGAACGCTTCCAGCCGCCGAAGCTGTGGTAAGCCACCGGTACTGGCAGCGGTACGTTGATACCGACCATGCCGACCTTGATGTTATCGGAGAAGTAGCGGGCCGCCTCGCCATCGCGGGTGAAGATACAGGTGCCGTTACCGTATTCGTGGGCATCGATCAGATCCATCGCTTCCTGCATGGTCTCCACGCGAACGACTTGCAGCACCGGGCCGAAGATCTCTTCCTGGTAGCTCTGCATCTCGGGCGTGACGTTGTCGATCAGGGTGCCGCCGACGAAGAAACCGTTTCCATAGCCAGCAACTTCAGGATTGCGGCCGTCTACGACAATCTCAGCACCCTGCTCTTCGGCGCTGTTGATGTAGCCCACTACCTTATTCTGGTGCTGTTTGGTGATCACCGGGCCAAAGTCGTTGCTGTTATCGGTATGGACCCCGACCTTCAGCTTGGTCATCGCTTGTTGCATCTTGGCAACCAGCGCATCACCGGCGGCATCCCCTACCGCGACCGCCACCGACAGGGCCATGCAACGCTCGCCGGACGAACCGAAGGCGGCGCCCAGTAATTGGTTAACGGCGTTGTCCATATCGGCGTCGGGCATCACGATCGCGTGGTTCTTGGCGCCGCCCAAAGCCTGGCAACGCTTGCCATTGGCGTTGGCAGTCGAGTAGATATACTCGGCAATCGGGGTGGAGCCGACGAAGCTGACCGCCTGAATCCGCTCATCATGCAGCAGCGTATCAACCGCTTCCTTGTCGCCGTTGACCACGGTCATCACGCCGTCGGGTAAGCCGGCTTCCTGCAGCAGTTGAGCGATAAACAGCGTCGAGCTGGGGTCGCGCTCGGAAGGCTTGAGAACGAAGCAGTTGCCGCAGACGATCGCCATGGGGTACATCCACAGCGGTACCATCGCCGGGAAGTTGAACGGGGTGATACCCGCGACCACACCCAGCGGCTGGAATTCGCTCCAGGAATCGATATTGGGGCCGACGTTCTTGCTGTGCTCGCCCTTGAGCAACTCGGGAGCACCGCAGGCATATTCGACATTCTCGATACCGCGCTGCAATTCACCGGCAGCATCGTGGCCGATCTTGCCGTGCTCTTCGCCAATCATCTGGCAGATCTTATCGGCGTTGGCTTCCAGCAGTGCTTTGAACTTGAACATCACCCGGGCGCGTTTGATGGGCGGGGTGTTGCGCCATGCGGGATACGCGGCCTGGGCGGTGGCAATGGCTTGTTCGACGGTGGCCTTGGAGGCCAGGTCGACCTGCTTGCTGGCTTCCCCGGTAGCCGGGTTGAAAACGTCCTGGCTGCGGGTTCCTTCTATGACGATTTCGCCGTTGATCAGATGTCCGATGGTGTTCATAACGTGTTCCTCAAGGTTAAATTAGGCAGCACGATGGCTGCCCACAATCGCAAAGGGTTGGAGCGCTGGGCCCGCCCTTTCAGAAGTGAGGGTTACCAAAGCTGTTGGTAGATCTCGACGACCTCTTCGGCGCTGGGCACCCGGGGGTTGTTGTTGGGGGAGCCCGAGGCCAGGGCCTGATCGGCCATGGTCGGCATCAGCTCGAAGAACGCTTGGCGCTCGATACCGAACTGGGCTGGGGTAGGCACTTTTAGCTCATCGTTGAGCGCTTGCAGCTCGTTCAGCAGTTTTTCGTTAGCCTGTTCGTCACTATCCTGTGCCGTGGCGACGCCCATGGCGCGGGCACAATCGGCGTAACGCTCAGGAGCCGCTGGAATGGAAAATGCGGTAACGCTGGGCAGCAGCATGGCATTGGACAGTCCGTGCGGTACGTGGAAGGCCGCGCCGATGGGACGGCTCATGCCGTGAACCAGAGCGACAGAGGCGTTGGAGAACGCGACACCCGCCAAAGTAGAGCCCAGCATCATCGCCTCGCGAGCCGACTTGTCGGAGCCGTCGTGGTAAGCCCGGCGCAGATTGGGACCAATCAGACGCATGGCCGATAACGCTTGGCTATCGCTATAGGGGTTAGCCTTCTGGCTGACGTAGGATTCGATGGCATGGGTCAAGGCATCAATTCCGGTATCGGCAGTGATCCGCGGCGGCAGGCTCAGGGTCAGGCTGTAATCGACTAGTGCTGCAACCGGCATAAAACCGATACCGACGCAGAGCATTTTCTCGTCACTTTTCTCATCGGTGATGATAGTGAAACGGGTCACCTCCGAGCCGGTTCCTGCTGTGGTCGGCACCGCGATGAGCGGTAGACCTGCCTCGATCACCATCCGAGGAAATTTGTAGTCCTGCATAGTGCCGCCGTGCTTGGCCAGGATCGCGATCGCCTTGGCACTGTCGATGGGGCTGCCACCGCCGAGTGCAATAATGCAGTCGTAATCGCCGTTACGGGCCTTGTCGACACCAGCTTGAATCGAGCTAACGGTCGGCTCGGGGACGGTATCGTCGAACACGTCCGAAGATATCATCTGGCTTGATAGGCACTCCTGAATACGGCTGGCATAACCTAACTGCACCATCATTTTGTCGGTGATGATCAGCGGGCGCTTGCAGCCCAGGCTGGCTAGTACGTTAGGCATCTCCTGGCTGGCGTTTTCACCGACCTGCATGATGCGTGGAAGAATCACTTGAGTAGACATATCGACTCCTAAATTTGGGATCATCAGAGACAGCAATCCCTATAGGCTGAAAAAACCCATAGCTATTCCCTGATTGAGTGGTGCACCGCTGCCGGTCGATAGCAGTGCTGGTTAGCGTTAAATGCTTGCTCCTAGCGGTGCCGGAAAACCGGGGCGCGCTTGGCAATAAACGCATGCATGCCTTCTTTCTGACCTTCGGTGGCAAAGGCCGCCTGGAACAGACGTCGCTCATGCCGGATGCCTTCGGTGAGGCTGGTCTCGAAGGCGACATTGACCGCCTCTTTGGCCATGCGTACAGCCGGATCGTTGTAGCCGGCGATGGTGTGCGCCGCTTCCAGTGTGACCTGCAACAGTTCTTTGGCGGGAACCACTCGCGCTACCAGGCCGGCCGCTTTGGCTTCATGCACGCCGATTGTCCGACCCGTCAGGACAAGATCCATGGCCAGCGCCTTACCGACTGCGTTGCTCAGACGCTGCGAACCACCGATGCCCGGCAAAATGCCGAGTTTGATCTCAGGCTGACCGAATTGAGCATCTTCCGCAGCAATGATGAAGTCGCACATCAGTGCCAGCTCGCAACCCCCGCCCAGGGCGTAACCACCAACAGCGGCGATGATCGGTTTTTTGATCAAGCGCAGCTCATCCCAAGGGGCAAAGATGTCATCGCAATAGAATTCTGCGTACGTCAGGTTCGCCATCTCTTCGATGTCGGCTCCGGCTGCGAAGGCACGGGCACTACCGGTAATAATAATCGCTCCAATATTGTCGTCGGCGTCGAAGGCTTTGAGGGTATCGACCACTTCTCGGGCAATCTGTCGGTTCAGCGCGTTCAGACTCTTGGGGCGGTGCAGGGTGATGATGCCCACCCGCTCACGCCGCTCGACCAGGATGGCTTTTGGGGCATCCACGGAAGCTTGAACTGCAGAAGCAGACCTGGTGCTGGGTTGTGTCTCAGCATTGTTCTGCTCTGGGCTGACTGACTTAAGTGCGGTGCTGGTTTTTGTTTTCATCATGGGTACCTAACGGTCTTGGATATAAGGTTTAGACTGCAGAAACGGCTTCGTAGAGAGCGGGTTGCTCTGTATCATTGCCATCTTCATGGGCCTGCATTGTCGGAGCGTAAGCGCCGTTACTGGCCATTAGTTCTTCAAGGATCGCTTCGCGGTGTTCGTTAAGAGCAGGCGATTTGATCGGTACTTCAGGATCAACTTCGGATAGGGTGCTCATCTTGATGGGGTTACCGGCGGTACGAACCGCCCGCTCATTCTCACCTTTCACTTTGACGATCATGTTGCGAGCCAGAAGCTGCGGGTGGGTGAAGAGTTTGTCGATGGTGTTGATCGGCGCACAGGGCACCCCAGCTTCATTGAGAGCGTCTATCCAATGCTGCATCGGCTCTGTTTTGGTTATCGCCTCGACATCCTTGACCAGTTGTTTACGGTTTTGAACCCGTAGATCATTGGTAATAAATTCTGCTTTCAGCGCCAGATGCGGCGACCCTAAAGCGTCGGCCATCAGCAAGAACAGCGTGTCGTTGCCTGCGCAGATCACGAACTTACCGTCTGCGGCCATAAAGGTCTCAAAGGGTGCCAGCGAGGGATGATTGTCACCGGTCCGGGTTGGCACCACGCCTTCGACGTCGTAACGGGCCAGAGCGGTCTCCATCAATGCGGCCTGGCAATCGAGCATGCCGATGTCGACACGTGCCCCTTGGGCATCACGGCTGCGGCTGTAGAGCGCAGACAGAATGCCGATCACACCGAAGAGGGCTGCGCCCAAGTCACCAAAACTGGTGCCCACGCGGGCGGGCTCTTCATCAGGCCAGCCGGTCAGGCTCATGACGCCGCCCATTGCCTGTACCACCATGTCGTAGCCCGGCAGTTCACTGAACGGACCACTGTGGCCGAAGCCGGAGATAGAGGTATAAATAATATGAGGATGCGTTTTGGCGAGCCGATCAGGGCCGTAACCAAGACGCTCCATGACGCCGGGGCGGAAGTTCTCGACCACCACATCGCAGCTGTCTAAAAGGCGCTCCAGCAATTCCCGATCGCGAGGTGATTTTATATCAAGAGAAATACTCTCCTTGCCGCGATTGAAGCACATGAAATAAGCGGAATCATTCCCCACAAAAGGACCGAATGCACGGGTGTCGTCGCCAGTACCAAAGCGCTCAACTTTGATTACCCGTGCACCGAGATCCGCCAAAACCATGGTGCAATAAGGGCCCGCAAGCACGCGCGAGAAGTCCAAGACGGTGATTCCAGCCAATGGACCTGGCTTTGCCTCTGTTTCGCTTGTGTAATCCATAGATGCTAATCCTAAGGTTGGTTTTTAGTAACCATTAATAACGATACGAAACGTATCATATTTGAGCGACGGTCAAATATCAATCAATTTGTCATACAAATTTACATTAGGCCGAAATAAGACGAATGATGAGGGAGAAGGGAGTGATGAAACAGGTGGTCATGGGCAAGCCAGAGGCAACAAATGTGGGTGCCGAAAAACCAGTCTAACGCTCTCGAGCGACTTGTTATTCAAGATCAGCAAGAGTAATGAATGCTAGGCGAATCGGTGGCTATGGTTGCAGTGCAACAAGTGCAACCATAGAAACAGGCAACGACGATGCCTTCGTTACTGAAGATGAAGATCTAGAAATGATCTCCAATATAAGTACGTGCTAATGTCAGCAGTGTCGATACAGCTGAAATACCTACCTCCTTAATACTGTCCACCTTTATGACGCTAACATAAAGGATGACAGTATGTTGACCACCTACTTCAAACACCCGTTCACGCTTCGAAAACTCCGCTCCGGCCCAGCCGGGTCCTACTTGGACGACTTCGCTTCCCAGCTTACTCAAGCGGGCTACTGTCACGTCAAGATTAGGGCTCATCTACGTGGTGTCGGGAACTTTTCTGCATGGGCCGCCCGATCCGGGTTGACGATTGATATGCTGGATTCGCATTGAGAGCAGACGTAGCCTTGAGGCCAGCGCGATTGAAACAGGGCTGCGCGACACTGCTCTTCTGTGCCGTAATCCCTCATCAGTGCTACCAAGCTGTAACCTTTCTGAAATTGAATTTTGTTTTTCATCACAATGCCCTCACTCAAGCGGGTTACTTCAAGTGTAGTCACTGAGCGCTGGCTGAGCTTTCGTGGTAATCAGGAACGTTTTTGCGCATCGATGCGATTTTTCTCATCCGTAAACACGGCAGCTATCCAATCCTGACTGACAAAATCAGGAGGTGTTTGTCCGAGATCACGATAAATCACCGGATCGTTCGGGCGTTGACTTTGCCACTGCTGGATGAATTTACCAGCCAGTGTTTTAGATATTGAATTATACTCGGCAACAGGGTTATCCATGCGGCGGGCGCTGCTGTCAAGGTGCAGTATGGTTGGCATATCGTTTCCTCAGCTTGTTAGAACGTGCATCAACATGACGGCATGGTGCGCGTACTCAAGGCGATTGACAAAGGATCGCTTTTTAACCTATAGATGAGTAATATTCATCCATATGGATCTCTATGTTTGCCCACCTTCCCCCGTTAAATAGCATTCGAGTGTTTGATGCCGCAGCCCGATTGAAGAGCTTTAAAGCGGCAGCATTCGAACTCAATGTCACACCCACCGCAGTATCGCACCAGATCCGCAGTCTCGAAGACAGGCTAGGTACGCTGTTGTTTGAGCGAAAGACACGGGCCATTGAACTTACTGCCGAAGGGGAGAAGCTCGCCCAAGCCGCATACCTAGCCTTACAGCAGCTCTCAGCGGCATTGGAAGAGATATCAGATACCCAGACGACGCTTACGCTCAGCACTACCGCATCATTTGCTGCCATGTGGTTGGTGCCAAAACTGGAAATATTTCATCGGCTGAACCCCCTCATTCAAGTGGTTGTTAAAACTGGAGAGCAACTGGACGATCTGGAAAATGATCGGCGGATCGATCTGGCGATTCGCTATGGTCAGCTTGATGGTGAAGAAACAAACAGGGTCAAACTGGTGACTGAGACTTTTGGAATGTATGCCACGCCAGGGTATTTGGAAGGTATTGCCAGAATCGACGATGCCTGTTTGTTAGAAACCAAGTGGCAAAATACAAACTTGCCATCAATTTCCTGGGATCAGTACCTGAAGGAGCAGCACAACACAGCCCGTATACGACAGTTTGATCAGGAGCATCATGTGATCCAAGCGGCGCTGGCCGGGCAAGGTATCGCCTTGGTCAGTTCATTGCTGGTCCAGACAGCATTACAGCAGGGATGGTTGACCGAATATGATTGGGAGCACCGAGTATTAGGGCTGACCTACTACCTCGTAATCCCACCTCATGGTGAACATAGTCGCAAAGTCTCCCTTTTTCGGAACTGGCTAGTTGACGAGTTAGCAGCCACCGGCTGACACTGCTAATGACATAAGCCACCTCCTTGATCTCATGGGAGTAAACATTAAAGCCGGACACTGCAATCATATCCTCAGCCAATCGACGATTCTGATGAAACCGTCGGTTTGCATGATGACGACATCACCGGTGCGACACCAACCGTCTTGGTCCAACGCGTCGGAGGGCTCTTCTGGCCGCTGCCAGTAGCCTTGCATCACGTGCGGACCGCGCACCAACAACTCACCTGCGTTGCCTGGCTCCAGTACTCACCCTCCTCGCCAACAACCTTAACCTCCATCCAAGGAAGAGGCCGCCCGACGGTTCCCAGCTGGCGCTGCAGTAGGGTATTACAGGTCAGGCTTGAGCGGGTCTCTGACATGGCCGTCTTAGATGTCCCTACAGGCATCCGCCGGCACATTCAGGAGCCTACCGAAATTGAACCGCCAAAGCCAATGGCCGGGACCTGGGTTAAGATTCTTCGAGTACCTGGGCACTCTGGTACCATTCTTCGGAAGGTTTGGGAATGCGCATTTTTTGCCGCACGTTATCGGCATTGTCGCTACTGCTCAGCCGTTCAAGCAGCTCAAATGCCACTTCTATTGCCGTGCCGGGGCCGGTTGAGGTAATAATACCGCCATCGCAAACAATCGGCTTATCGACAAAGCGCGCTCCGGTCTGTTGCAGCTGCTGTTTGCGTTTACCGCCAGGCTGGTGGTAAATGGTTGCGGCTTTACCCTCGAGTATACCGGCATGGCCCAGTGACAGGGACGCGACACAAACGCTGGCAACCGGTTTTCCCTGCGCGGCGAAATGGCGAATTACATTCAAAAAGTCGTCACTGAGCGCTTCATCATAATAGCCGTCAGGTTCAAAGCCGCCTGGAATTGCCAAGGCATCGAAGTCATCCAGATCCGTGTTCGCTAGCTGTTGACTTGGTAACAGGGTTAGGCCGAAGGTGGTGGTGATCCGCTCTCGCAAACCAACGTCCAGTAGCTGAATCTCTTCATCGCCAAGCAGGGTAGCCCATCCCAACACGTCGGTGAATGCTGCCGTTTCCAGGGGCTCGACTCCATTGGCCAATAACATCATTACACGTTTCATAGCATTCTCTTTTTAGGTGAATGACTTGGACCTGGCAGCAGATCAAAGATCCAGGCTCAACGTCTTTCCTTTGGAGCGGGAAACACAGACACAGATTTGTTGCTTCTGCTCGTCTTTAGTCAGGTATAGATCACGGTGATCCGGACTACCCGCCAACACCGGAGTGGCGCACATGCCGCATTCACCTCGTTTGCACTCGTATGGCACAGAAATCTTTGCATTAATCAGGGCGTCAAGAATGCTCTCGGTGGGTTTGACTTCGATAACCTGGGCCGACTTTTTCAGGATCAGGGTGATGGCTGAATCCGTCGCCAACGTGCTGCTACCGAAGCTTTCGAAATGCAGCCGATCTGCAGGCCAGGCATTGCGTTCGCCCACCTCCCTTAACGCAGCAATCATTCGAACCGGGCCGCACAGGTAAACCTCGGTATCGGACTGAGGCTGTTTCAGTAAAATGCCCAGGTTTAACCGCTGGCTGCCCTCACCGCGGGAGTGGTAGAAAAATGCCTTGTCTCCCGCCAGAGCCTTAATCTCTTGCTTAAACGCCAGGTCGGCTTCGCTGCGAGCAGTGTAGTGAATTTCAAAGGAAGCGGCTGATTCGGACAAATGACGCAGCATTGACAAAATCGGCGTAATGCCGATGCCACCAGCAATTAAAATGCTGTGTTTGGCTTTAGCCAACAGTGGGAATTCACTGCGTGGCGCTTTTGCGGTGATGGTATCGCCGACCTGCAACCGGTGCATGTAGTTGGATCCACCGCGCCCCTGTGGCTCCTGCTGCACCGCAATCTCGTAATAGCGGTTGTCGTGACTGGAGGACAGCAAGGAATAGTGTCGCTGTACTGCTTTATATTTAGCGTCTTTGGGGGTGTCCCTTTCTTCTTTCCCTTTCGCTAGCACTACGACGTCGACCTCCACCGGCAAGTGTGAACCGGGTTCAAACGCCGGTAACAGTGCGCCATTAGTGCTTACCAGACGGAACAACTTTACCCGCGGGCTTTTTCTCTCGATGGATTCGACGCTGAGGTTAAGGTCCGGGACACTGTGTTTCAGATTATGGGGGGAGTAGTCGAGAAACTCCCAGTTGAGCCCTTTTGGCAGCGGAGTTAGCCGCCACTGCTCAATGCTCAGCTCCCAGAAGCGCTGAGTTCCCGCGGTTTTGTCTTCTGAATCTTGTTGCTCCCAGAGGATTTTTGCCGCACCACTGAGCTGCAGTAACTGTCCGCGTTTGAAATCAATAAAGCTGATGCCAGCCTTGGCATTGCTGTGAATGTTGCCCAGGGTATTAAACATGCTATTGCCACGGTAGTCCGGTATGCGCAGGCAACTATTGTCGATTATTTCGATGAAGCCAGAGTGGCCGCCGCGATAGGAGCTGTCTACGGCAGTCGCCGTTGTATCAGTAGTCGTTGAATCGGTGTTTGCGGTGGCGCTGCTGGCTGTGCCGACAAAAAATGAGTCTGCCGTTTCAATCAATGTGGCCAGTTCCTGGTCGAGCATTTTCCCGCTGGAAGAAGGCTCTGTGGATTGTTGCAAGGCAGCCGGTGTCAATTGAAGGCTGCGTCGCTGAATATACTTCGGGCAGTTAGGGTAGCTTTGCTCTACCTGGATAGAAAAACCCGAGTCGTCGATCCTCTGTATGTGACCGTTAACACGAAGTCGACGACGAGAGGCCAGCTCAATGATCAGTAGGCCAACCTTGGGGTTATGCTGAATATTTCGCCACAACGGGTCGTCGGCGCATTTGATCATTTCCCGGGTGTCGAGTAATAAGGATCTGGGGTCCGGGGCTTGAATGAATCCCGGATTTCCCAGCAAAACTGAAGTCCAGATATTACCTTGTTGATCAAGGCTGCTCAGCACCAGCATCTTTTGCTGTGCGATAAAGGGGATGGCGCCAGACAGAATCGTATCGCTAATAACCCCGCCATTGCGTTGCGCAATGTGGGACTCATTGGCGCGCTGCTGTACATGCAGTTCACCGTAATGAAAGGGCGATTGAATGTTCATGCCTGGCACTCCTGATCGTTAGAGGGGAAACTCAGGCTCACGCAGACTCAAGAGAAAAGTGAAGTGAGAGCTGCGGTGAGCCTGTTTTTAGAGAGGTTGCAGATGAGGCCTTAGAACGTCAGTACTGTATAACCATCTGCGCTCAGTTGACGCAGGCTTGGCAGGCCACGAGTGCCCGGTACGGCGTTTTCAGTCAGGTAGTCGTAACCGGATTTCTCTACATCCGCTGCCGCACCGAAGACGTCGGCACAACCACAAGAGACACCGGCGACTGTGTCTTTAACCGCTTCAAAAAGGCCGTGTACGGGGTTTTCCGGATTGCTCAGCTCGGCAATCCAGCGCGTACCGGTACCATTGAAAAGCACCTTTACCTCAGCGCCATTTTCTTTAAAGTCATAAGCGGTGGCCAGTGCATTGAATACTCGTCCCAGCGCTTCTTCTTTACCGTGGTTAGGATCTGACAGAACTAGAATTGCTGCTTTCATGATGTTGTTCCTTGTTAATTAAGGTTTGTTTCAAATCGTTTAAGCCATGAGGCTATGGGTTGTTGCAGAGCGGTGAGACCGTCTGTGATAAAGTATCCTTATTTCATTGTTTGCAATAAATGGGCAAAAATGAATATGATTAATTCAATAAATGGAGCAATAGGTGAAGCCCACCACAACCCGCTTTGTCACGGATGGTAAATGGCGAGGGCCCGGTTAATGAGGCAGAGGTTCAGTCACAATGAATAAGCTCGGCGCCATGAACACGTTTGTGCAAATTGTTGATTGTGGTAGCTTGACCGCTGCGGCCCAGGCAATGAATACATCGTTGCCGACCGTTGTGAGAACCCTAGCGAGCCTAGAAGATCACCTGGACATTCGACTGTTAAACCGCACCACCCGAAAGATCGCTCTGACGGAAGAGGGTCAAAGCTACCTGCAGCGGTGCCGTCAAATTCTTCATGACATCGAAGACGCGGAACTGGAGTTGAGTGCTCGCCAGAGCAAACCCAGCGGCAAGCTTTCAGTGACCGCCTCGGTGACTTTCGGCTCCATGCAACTGGCCTCGTTGATCAATGAATTCTTGCGCCAGAATGATCGGGTAAATATCGACTTGATGTTGCTTGATCGTAACGTGAATTTAGTGGAGGAAGGGATTGATGTGGCCATTCGTATCGGCCCCTTATCCGACTCATCGATGGTGGCGAAAAATGTCGGCCATGTGCGGCGAGTCGTCTGTGGTACTCCTAAACTTCTGAACGAAATTGGCACGATAAAACACCCGGATGATCTGCGTCGATTACCCTGTATTCGTTTCTCAGGTTTAACGCAGGCGGGTCTCTGGCAGTTCTATGATAAAAACAAACTGTTGTCGGTACCGATAACGGGACCGCTGCAGTGCAATCAGCTACCTTCAGCTCTGGGCGCCGTTTGTCAAGGCATGGGACTGGGTTTGTTTCTGTCATACCAGGTGGAGGATAGACTGGCGAGCGGAGAGTTGCAGGTTGTGCTGGCTGACTATGAACCTTCGCCGTTACCGGTGAGTGTGGTTTATTCTCACGCCAAGCTGATGTCGACTCGGGTCAGGGTTTTTATCGACTGGATCACTATCGAGCTGCGCAGAGCACTGAATCCATGAAGATTGAAAATAGTGAGCAACACCACTAGAGGGCGGGGGGAGCGCAAAGAACGACAAGGCGTTCCTTCATCTTCCGGTGATAGTTCCGAGATTAAAAAGTCAAACACCGTCCGTATCCGCCGGTTCGTTTTCAGTTCACGGTGGGCGGCCAGCCACAGCGAACCGATATAGGGTCCAAGATCGGCCAGCACGCGCTCGACCAACGGTTCCGCATCCCCCCACCTCCTCTACCATGACGCCGATGCCCTGCTTCACCAGTTCCCAGTGGGCGATATGATTTTCTGTCAGTACAGGGAAGTTTCTGTCGATAGGGCAAATCCACGCTCACTGAGCGCTGTCATCAACTGGTGGTTGTCGTCGAACCCGATAAAGTCGGCGCTGCTGAAATCCTTCGGTGTCGTCGGTTGGCCAAGAAGCTCGAGATAGCTCGGCGCTGCATAAAGGTAGGCATACTGATCTCCCAATTTTATGGCGATCAGGTCGGGCTGTGTTGGCCTGAAAGCGCGGATCGCAATATCCGCCTCTCTACGCTTGAGGTCACTGGTACTATTTGTTGCGATCAGCTCGACAGTAATCCCTGGTTCCAGCCGCCTCAGCTTGGCGATGACCGGAGGTAACCTAAACAATCATTCCGTGATTCCTAAGAAAGACCCGTCCGGGCTGCCAAGCCGATTTCCTCCAGCAACCAGTCCTGCAGTTTCTGGATTTTCGGCCTATCCGCCGATGCTTCCGGGTAGACCAGGTAAAAGGCCAGCCCCAGCGGTAACCACAGGGGAAAGGGCTGCACCAACCGTCCGGCGGCGAGGTCATCGGCAGCCAAAGATCGCCACCCCAGCACCACGCCGCCGCCATCGATGGCGGCCTGGAGGGCGTGATCGGGATGGCTGAAACGGGTGCCCCGCTTCGCGTCCACCCCCTGGACGCCCGCCGCCTCAAGCCAGCGGCTCCAGTTGGGTGCGGCGGGGTCGAAGTCCAAGGAATCATCGTGCAGCAACAGGTGATGGCGAAGGTCTCCGGGGTGCTGAAGCGGATGATCCCCCTCGAGTAAACGGGGACTGCACAGCGGCGTCAGGGATTCGTCGAAAAGTCTGACCGCCCGAAGCCCCGGGTACACGCCGCGCCCCAATCGAATCGCCGCATCAAAAGCATCCCGCTGGAAATCGATCACCGCCAGGCCCGAGGAGATCCGCAGGTCCATCTCAGGATGGGTGGTGGCGAATCTGTCGAGCCGCGGCACCAACCATTTGCTGGCAAACGCCGATGCCACACTGATCGTCAAGGCACCGCGGGCATCGCTCTCCACGGCCTGTTCCACCGCCTTGTCCAGCCGTAAGAAGCCCTCCCGTAGCTCGGGCAGCAAGCGTTGGCCGGTCTCTGTCAGCAGCAGTCCCTGTGGCAGTCGACGGAATAGCTGTACCCCCAAGTACGCCTCCAGGCCCTTTACCTGATGGCTGACCGCTGCGGGGGTGACATAGAGTTCCTCGGCCGCCTTTTTAAAACTCAGCTGCCGCCCGGCGGCCTCGAAGGCACGCAGTGCATTCAGGGGATAGATGCGTCTGGACATATTGAAGCCCTACTTTTTCTAAGTCTAGGACGATAAATACTCGTTTGTGGACGTGTTCAAAGCGCGGTTAACTGAGTACACCAAATCCGATTGGAACCGCATTAGACAGCCTGTGTGACCCCTGGCCAGAGCCAGGCAAGACCCAGTCTTACTATCGCAAGCTCCACCGGTCAACCCACAGGAGAAAATCTAATGAGCACGCTGAACAATAAAATCGCAGTCGTCACCGGCGGCAGCAGCGGCATCGGCTTGGCCACCGCCCAGCGGTTTATCGCCGAGGGTGCCCAGGTCATTATCACCGGCCGCAACCCGGAAGCGCTGGATACCGCCGCTGCCGAACTCGGCGACCGGGCTACGGGCATCCAAGGCGATGTGGCAAACCTCGAGGATCTGGACCGCCTGTTCGCTCGGGTACAGGCACAGTTCGGCCGGGTGGACGTGCTCTTTGCCAACGCGGCCATCGCCCCCTTTGCGCCGTTCGAGGCGGTGACGGAAGCCCACTTCGACAGCCTGTTCGACACCAACGTTCGAGGCCTCTTCTTCACGGTTCAGAAGGCCCTGCCGCTGCTTTCGAAAGATGCGTCGGTCATTCTCAACGCCTCCGTCGTGGCCCAGTCAGGACTAGCGAACACGAGCATCTACTCGGCCACCAAAGCCGCGGTGCGCTCGCTGGGCCGCACCCTGGCGGCGGAACTCTCGCCACGCGGCATCCGGGTCAACGTCGTCAGTCCGGGGCTTATCGAAACCCCGTTCTGGGGCAAAGTCGGCCTGAGCCAAGACGAAGTCGACGCCTTTGGCGCGCAGGTGGTGCAACAGACGCCCCTCGGCCGCCCAGGCAAGCCGGCGGAGATCGCCGCCACGGTGGCGTTCCTCGCTTCCGACGATGCGAGCTACTTCACCGGCGCCGACCTCGTCGTCGACGGCGGCATGATTCAGGTCTAGGCAACCGCCAACAAACATCTCTGTGACATCAAGCGAGGAGTGAGACCCATGAGTCATGCACCCAGCCACCTGAGCGAGTACGACGCGATCACCCAGGTCCTCCAGCATTACGTCGATGGCGCCAAGTCCGGCAGAGGCGACGACATGAAGCCCGCCTTCCACAAGGACGCGACGATCTTCGGTTATGTCGGTGCCGACCTGTTCGCCGGCCCCATCCAGCAGCTCTTTGACTGGAATGACCAGAACGGACCGGCGTCGGCGCTCCAAGTACGGATCGCCCGCATCGACCTTATCGGCACGGTCGCTACCGTGCGGCTTGAACTCGACCACTGGACCGGACACCGGTTCACCGACCTGTTCACGCTGTTGAAAGCCGACGGGCAGTGGAAGATCACCAATAAGGTCTTCCATCTGCACCCGACGTCGTCTGTCGGCCAGGTTGGTCACCCCACTCAAGGCGCGGGCACCCTGCTCTCGACGGGGAGCTGATGTATCCCCTACCTCATATCAAACGCGATAAAAAAGTAAGGCGCGACACCATGAACCTACCCAGACAAAATTTCGACGCCTTCGCGTTTTCGAAAGCGCCTGACTACCGCGAACCGAAGGTACGTAGAAAAACGGCAGGTGAGAAATGAGCAACACCTTAAAATGGCGTTTAAAAGCGGAGCGGTTCGAAGATGGCAGCCTGCTGGCCGATTGGCCGATTGGCGGAAGATCGAGTAAAGCGGCTGGCAGTGGCAATACGACACCCACGAGCTGAGCTTCGCCATTTACGAACACGGCGGCGAGTACTGGAAGCTCTATCGCGCCCGCTGGGTCCCGGAAGGGGCGACCAAATATACCTACGGCTATGGCGGCCAGGCCTGCCGGATGAACCTGGTGGAGTACCGGCAACGGGCGCGCTCTGCACACTCCGCCAGGCTGATGCAGGCCGACGATCGGGATTGGGTGCGTACCTACGAAGTCGACCCGGCGGTCCACCTGATCATCAAGGCGGGGCAGCAAGCCGCGAACAACAGCACCGAGGAGGCACTATGAACACAACGTCAAAACCTGTTTGTCTGATAACCGGTGTCGGCGGCGGTACCGGCAGTGCCCTGGCACGCCGCTTTACCCGCGGCGGCTATCGGGTGGCCATGATCGCCCGCAACCGGGAGCGATTAAGCCAGCTGGAGGGCGAGTTGGAGGATGCCAGGGCCTATGTCTGCGACGTCGCCGATCTTGACGCCCTGATGGGCGTTGTCCAGGTGGTGCAATCGGCGATGGGGGACCCCGCCGTGCTGGTTCACAACGCGGTATCGGCGACCTTCAGCCCCTTTATGGAAGCGGACCCCGAAGACCTGGAGCGCAACTTCCGCATAAACGCCACCGCCCTGCTCTATCTCGCGCGGGCGCTGAGTCCGGCGATGGTAAACGCCGAGCGGGGCAGCATCATGGTGACCGGCAATACCGCCGCCCTGCGGGGCGTCCCCAACTATGCGCTCTTTGCCCCCACCAAGGCCGCCCAACGGATCCTGGCGCAGTCGCTGGCGCGCGACCTGGGCCCTCAGGGCGTGCACGTCGGCTATATCACCATCGACGGCGCCATTAAGGCGCCCTGGCTCGGTGATGAGGACGGCAAGCCCGATTGGCTGAAGGCCCCGGCGGACTGGCCGGGCGACCCCGAGGGTTTCTTCGTCAAGCCCGAAGCGATCGCCGAGGAGGTGTTCCACCTGGCCCACCAAGATCGATCCACCTGGTCGTTCGACCATATCATTCGGCCGTTTGGCGAAAAATGGTGAGTAGTCGCCAGGCCCATCGAGACACCCTGTTCTCGGTGATCGAGGGAAAACCAATGATCGAATTCGAGGCCAGCACGGAAGTAATCAATCGTCGCAGTGTCGCAGCGGCTCGACCACCTGAACATAGCCACCGACGTCGTTTGTCTGAGGCTATACTGAGCGCAGAGGTAAACATTATGAGTGAGAATACCAAGGCAGTCACCCGTGGAGCACACCACGTAGGGTTGACGGTGCCCGATCTCGAAAAGACCCGGCGTTTCTTTACCGAGACGCTGGGCTACCAGCAGGTCGGCGAAGTGCCGGATTATCCGGCCGTCTTTCTAACCGATCAGCATATGATGATCACCCTGTGGCAGGCGGCGGATCCGGGCACGGCGACGCCGTTCGATCGCAAGAACGTGATCGGCCTGCACCACTTGGCACTGAGTGTCGATGCCGATGCGCTGGATGACCTGCATGCGCGGCTCCGGGCGACCCCGGAGGTCGCTATCGAGTTTGCCCCCGAACCCCTCGGGGGCGGCCCGACCCGGCACATGATGTGCTTCATCCCCGGCGGTATCCGCGTCGAGTTTATCGCCTGGGTGAGCTGATCTACCCATTGTCGCTGGGAATAGCATCATGGCTGTAACTCCTCCGCTATCGCCGTTTCATCGTGGTGAACGTGAGATCCAGACGCGTCTCGGGGTTCGCGAGCAGGTCGAGGCGATCGGGCAGCGGTTTATCCGTGACCACCTCCCCGATGAGCACCGGGCGTTTTACGCGCAGTTGCCGTTCCTGCTGATCGGCGCCATCGACAAGTCGGGGCGGCCCTGGGCTTCGATCCTGGCTGGACACCCCGGTTTTGTTCGATCGCCCGACCCCTCCACGCTTGAGATCCATGCCCACCCTATCGCTGGCGATCCCTTAAACGACTGCCTGTCGCAAGGTGCTCCGGTGGGGCTGCTCGGTATCGAATACCCTAGCCGCCGGCGCAACCGCATGACCGGTAAGGTCAAGACCCTGGATGAAAGGCATATTACGATCAAGGTCGATCAGAGTTTCGGTAACTGCCCGCAGTATATTCAGGCTCGGGACTTCGATCTGCTTCCCGCTATCGACAATCTGGGTGAGGCACGGCCGCGCCAAAACCTGGAGCATCTCGACGAGCGCGCCTGCGCCCTGATTTCCCAGGCCGACCATTTTTATATTGCCACCCATTTTTCCGAGAACGCGGCCGATCGCGCTTGTGGTGCGGACGTCTCGCACCGGGGCGGCAAACCCGGTTTCGTGCGGGTCGACGGCGACCGGAGGCTAACCTATCCCGATTTCGTCGGCAACAACCATTTCAATACCCTCGGTAACCTGCTGCTCAATCCCCACGCGGGCCTGCTGTTTATCGATTTCGACAGCGGTGATCTGCTCTACCTGACCTGCACGGCGGAAATCATCTGGAACAGTGAGGAAGGGCAGGCCTTTGACGGCGCCGAGCGCCTGGTGAGCTTTAC
>TARA_R110002167_G_scaffold22388_2_pt1 | contig 19198 bp, 12 predicted proteins | sample TARA_R110002167 | Tara Oceans TARA_R110002167 (sample SAMEA4398238) | marine metagenome | biome: Polar Biome; feature: [MES] marine water layer (ENVO:01000295) within the mesopelagic zone...; material: water (ENVO:00002006), including particulate matter (ENVO:01000060) such as...... | reverse complement strand
TTCGTAATGCGTAGGTCAGGAGTTCGACTCTCCTCGGCGGCTCTTTTAAGTCCTTGGAAACAATGACTTTATTGTCTTCTGCCCTCCTGGGCTTCTCTTCATTTTGGGTAGTGTCACCAAAAACGTCACTATCGTCTGCAACGGTCTCCCAAACCGCCTCGGCTGCTTTCTGGGCATTCCGTCCCACATAGTACTTCAGAGTCGTCTCAATGTTGGCATGACGCATCAGCAGCATTAAAACGTCAGGCATCACCTTGAGTGACCAGCGCTCACCAAATGACCGTCTGAGATCATGGGCAGACGCATAGCGGGGTTTTCGCTCTCCAGTTTCCTTATCGATGTTCCCTTTGTCACCGACGACAATACCAGCTGCCTCTCCAATGTCAGCAACCAGCTTTGAGACTGAAGAGGGAAGCATTCTCTCCGTTCGCTTGATCCTGGCGATTGGATTGAAGACCGGGCCGGTCCGTTCATCATCAGGGACACTAGCGAGCAGAGCAGCGAACTCAGGAACGATAGGAAGCAATCGATCCTTTTTGCCTTTCTCGGCTTCCATGCGAATTCGCAGCATGGGACGTTTACCGGAGAAATCAACCGATAGCTTATCTTCCCGATCCCAGTACAGTTCCAGGGACTCTGAAATTCTCAACCCAGAGTACCACAAACCAATCAGCAGGAAACGCCATGAGAAAGCGTGTTTCTTTCCGCAGACTTCCGGGACAGCTGCCAGCATAAGCTTGAATTCATCCAGTGTGAGAGGACGTCCCCGCATTGCTTTTGTTTCCCGAATTCGTTTGAACTTTGGGAAGACTGGTACTTCCTGGATCAGCTTTAAAGAGGCTGCCCATTGCAGGGCTGTTTTGAGGTATGCCAGATATCCCTTGATACTGACGTCTTCCAGTCCCTGCGCTCTGAGTTCTTTCACAATCCTGCTGATCCCGTTGGCATCGACTTGAGATAACAGGTTCGGTTTCAGAATATTCTCAACATGATTAAAGGAAGTCGTGACCTTTTCAGATGATCGTTGCGCTAAGCCTGGTACAACTTCAGTTTCGTAGCGTTCCCGGAATTCAGCCCACTTGATTTTTGTCGGCTCAAAGTAGGTCCGGTCGTTGAGTTCTTTTTCCAGGCGAGCGGCGAACCGTTCTGCTTCCCGTCTGATATTCGTTTTCGTGCTTTTCTGCTTTGTACGACCACTGGCAGGATCGGTCCATTTTGCCTGAAAGAACTTGCCGCCAGTCCGTCTGAAGATGCTTACTCTGATTGCTGCCATATATCGTTTCGCCTTAATTGTTAGCCGTGTTTATTGTGTTATAGGACGTATCCATCGTCTGAGAATCAATCGCGTTACACTCCATTCAGTGCGATTGTCGAAGGTGCAATTTGAAAACTGGTATTTCGTTCTGAAATGAATCGTTTAAACTGTACTTGTGGTTTTTCTTTGTTGAGGTAGCCTAAATGACTGAAAAAAAGAGATGGAAAGTTCTTCGTTTTCTGGACTATGCCATTCCTATTTTGTTAGTGGTGTATGTTTTGAGCATTGGGCCTGTTTACGCGATAGTTGGAAGCCAATATCAACTTGTCATATCAAAAAGATCTGTTTTTTTTACTTTTGAGAATTACAGATCTTTTTATGCTCCCTTAATATGGGTTTGTGATAAAAATACATACATTGGAGAATTGCTCAATTACTACGGTTTGTTTTGTTATGCCACGATGTACCCAGACCAATACAATAACCCCATCCTTTATACATATTGAGAATCCCCGTTCCGCCACTATGACGGAACGGGAGAGTCCAAGACCTTATTGCCGTTTTTCGATTACTGCTTCTGGCTCGCTGTGCTTACGTAATTGATTCCAGGCTGAAATCAGGTTCAACGCTTCGCACCTGCTCAACCGAAACCTCAGATGCGCGCCATCCGTGAGAACGACATTGTATTCGTTCCCATCGTTATCGGCTTCATTGAACCCATTCAGAGCAATGCGCTGACTCATATCGATGGCTGATTCCATCAGAAATAAATCGGCTTTTCGTCTGGCGTCCTCACTGCTGCTTGCATTCTGAACCTGTAACATCACATCTTCGCTAATTGTCGGATTCGTAGCGAAGTGATGCCCCATTTGAATCTCAAAGAGTTCTGTTTCGTCCTCTTCAGAATCAACCAACGGGGTTTCCATCTCTGCTGGTTTATTTAAGGGTGACACAGTGTCACCCTTTTGTTCGAAGGCCTGTGTGGCTGGATCTGATTTACTTTCCCCAGCCTGGGTATTATCCTGGTTAGGCCACGGTTCCAGATCTGCAGGACAGATGGAACGGGCGATATAAGCCCGCTTCCGGACTTCCCCTGGTTCGCAGTGATCAAGCCGATAATTCAAATCACCGACAATCTGCTTGCACTGATCACGGGGGCCGTCGATCCGAATGAATGCGGGTGGCAAATCGAATTCGTTTTCAGGCTTCCACGGAGTCGGCAGGGATACACTCAGATTAGCATACTTACTGCCGACGCGAACACGAATGTACCAGTGAGAGACAAAGCCGTCCTTGCTGTTGGTGATGCGCTCTCGATTGAGGATAGCAGCAATCTCAGCAGCTGTTTTGGCTTTCTTGTAGGCTGTCGTGTGTGGTGGAACTGATCGCCAGGAATCTGCCTGCCACTCTTCAGGAACGTTGACCAGGTAAACCGGCCAGTCATGACGGGGGGCATCGACACGCAGCACTTCATCGGGTGCGGGGTTGCCGATGGTGGGGGCTTCAACAGGTTTCAGGGCTTCCCAGTTGGCTGCTTTGTGTGCCAGCTGATCAACTGCCGTCGAATGACCTTTGGGGGAATTGAAGCCGTTCTCAGTGACGTTTTGAGAACCAGAGACAGACGCGGGGTTTGTGAATGTGGTATTCATCCTTAACCACCTTTCTTTTACGCACTGGGCGTAAAAAAAGAGTGCATGCTCTCAAACACAGCTCTAAGGCGGTGCAATGACCGCCCGGGGGCCTCACGGCTACCCCACTCTGTCCAAGAGCATGCGCTCTTGCTTATTGCATTTTGTTTTAGAATTTTCATTGCATGCCTTTCGGCTTTTAGAGTTTGCATTTTTGCAATGGTTCGCTTTATTTGTCAATAGCTTAAGTGAAATATCTATTGACTAACGAATTAAAAGCATGGGAATAAAAGAAGAGACGAATAAAAGAAGTCCGGACACAAAAGAAATTGCTGAAATAGCGAGAAGATTAGATAAACACTTAGATTCCTTTGTGTCCTCAAAAGAACGATTTAATTCGACGAGTCCAAAAAAAGCCGTTCCGAGTGAAGCTAAAAAAAAGAGAGTTGAGCAACTTAGAAGTCCAAGAATCAATCCATCCATGGGGTTTGGAAATAAACTTCCGACAATAGTCACCATCAATACTATTGTTGCAGTGCTAAGAGTGGTTTGGTGCTTGAAAAATTCGATCAGACTTTTTCTATGATCATCACTGATTGTTTTTGTTTCATCATTTTTTGAAGGCATTGAAGTTGGCTTTTAAAAGAGGTATATCATTGAAGGGAACCATCACAGCTTCGGTTTAGGTTCCGGCTCCCGCCCAGTGTTGTTTGTCTGAAGAGCTTTCACCACCCGTTCAAGCTGCTGCTCGAACTTCGCATTGTCCGAATCCCACCCTGTGAAATCCGGGGCCATCCGTTCGAGTATTTGATTTCTCTTCGGATGAATCCAGTCTGAAAAAAGATAGCCGTCCAGGTTCAACGGTATCAGAGACAGGACCTCACAGCCTCTGTCTTTGAACAACTGCTTTTCCTTGGCAAACGCGTGTTTCAGTTCATCGTCAACCCAGCCGCTTGTCAGAGAATGTTTAGAAGCGCACAGCAGCACCTTGTCCCAGACGCGTATTCCGTGGTCGATCCGCTCGTAAATGTTGTCGCCTGGGAGAATCTGGTGTTCGTCACGCCAACAACGAATCCCTCTGCCCTGCAGTGCATCGTACAAACGACAAGCAAAAGCTTTATCTTGGTGATTATAACTGATGAAGCAGGAATAGAATTCGATTGCAGAATTTGCGAATAGGCTTGGTATATAGGAAATTAAGCTATCTGAGAGACCACAGCCACGTAGAAAGACTTCAGGAACAATGCCTTGTGATTTCATCAAAGTGTCTATACCAATAGAGCTTCGTCCATGATGAAAAACAGTTGAAAGTCCTACTGTTTTGGATAAATCTACATTTATCCAACCTGTATTGAGTAACTCAGTTCGATCAAAAATTGCGCCCAAAAGGTTTGATTCGTTGAACTGAGTCATAAACAAGAGAGAGTGAGATAGGTTTGAATTTTCCAGGTTGGTTTCATTAAAAATTGTCTCACTCAAGTTTGTTTCACATAGATTTGCCCAATTCATGTCAGCTCTACTAAAATTGGCCCCACTCAGATTTGCCTCATGGAGGTTCGCTTCTCTTAAGTTTGCACCAATTAGATTGGCTTTCCGCAAGTCTGATTTAATTAGAGAGGTTCTGTCCATTTGGGCATATTGAAGATCAGATTCGCGCAAGTCGGCACCATCGAAAATAGCAGCACTCGATACAGCTTTATTGAAACAAGTTCTTTGAATAATCGCGTTCTGAAAGTTTGTTTCGAACAGGTCTGCCTTATCCAATATTGAGTTGGAAAGCTTCGCATTGCTTAAATTAGCATTATTCAGATTGGCAAATCTTAGATCACTGTCGTAGATAATGGCATTCGATAAATCTGCCGAACTCAAATCAGCTCCCTGTAAGTCAACCCCGTATAATTCTGCATTACGTAAATCCAGCATTATTCCAGGGTTTTTCTCTCTCCATTTTTCAATGGCCTTGAAGTCTTGTAGAACAACTTCTACATGTTCAGGGTTTGCCACGGTTTATTTTCCTCTAGTCGTGTTTTGTTCAGGTTTGTGTTTTAGCTATTATGCTTTCCAGAATCCAACCGGTCAATCACTCAGATCCCCTTCGGCGTCACCCGCAACCTAACGTATGGTTTCAGCGACTGCCGCCCCCTAGCATGTCATCCGGCGAACTCATCCCTGCAAGATATTTTAAATACGAGTTGTTGAGAAAATTGAAGAGTTATTCATTTTCCAACGAACATTTGACCTCGGATAGAGGTTATTGTGTATAGCTCATGATGAGATTTTGTAAGCATTCATCGAAGGGGCAGGGGCAGGTTCGAATCCTGGGACAGTGATTGGCTTCATATTCGTACTCGTATTAATCGGTTTTGTTAAAAGCAGGTTGTTATTTTCGGACATTTTTAGATCTGAAAGAGGTGGAACTATGGAAAAAATCAAGTTTACTATCGCGTTATTTGTAGCTGAGACTCTAAACACAATTGCAGCAATTGGAGCCAGCACTGTTGCGGTACCCCTGACATCCCACAACTAATCTACCCACTTCGCCACTGGCTCTAAAGGTGACGAAGTGGGTATGGTTGGAATCCCCCCAACCCATCCTAATCTTATGTTGACATCCATACTGAGAAGTCAAATTCCAAATCACTTCTTAATCTTCCTTAACCCCCCCCTCATTTTGCCGAGCCTGAATGCACTAAAAACCCATGATTTGCAGCCCAATTAGGGGGCTTTAATTTGTGGTTCTGAGGGTTGCCCCAGCGGAAGGAAAGACACTCAAAACCTTCGACAGTTCCCTAATTACTCAGGGATTTTTCAGATCAAAAGTAGTACCTACGCCCCCTATCAACTACTTGAAAGGCTCGGTTTGTCAGGATATATCGTTTCTTCACGACGCTTGTTATCTGAATTTAATTGAGTGGGGATATCAGCTAAACGTTTCCAAAACAATTGTTTGCAATGATCGCTTGGACGTCCTGCCCAGATCGAACCATCGTCACACAAAGCTACAATCTGTGAACCATCAATACTTCCTGGGTCTCCTGTAACAGCAATTTGAACCGGTTTTGGCATTCATTCAGTCCTTTGATAAAAACTTGAAATCATCAACGAGCTGGACAGCTCACTTGGATTTTCTTATCCATGCACATAACTTTTCGATCGCAGCCTTTACTTTCTATGTTCAGTGCATAGTGAAGTTATTTCTCCTTTCACCCCCCTCTCACGCAAGCATGCAGAAACGAGGGTTTTTTAGGAAAAAATTATCGAGAGAAAGTATGCCGGTGAAGAAAGGGAAAGAAGTAATAATAATCTAATATAATAGTATATTTCTATTTTCATTGTTTCACCTTAGTTCACCTCTTTTCACCCCCAGTGCTCAACTTTTTTCACCCTTCACTTTACAGGGGTGAAACGTTGGTGGTGTACAATCTCTCTGGAGCTCCTGTTGTTTGATTCTTGATAATTTTGATGATATTGCTTTCGTCCAAGGTCCTGATTGCCTCACTGAATATCGTCGCGGGGACCTTGCACCGCTTCATCAGAACTGAATGTTTAAGGGTTGCCCCTGAGCTTTCTCGTATCTTCCGTTCGATTTTATTACACAACTCCTGATGAGGATTTTCAAACGTGTTGTGATGTGCGTTGAAGAGCATCTTTCTTGTCAGGTGAAGCATCAACCTTAACGCCCACGCGACTGCTTTCTCGCCGATCTGGGGTCTTTGGTGATTCTCACTGATAGCATAAATCAAAGACAGCTTACAGATGTGCTCATAAGCGCGACTCCACACGGTGGTACCGATGGCATCGTTTGTCAATTCGGCTTTTGAATATTCTGATTCAGTTTGTTTTCTGGATTCTTTAAGAAGTGCTTTTGCATCAGAAGAATACTCAACCGTGGCGACGGTAGGGAATTCTCCTGTTAAGTTACCATTACAGGGGGTAAATGATTTCCACCACTCGGCAGTATTAAGGATGCGGGCCGGCAAGCGAATGATTTTAGGGTCCTGCCCTGCACCTCGTCTGCCGCTCTCAAGAATAATCATTCGAGAGAAAAGGCCATTCGTAAGCATACGCTCGGATAAGGCTGCATAATAGTGCTGGGGAATCGCTGTACCGAATACTGAAAGGCAGGGTTGATTTATCTGGGCTGCTTGATCGCCACCAGCTCTTTTTCGCATCGGGTAAATGGAGTTAGCAGAGGAATATAGAGTCAGCATGGTCCCCATAATGCCTTCAAAGCGGGCATCCTTAGAATGGCTGATTGATTGAAGAATCCCGTCGAACTCATCCGTTTGAAAAAGCATATTAGGATTCTGAAACAGAGCATCCTGAAGCCCCTCACCTGATGCAAATTTTTCCCCGATGCACTCAATCAGACCGATTTGATTGATGACCTGCATATTCATTTTGCGGGGCCAGTCTTTTCCTGATCCTGAATGAGCCAACCCGAGTAAATAAAGATTGCTTCTATTATCGAACTGATCACTCACCTTGCGACCAGCCAAGAAAGCCTGGAGAGCCAAAGCACCACAGAAAGCCAGTACTTGATTGGGGTAAGGTGCCGTTTCCAAGGTGTAATCGATCACCTCAGAAATAAAGCCTGGAATACGTAAAAGGCTTTCATCGAGTTGACCAGGATCGGGACTTTCTTTTTCCTCACTTACTGATTGCTCAGACATTTGCTCATAAAGGCAACCAATGTCGTTTGCTGTAGCTTGATCAGGTTCGTATTTTGCTGCACTCTCAGCAATCTTTTCAATTGCTTGAACGGTGCCAGGCTGCTCACAGCGAGTAGAGTTCATAACCTGCAAAGCAGCGTTTATTTCTTCGAAAGAGGCATTCCCCCTCCGCATTAAACAACCAAACCTGAAAAGCGAGGTGTGTTGGTATCCCTTGGGAATCTTCCCGTCATTGTTTATGGGAAGTTCATATTGTTCCTGAGACACTTCGTTCAACTTCTTAATAATCCATTCAGGGGACACAGGAAGCCGTTCAAGAGGTTCATTCAGTCCATAGGATGAATACCACTGGTAAGCCTTTGGGCCGATCATTGACGGGGGAGCGACGATATAACCGCCGTCTGCTCTTGTATCAACCTTGGGAGCCAGCTTGCCGGTTGTGTTCTTGAATTCGGCGTCTGGTGGTTGCCTGAAAATGAAGTGCCGACCACCACCAGGCGTTTGCGACATCGCCCCACTCGACAGGATTTCCATGATCTCGGGATTGGTCAACCACTCATTATCAGAACCGTCGATATCAACGACTAAAAGCCCTTGGGTAGATATACCAATGTTGGCAAATTTGGATTGTTCCCACCATTCGATTATCTGATCTTCATCAGTCGTTGCATCAAGGCAACCATTTTTAGTAATGGGCACCTTATCGCCACAAGCACAGGGGAAGACCGAGTAGCCCAGTCCTGCATATTCGAGAGCTGCTTGTAATAAGAAATTGTTATGAGTAATCATACCGCTTTCCATCTCATCCCTAACATGAAAGAAAATAAGAAGAGCCCCTGTACGTCAGGGACTCTCTGCTGAGGCTAATTTACCAAGTTCGTTTTACCCATCATTGATTTACGAACTACTTTTTTAAATGCAATGATCTTATTGGCATCTTCCTCTTCCTGCCCCAGTTCACGGTTAAATAAATCAATGTCAATAACATTGTCGATTGCTTCTTTCAGGATTTCTTCCAGCTGCTCTGGTTTCAGTGCTTCGACTTCAAATACATTCTTGCCGTATTTGCTGACGAACTTTTTATACTGCGCTGAAGATCGCTTGGCTTCCATATTGGGTTGCAGTGAATACTCTTCAACCTGATCTGTGGTCAAAGCCACCTTGATTGGGTGGATGCTATCAATACCGAAATCATCACGCATGGAACGTGCGAAGCTTTGAGCAATCTCTTCCCCATCGGGATCAAAATCGCTCACAATCAGAACGATCAACTTGCCCTTCCCGCTTCGTCTGTATCGCTCTGCCATTTCATAACGAGGAATAAGGCTGCAATACCCCCGTCCCGTTACGGTTGGGATGCAATATCTCATGGCGATACGGTTGACGATGGATTGAATCGTGTTTTTCTCGGCAAGAATTTCAATGTGATCTGGCTGTGATTGCATCAGATCACGCCAGTACCCACTCATGAATTGTTGAAACTGCGCTTCAACGAACGTCTGAGGACCATCATATGTATTCCAGCACGAAACAGGCCGTGTGGGATCTGCAATCGAATTCATTGAGATGGAACCATCCAACCTCGCACGTGCTACCAGATCAGTCAGACTTTTATAGCTCTGCTTATCATTCTGATAAATAGAGTCTGGCTTTTTGGCATGCTTAAGCGGTGGATCGTTGAGAAGTGCATAATGAATCTGACGAACGCTCAACGGCAGATAATCTTGACGTTCACGGATGGCATCGATCACAGCTTTTAGAAAAGGCATTTTCGCAGCTGAAATACTGGAACGTACTTTACGTCCTTCGATGGTGAAGGCTTCGATGGTACAACTCGTTTTTTCACGTTCTTCGATCAAAGTCTGATAGGCTGATTCAGAATTCTGACGAGCTAATTCTTCTCGTACTTCTTCATCGAATGACTTTTTACGCTGCCTGTTATGTTCTGCCAGGCGAGCCGTGAAAGCTTCTAAGTCGTCCCCGCGTCTGATGTCAGATAAGATTGCTGGAATCTCCACTAGACCAGCCAGACGGGCTGCACAGTGCCGTCTGTGTCCTGATTCAATGTAACCGTCTGCCGTATAGACAATCGGATTCAAAACCCCCTCACACCAGATTGACTTTGATAGCTTGATAATTTCCGGGTCTTCAGGATCGACGGGTTTGTATAAGATGTCGTTTTCAGGACTCGGTTTTACTGAGTCGATATCGATGTGTTGGATTTGATCTGATTTTGGGGCTAGTCCCGTTTTTGAATTTTCCGAAACCGGAACTAGTCCCAATTCTGAGGTTTCGGCTTCTGGAGTCGCTGCTTCAATTGGTTCTGTTACCAAGAGATTCATCCTTGTTTAATGGATTCAGAAAGCAATCTTAGACCGGATGTTCCATGCAGTCAGAATCAGATTCCACCAGGCGTACCTCTCTCCTGGTTTTATTGAGACTGCGCAGGTCAATGGGGCATTATTGCAGAATTAAAAGTCGAGTCAGTCCGTACGCTCTCATCGAACGGACTGCACACAATCGAGTTTGATAGCACAATCAAAACGATCAATTTCTCAAGATAGAAACGCGGATTTTAAAATCTGTTGTGGCTTCCTCCAGCGAGCCACACGCGGCCACCTCCAGGCGGACAGGGAAATAATCACCGATAGGCGCAGATTAATTCTGTGCAGCTTTGGGTGACTTGAGATAGTCGAGAAAGTCTTGACCCAGGACAAAACAGCGGCGTCCTGCTTTGCGGACAACAAGGCCATTTTTACGGGCCGTGTCCAGTGCGAATCGTCTGATTCCGGTGATCTCCATAAAGCGGGCCAACGTGTAAGCCTTCCCGCTTTCAATCGCTCCACCAGTTCCTTCCATGTAGCAAATTCCTTCTGCTAGTGAAATAAAACTCCATACCTTCCCTAAGGACTGCCTCCATATTAATCGATATCTAGTAGTAGTCAATTGTATTTTGCACTAAATACTGTGTTTTTCAGAAATAATTTCTGTTCATAACAATAAGCCAATTAATGGCAATAGTTTAGAAGTTTTGTTTTTAACCTATCCAAAACTCTATCATAATCTGCCTGTACATGTAGACTATTTATGTGACTGGCATTTTGCAATGATTTCAAGATTAACGAATGCTGCTTTACAAGTAACACATCCTACTTGCTCAAGTCCCAGACCAGTTTTCTAGTATGTCACATTCGTAGTTGATATACGATGTATCCCGCGATAATAAGTAAAGCAACTCGATTCTACATAGATATAATTGCGGAGTAAGAAATGCAAACAGTGGAAAATCAATTCAAACCTGATCTTGATTTTCCAAATGTGACTATAGGAGTTATTACTGCACTAAAAGAAGAATACTCCGCATGCAAAGAAATTTTTGACCCGAAACATGAAGGCTCAGAAAAATCCAAAAGAGCAACTTCAGGTTCACTCAGGTGTTGGTTGTGTCGAATTGAATCGAAACATGGTGGAGAACATATAGTCGCAATCACACTATTACCCAGCATGGGAAATAATGCAGCATCAATAGGTGCAAATATTTTGCTTCAACATTGCGATCAAATCTCAAAAGTCATTATGTGCGGAATTGCGGGGGGAGTACCAAATCCTGACAAGGCAGAAGACCATGTTCGATTAGGTGATATTGTTGTTTCGAATGAAAAAGGCATTATCCAATATGATCGTGGAAAACAGAGATCCACTGCTCATGAAATAAATGACCCGAATCCATTATCAGGGTTTGAATTTCGTGGAACCACTACCAGGCCATGTAATGACATGCTGGAGGCTGTTGATATGATTCATGCAGACGAAATATTGCTCGGAAAGGATGATATCAGGGATTGGGAACTCGTAGTTAATTCTTTTTTAGAGACCTGTAAAAATGAGGAATGGAATAGACCATATCACACAAAAGACAGGCTCATAGATGAGGAAGGTGGACCTTCGATAGGTCACCCCAAAGATAACGAACGCCGAAGTGGATATCCAAGAGTTTTTCATGGTCCAATCGGCGCAGCAAATATCGTCTTGGCCGATCCTGTTAAACGCAATATGCTTCGAGACATTCACGGCGTTAAAGCAATCGAAATGGAAAGCTCAGGAATTGCAGATAGTTGCTGGGTTGCCGGTATAGGTTACTTAGTTATCAGAGGAATCTGCGATTACTGTAATCATACTAAAAACAACGTGTGGCATTTTTATTCCGCTTTAGTAGCTGCTGCATACTGTAAAACTGTAATTGAAAATTTGCATTCTTTTGCTTTAAGTGATCGGCATCCAGGGCCGCATCTGCCCACATCTGTTAACGACAGTTATTTGAATTATAATACTAATTTAAATCAATCAAATAATTCATTAGATTATTCTGATCATGCCAAAAAAGACTCACTTAAAAGTAAAACCCAAGACACCAAACCAAGCAGTATTTCTCCAAATCAAATTCTATTGGATTTAGAAATAGATCTTTCGAATTCCGAGACAAATGAGAAGACTGAAACACAATCTGCCTCTCAACATACTGATATTTCAACTATTCACGTTCAAAGCAAACTCATAGAAGAAATACCCTCTTTGATAGAAACGATAGAAAACCTTACGGATGAATTACGTTGGTCAGAAATATCACCTTTTGTTAATGAATTGGAAAAACGGCTCAAGGTCCCCGCAGTAGATAAAATGCTATTAAAAAAAGGTTTGATATTATTAATAAAAATAGAACAACACGAACTGCTTCAAAAAAAACAAAGCGGAGAGCATCCTGACATGAAAAGGTTTCAGCGGTTAATGAAGGAGCTCAACGATGTCACTACTTGAATCTTTAGAAAGCCAACAGTCTGAGCTCTTAGTAATCAAAGCTGCTGAGATAGAATTGACAGAAGGGACCGAAGCTGCTTTAAAAATCCTCGGTGCTCCAACTAACCCAATTCTGATGCGTTCTGTTTTAGATATTTTGGTTCGTGCCAATCGATACAAAGAAGCGCTGGATTTAATTGATGGACGCAAAGTAGAGAATAAATGGATTGATATCGGGGTTTTTTTGTGTGCCTACTTCGGTGAGTACAAAAAAGCAAAGTCACTCATTTCAAAATCTGAAGATTACTCAAATAATGCCCTGGTTTATAAAACCAGATTAGCTTTTGCAGAAGGGATTATTAAATCCTGGCAAGCTAGCACAGGTTATCAATCACTGTTTTCAATTAAATCATGGTCTTGCACTGATCAAGAAGTTGCAAAGCTCGCAGTAGATGTTCTGATCCCTATCTTATCACATGTTCGTGCAAATAGGATAATTGAAGGAGAATTTCAGCTTGCAGCTCTTAAGCAAACAATAATATTTGCCCATATCATCAAAAATGATAGTTTAATCTCTGAATGCAGTGACTGGCTATTAAGCCACACTCCAATACCGCTTTTCGTAGCAGAGTTGTGTCTTCAAGGGATTATAAATTGTCCTGATTCAATACCAAACCGCTTGCGTCTCGAACATGCAGGTGAATTTCAAGCACATTTTCTAGCAGCTTTACTTGAACGTGAAGTTCTACATAAAGTCGACTTATCATTTGAGCATTTTTGCAAATTGAGTGAACAAGTTAGAACTGAAAATGAAAAAGAGAGTATTTGCTTAACACTCTTCGAGACATGCAGCCAGCTCTATTTAGATTCCCATGTAAGCAGTATGGAATTTGTCGATAAAGCGATTGAAATCACTGAAAATCTCTGCCCTAATAACACCAAAATACTAGGCTTCATTAATATATATAGGCATGGGGTTGCAAAAGACTGGATTAAAGCAAGACAGCTTTTAGATGAAATCATCGCCCCAGATGACTCAATATGGTGGCAACTTCATGCACTGATTTGTGAACAAGAAGGAAAGTATGATCTAGCTGAAACAGCATGGAACAAAGCAAGTGAACTCTTACCAGACTCCAACATAATTCGCCGAAGTGCGCAATTATCCTTTGAACGTAAGAAGTACAAAAACGTCGTACGACGATTGAAGTCTTTAATAGAAATAGAGCCAGAAAGTATAAACGATCTGGAAATGTTAGTTGATGCATTAATTCATATTGGCGACATTCAACAAGCAATTATTCACCTGCGTCAACTAAGATCTCTCAACCCTAATAATCATAAATATGCGATTTCTTATGCACAATGCTTAGGAAGAACTGCACAGTTAAATGAGGCGATAGAAGTATTACAGCCTCTATGTGATGAAGAATCTTCTTCCCTCAATGTTCTTCTTTTACAAGGGAAATTATTGGTTGCAAATGACAGAGCACTTGATGCTCTAAATCTGCTAGAAACTGTTGCGAGTGACTATTGGGACAACGCGCAATTCCTCTTGGCGCATATGAATTATGCCCACGCTGCAGGAAAAGACAGCTTAGCTTACGATTCATTTGTTCGATTAAATGAACTTCGGATTATTGGGAAGCTCCCATCTGGAATTATGCAATCAGGAACGTTAGAGGAATTACTTGAATATCATAAGCAATTCAATAAGCGCCGCGAACTTTTACAACGAGAAGTAATAAATGGGAAATTACCTTGGCTTTTTGTAGAGGACCATATTGGGAATCCACTAACTTGGGCTTGGTCCTTACACACACAGAAACTGAAATGGCTTTCTGAAGAACCTCTTAATCGGGCTTCATATTCCATTTACTCTACAAACAGCTTTACATCAAATAATGATCCGGAAGATTTTCAACTTCGATCCATCATATCTGCCCCCAAAAATTCTGATATAATCGTTGATCTTACAGCTTTGATAACCTTGTTTAAACTTGATCTTCTAGAGGATGCAACAGACTTTTATTCCAGTCTTATAATCCCATTAAGCTATGGTTCACTAAGACTTGAGGATGCTGATAAATTTGGATTACATCAAGTTTCAAGAAAACATTCGTTACAACTTATTCTAAATAGTATTCAAAGAAACCAAATCCATTATATCAGCAACAATGGCCAGGATCTTATTCAGGTAAATGAATACACTGAAGATGTTAAGAACGCTTACGACCAACACATCTATCGAATTAGTGATCTAATTTTAACCCTCGAACAAACCCAGAGGTCTACAAGCGATGAAATAGAAGAGCTCAGAAAAGTTGCTCACCTCCCTCGGTCAGCAAGTGACCATATCCCCCAATTAAAACTCGGTGACTCTCTTGCTATCGATCTTGTCACTTTAATGACATTAGCCACTCAAAGTGTGTTCAGCGACATACTCGACACTTTTGCTATCTATATTCATCCAAATGATAGAGATAAAGCTTCTGATGAATTAGCAGCGTACGAAGTAGCCTCACATGCAAAAGCTACAAATGATGAGATGTGGGATACTGTGAACAAATTAGTAGCTAAAGGGAAAATCAAATGGTGTTCAATAGATGATGAAAAGAGTCAAAGCGGTTTTTCTGATTCCCGTTACTGGCATTCATTAGAATTAGCAAAAGAGAATTCATTACCGGTTCTCGTAGATGACAGGGTTTTGCAAGTAGTCATCTTGCGACAAAATATCGACCCGCCATACTCAGCTTTTGGTATTGATTCTTTTCTTAATTCCTTATTGAATACTGGGAATTATGACGTTGATAAATTGTCTGGGCTTTATTCCAGATTACTAGAGTGGCGATATCGTTTTTTAATCCCACCTGTTCCGATTCTGAAGAACTGGGCCATTGATTCAATAAACAACTTGCCGGGTAAATCTTTACTTGCACTTTCAATCTATTTACATGATTGCCTGAGAGACCCTGCGTTACATTGTGGAGCTGAATCACCTGACTATCCAGTTTCTATGGCTGTGAAGCTTGTTACGACATGGAACCAAAACATTATCGATTTTCTTGCAGACATATGGTCTGATGACTATTTTTCAAATGAAGGAGCATCGAGTTTAACAATTTGGGTATGCGAAGAACTCCTACCATCATGCCCCAGTGGTCTTTTTCTTACTAAAATCGGTCATAACATAGCTAGATTTCTCCCTGATACCGTTCTTATGTTAGCGATGGTGAAGTTTGCTGTTATAAAAAAGAGTGAGCGAGCTAATCTGGGACTGCGATTGATTTCAGACTCTTTAAACATCGATGAAGATAAGTTTTTAAAAGCTACAATCTCGGCAATTGAAGTAGTTCAACAAGACGCTGAAAATCTAGAAGAGCAAATACAATTCTCGTTACTGATTCTTAGAAACTCACTGTTTCATCAAAAAACACATTCATTGGAGCCAGTATTTGTTTACCAATTCCAAGAGCTTGGATTATTGGAAGACGTAACCCCTCCAGAACTTCCTGAAGATACTCTTGAGATTATTCAGAATTCAAATCATCCTCGGCGACAAAAGGGGCCGAATGGTCCTTTTGTTTTTGTCAGGGAAGATGACCAAAACAATTATGTCTTTGAGGTTGGTGAGTTTCTGTTGCGTCCGGAGAAGGAAATACGCCATGCTGCCATCGCTTATTTAATCGATCCTAAAAATAGAGTATGGCTATCACCTTCATCTTACGAAAAATTAATTGAGTTAGCTTGTGATGTTAAGTCTGATCAAAAAAAACAATGGCTATCTGCTGGCATCATATTAATCCCAATGCTTAAAAATGACTTGTTCGGAATATTTGCAAGCTATGAACAATCAAAGCATTTCCAGTACAAGGGTGCCTTGAATCAATATCTTCATAGTATAATTCATCCTAAATTTGATACCTTAGTAAGTGTTAAACCTACTTTGTCAAATCCTAATAACCCAAAAGACGAACTTACAGAAGCGATTTCTAAATTTGCAAAGTCAGAATTTTTATATGAATCATTATCCGAATATGTCCACACATATGGATATATTCCATTTTGTCATGAACAGGGAGCCTCAAAGCTTGTTAAAGAATGGATCACCGTAAATCCTGAATCTTCACTTACATGGAATGAACTATGGGCTTGGGCTGAACGTAGCGATTCCCCATTCGCAAAATATCATGCTTTATCCATTGCTTTGCATATACCCAAATTAAGGGTAGATGATGTCTCAATTCACCAAATATGGACTGAAGTAGATAAGATCCTGGAGATCTTTGAAGAGAAACTAGAACTCTCGCCACAAGCTAATGATTGGCAGACTTTATGTGGCCTTGCTCTCCACTATTCGTTTCATATCGAAACTCTAGTTCCCGGACAAGATGGAGAACGTGCATCTTCCCACGCCTGGTGGTTAACAAATCAGGTTGGAAAATTGTTTTATAAACTCTATGGCAACAATAGTAAGGTCTTAGCAGAAATAACAAAACATGAGACGCTTCTTTCAAAGGCTCGATGGACGGTTGCTCAATCTCCGGTCGCCCCATCTTTATTGCGATTCCTTACGCTAGAGAGACATTCAATCTGGTCGCTTTCGCTTCTTTGTCAAATCAGTGATAACTTAGAATCACTAAACATTACGGATATCCCAGATGAAATCAGAACCAAGCTTGGGAAGATCCTAAAGTTTTATTTTATCTTTAGCCCGTTGGCTGCAATATCGAAAGATGACTCTAAAGTTTATGCATTTCAAGAAAACTCAAATATATTAAACTTGTGTAAAATCATGTTTCCGGAAGAGGAATATATTGAGTTAGAAGAGTTAAATATAAACCGTAGTAATTTGAAGATCCCAAGCGAGCTTCAATCTCACCTAACAAAAATAAAAGACCTGCATGTAAACGATCAATTCGTTTTAATTCTTTTTCTTAGAGAACTCGTTTTCACAAGTACGGAGTATGATGAAACAATAATTTCATGGCTGTCACTCTCAGATCAAGTAGCGGAAGACTTACTGATTCTTCATGACAACTTGCTATATAGAATGCTCGAAGCATTAGGAGAATTACAAAAACGACAGGAAAAGAAGTGGGTAATTCGGATACCACATATCTTGGCCTATGCCTTGGAGCAAACTGATAACAAGGAACAAGCTGATTTGCTGATCAATTCTATTTATCTAATGTCAGTTAACAGTGATCTTGCCAGTCCCATTCAGAGGGTCCTGAACTCTAAGTGGCGAGCAGAAATGGAAGACTTGTTGAAGGACCAACGCGACAACCTCATCTTTTTAACCAAACACTCCGAACCATGGATTGGTGCAAGATCGAGAGCAATCTTAGCGCTGATATCTCGACATCTTGGTCCACGTGATTATACTGCCGAAGAGCTAGAAACTGTCAATTCTGAATCATAGAAGTTCTTTGTTAGTGGTCACGTTTATCTACAGCGAGACTATTCACATTTCGTATAAAATTAAAGTTATTTAAAAGAAGTAATGATAGCTTTCAACATGTAGTTGAATCGCACTTCAGTACAATTTTATCATGTAGCTAATCTTTGATACAAGCATAACCATTGTCATCTGGATCAGACCAACGAGGTAAAGCAATATGACATCTTTATGGGATACCAATAGAGTAACGCATCTTGTTCGTCAAATTCTTCAGTCTCACCATCCAGACCCAACTTATGGCACTGGACGTCCTTTTTTAACTACATACCAACTTGCTATTGAATTTTCGGATCAGTTCCCTCAAGTCGCTGCTATACTCGCTCAACAAACTGGTGGCGAAGGTCACGGACCATATGCTTTAACGACATATCTAGCTCGATGGCTACCAGATCGTATTAGACATAGAGGTGTGACTGATATCGAATTACGTTTTTTGGCTCCAATCCATATCGCTGGGATTCAGCTTCAATCTGGACAATCAATAATTTCGACAACAACTGATCAAGCCGGGTTCAACACTACAATGTTTCGCTACATTGGGCCTTAAGGAGAATATAAAGATAAGTACAAAGCTAACGAATTAATTAGGGGATCACTACTTGTACGAAGACTGATTTATTCCCCTGGGTATTCAGATAGAATGAACAACGAAAATTCGATCCCTAAAAGTTAAATCTTAACTGTCACCAAAAACGTCACCAACTTCCGCATCCAAACACCAATCAAACACTCATTCGCAACCAACCTCGCAAAAAGAAAAGACACCAAACGCCTGTATTATTGGTGTTTGGTGTCTGGTTGGTTTTCGGTTAGTGCGTCTTCATCCATTCGTAATGCGTAGGTCAGGAGTTCGACTCTCCTCGGCGGCTCTTTTTCTTTTCCCCCCAGTTGATTTCCTGTCAGCCGTTCTTCTCAAATCAGCCAGGGGAGGAGGGCCTGGGCGAAGGAGAGGACGAGGAAGAAGCCGCACATGTCGGTGAGGGTAGTCAGGATCGGGCCGGAGGCGAGGGCGGGGTCCAGTTTGAAGCCCTTCAGCAGTAGAGGGATCAAGGCGCCCAGGCAGACCGCCATTAAGGTGTTGAGGCCGAGTGCGCCGCCGATGACCAGGCCGAGATAAGGGTTGCCTTTCCAGATGTAGGCGACGGCCCCCAGTAGGAGGCCCAGGGCGAGGCCGTTGACTAATCCCAGTGCGAATTCCTTGCGGAAGACGTGTAACCAGTCGCTGGGTCGGATAACGCCGAGCACCAGTTCGCGTGTGCTGACCGCGATAGCCTGGTTGCCGCTGCAGCCACTCATGTCGGAGACGATGGGCAGAAAGACGGCCAGCGCAATCACACTCTCCAGCGTCTCTTCGTACATCGCGATGATGCTGGCGGCGACGATG
>TARA_R110002167_G_scaffold44619_4_pt1 | contig 19200 bp, 14 predicted proteins | sample TARA_R110002167 | Tara Oceans TARA_R110002167 (sample SAMEA4398238) | marine metagenome | biome: Polar Biome; feature: [MES] marine water layer (ENVO:01000295) within the mesopelagic zone...; material: water (ENVO:00002006), including particulate matter (ENVO:01000060) such as...... | reverse complement strand
GCTTGTGATGAAGAAGGTGCGATAGGATCTCTAAAGGTAACATCAATTGTTTCCCATTGGAATTGTCCTGCTACAAAGGTTTTAGTATTAAGGAACGGAATCTCAACTTCGTTAATTGTTATTGATGGTCTAGCCGCACTAGATATAATCCATTCTGCTATACCTAAGTCAGAAGGAAATTTCATTATAAACCGATTCTTTCTTTTTGGTTCGTAAGGAACCGGCATTTTCATTAGTAAGTCTGCCATGTTTTAATTTTTTTTTAGTTTGTATTATATTTTGAATACATCTATAAATATACGCAAAAATAAAATTATTTAAGTAGTATGTACTATTACTTTATTTTTCCCCTTTTCTGAGGTATCATAAACATAGAACTCTACCTGTGGGTATAGTTTTGTCATGACTTCTTTTATTTTTTTAACCACCTCTTGTACATTCTCAAGGTCATCATCACTAAACCCTATAGCGATTTTATTGTATTTTTCTTTGTCCATTAATTCAAAAGCTTCTATGGTTCTCTTAACAAAATCATCTAAAGCCACCCCTTTTTCTTTTTTTATATCAACGTCTCTTTGCTTAAACGATACTGGATAATAGTAATTAGCTTCTATGTATTTTTGGATTATTTCTTCTGTTTCTCCAGTAAAATCATAATTATCTTTTATATTTTCCACCATAGTGTTTCTTTCTTCTTCGGTAAAATAATCATCTATAATCATCTTAACACCTTTTTTTAAGGTATCTGGTGATTGTGGTCTCGCAGTTATTATTGACATTGTTTTACCACCTAGCAACGCTTCCTTAAAATCGTCAAAACTAGGAGCAAAGTTTTTGTTTCTAATACTTTCTGCCACATTTTCAATGAATAAGTTATCATCATCAAAATCAGTAAAGGCAGCTCTTATGTTATTGTCAGGGTAACGATAATCTTCGTTGTCTTTGAGTTCAGCATATTCACCTGTTGTTAATTTGACTGGAACCCACCTATCTCCTTCTTTTTTATCCATGTTAACCATAGTAGACATGTGGAGGATATTATCGTCCCAATCAAAACTATAAGCCTTCATGGTGATTTCATATAACATTCTTCTACTCATATCTATTAAGTTACGTCGTCAAATGACACATTCGATGATGTTATATTAAACTCTACTTCTATAAATTCAAGTGTTTTTACTGGTTTTACAAATATCTTACCTGTTAATTTGTTTTGGTCAATGTCAGACGCCGAGTCACTAACTTGTACCTTAAATTCCACAATACCTCTATCTCTTCTAACCCCTTCTAATATAGGGTTAACTAATGAAAGAAATTGTTGTCTTACTATATCATCATTTTGTTCAAATAATAATTGTATACCCACAACTTGTATCTTCTTCTTAAGGAATAACATTAATCTTCTAATATTAACCCTATCTAAAGCCGATAATTTAGTTTGTAGTGTTTTCTGACCCCAAATCACAACCCCAACTCCATTAAATGTTGCTATCGGGTTAATACGACTTTCATATAGGTCATCTCTATTAGTTTGTGTTAGTTTAGTTTGTGCTTTATCAGTATTAAGTACCCCTCTTCGTTGTCCTGCCGGTGCAAACCACGGGAAAGAAACATTATCTGTCACCGCTATACTTCTAACCACTTCTGCGGTAGGTGGGATAAACAATCTTTTATTATTTTCAGTGTCGTTGTATCTTATCCATGGCCAATATGTCGCCGCATAACTTGTATTTAATGCTGCGTTTTGTATTCCTCCAACAGCTGACGACACGGTTTGGTTTTTAGGGTTTGGAGAATTAACCACATAGAGAGAATCTCCTCTGTCCAAAGATACCATCTCTATTGTTTTATTAACAAGAGTTAGATTATTTGTATAATCTATCGATGGGGTTGTAAATAAACTAATATCGTATTCTTCAGGGTTAGCAAATTTTCTAATTGTGTCATAATATGAATAATAGTCAGTTACTTCACAATTATTTATAACCACACTATTATACCAGAAACCTCCATAATTACTTTTCCCAATTAGATATGTGTCATTATTTGTTCTAGTTTGTCTATATTCATCCCACCCATCCAATCCACCATATGGAAATACAGTAAACTTTAAGTATTCTTTATGTTGGTAGTAATTGAATATTGATTGGTTTGTGTGTCCACTAGTAAAGAATTTATAAGCCCCAACATCGTATTGTAAATTTTCAGTATTACTAAATCCACTTACTCTAACATCAAGATGGAATCCTTTAGTTTTCGCTGTCCAAGATTCTACAACATCCATACCACATTTAGTTGGTGCTGTTGGACCTGTATTTTGTAATCCTTTATAATCGAAGAAGTGTTTATCAATTCCCTTTTTATTGGACCACCCTAAATATGTTCTTTTGATTGTATCACTTATTGTATCATAAGTTAAATTATAAAACGGTTTAGGTGATATATTACCATAATATCCAGTACATTTTAATATGTTATTTGAGGTATCAGCTGTTGTTGGTTGTGGTGGGTTCAAATTAACAAACGTAGTTGATAGGTTGGATGTGTTTCCAGTGTAACATCTTGATGGATACCCTTGGAATCCAGCTGGCATTGCATCTATTGGTGCTTCCTCAGGAAACTCTAACATTATATATCTTGAACGAATTGGGTAGTCCCCATTTTCTGTTCCTATTTTCTTACCAATATAGTTTTGACTTTCTGGATTCATACTACACTGTGAGTATGACTCTAGTACTATTTGGTTGGTGTCGGTGTCGTAGAAATCTCTAACAACCAAACTAAAAGATTTAGTAAGTACTTCCATATCCTGGAAAGATATTTTAACTAATCTATTTGCATTATTACCATCGGCGATTAAAATCACTCTAAATAATTTCTTTAGTTCATTACCTCTTACTTCAGACATAATCCAAGGAGTGGTTGGTCCTTCTTGAGCCACTACTGGTTGGTATGTTTCACTATAGTTGTCGTAATCTCCTGTTTGCCCTAATACCATGTTGGTGAATGTGACAGCCGATGTTGCTAAATTTGTTAAACTCGAAGGGTATATGTCTTCAACCCAAAAATCTACACCTGGTTTATCGAATTTTGACGTTCCTAATACTTTGGTGATATAGTTTTGTGACCCTGGGTCTAAATTAACAGTATATAAAACTGAAGAGTTAGTTCTTGTTTTAGCGGAAATATTAAAATCTTGTTTATAATTAGTTGTATTAAGTACTCTATTGGCAATAGGCATCGATGGGCATAATGCTGGAGAGGTACATTGACCAGCGGTGGCCCAAGGTCCAAAGGTTGGGGATACATTTGCCACAATACCATCTGTTGTCGGACCTAATCCATCTGCAACATTTCTTGTAAATGTATTTCCAGCGTATGCTCCTCTACTTCTTAGAGTTGCGATAACCATTTCTCTTGTTTGTCCACTCCACGTATAAACTGTTCCTGAAGTTTGAGCAGTCCATCCTCGTGCTGGATTGGCTGTTGTTGCGGAGTGTGCTCCAATATTATTTCCTTTTCTCCAATTTAATTGGTATGTAAATCCTGTTGCTGTTTGACCTAGAATATCTACATTCGGTCTTGGGTCTCCAACATTTCCATAAGTAGATCTATTTGCTGGAGATTGTGTTGATGTATTTACCCCATCATCATGAATTGATATCGCCGGTCCCCATACTATTGAACTAAATGTTGTTACTCCTTCTCTTCTTACCGTTTGGAAAGGTCCGTCTACTTGAAGTGTGTTGGATATACTACGTTGACCTCCGTCTGAAGCGTTACCTAACCAAGTTGTCCCTCCATTAACTGTTGAGTCAAAACCTTTCGCCCCAATTGTGAATGTCATACCACTTAAAAGATTAAGAGGATAAGGTAAAGGTACGTCTGCTGCTAACCCATTTCCAGTTGCTGGTGTTAAAAATGGTCCACCCATTGGTGTTCCACATCCTGGTGCTAATGCGTTTCCAGTACAAGGTCCCGTAACAAATGAATCACCCGCACTACTACCTGTCATTACTAATTGTAATGGTCCTCCTGCTGTTGCTCCAGAAAGTATAATAGATCTAAATCTACCATTTTCCTGTGTTGCCGTTTCCCAAGGTGCGGGAGTAGCTATTGGATATGTTCCGTGATTTATTTGAAATCCGTCACCAATTTGATTACCCGTACACCCTGCAGCTATAGTTGCTGAACCGGCAGCACTTTGACAGTGATAACCCCAAGTTCCTCCACTATACATTCCCCATGGATTACTGTTTGTTTGTCCGAACTCATTAGTTCCACCAATAGCTGATTGTGTTGGTCCTGCTTGTGTATTTGCAAGAACTCCTGGAATACCACCTCCAACATCATTAAATGAAGGTGATTGGGTTACAGGTGCTCCTGAACCATCGGTACCAGTTAAACCAGCTCTAAAAACATTATCTGTATCTGGTATATATTTTAATGAAATTGACCAAGCATCTCCAGCATCATAACCTGAATAACCTAATGGTCTAGCAACCCACATAGAATTGGATTCACTCAACCAACTCTTAGCAATATATGATTGTTCATATTTAGGACGATTACTACCCGTTATTAATGTAGGGTCTTGTCCACCAAATATTGTTTTATATTCATCATATGATTGTACAAAGATAGGTTCAATACCGGGACCTTTTAAGGTTTCTCCGGCACTACCTAATGTCGTTACACCAACCGCTTGTTGGTTAAACTGGAGTTCTCTTTCTGAAACGTATACCCCTGGGGATACTGAATTTTGCTGTGCCATGTATAATAAAGTTGTTACTTACTGTTATATGTCGTCAAAACTTGTCGCTGTAGGAGTTATATTAAACTCAATCTCAATGAATTCTAAAGACCTAGTCGGTTTAAGATAAATTTTACCTGTCAATTTATTTTGATCTATTTCTTCAGGGTCACTTGAAACCACCACTTTGAAGTCTGTTAATCCTCTGTCTCTTCTAATATCATCTAGGATTGGATTCACTAAACTTAGGAATTCTTGTCTAACTACTTCGTCGTTTTGCTCAAACACTAATCTCACAGCAACTGCTGAAATAAGTTTTCTAGCTCTTAACATCAATCTTCTAACATTAATTCTATCTAAAGCAGAAACTGTAGTTTGTAGTGTTTTATTACCCCAAATTACTGGTCCAGTCGCTGTAAAGTTTGCGATTGGATTGATTCTTGCTTCGTATAAATCGTCTCTATCATCTTGAGTAAGGTTCTTTCTAACTTTGGTAGCGTTTATAAGACCTCTAGTATACCCCGCAGTTGCGAACCATGGGAAAGCAACATTATCAGTCATCGCCATATTTTTAACAACTTCTGCTGTTGGTGGTATGTAGATTCTCACATTGTTTGCTGTGTCATTATATTGTATCCATGGCCAATATGTAGCCACGTAACTACTACTAAGGTTTGCATTCTCTAAATCACTCACCGCATTGTCTACTGTTTGGTTTTTATAATTTTCAGCGGTAAGGACGTATAGTGAATCAGCTCTATTATCCTCAATCATTTCAATACTATGATTTGTAAGAACTAAATTATTCGTATAATCCAATCCTGGTGTTACAAATAAGTTAATGTCTACTTCTTCTGGATTAGCATATTTGTCAATCCCTCCTTTGAAAGCGAAGAAATCACTTGTTTTAGAGTATGTGTAAGTATTAGCACTACCATAACCTAATAGGTAACTTGTTCCGTTTTCTTTATAAAGGTCTGTATTTGTTCTTGTTGATTTATTAATATCCCATCCATCAAAACCTCCATAAGGTGCTAATGTAAACTTTCTATATTTCTTATTAGAATATATGTTTTCTAGGGTTGCCGATACCGTTCCAACCGCTGGGTCACATCCAGTTGAGTTACCGTTTGTTAGGCCTGGGTTATTACCATAATATTTTCCACCACATGCTGTACTTGTATATTTAGTTGAGTCTGTAAAGAATGGGAAATTACCAGTTGAACCAGAATACCATTTAGCGGTGTCCCCTCTATTTGTATTCCCAACAAAAGAAGAACCTGAAAGTCTAGCATCTAAATGGAACCCATAAGTTCTACCTGTCCAAGCTGCAGCACATGCCGTACCTCTAGTTGAGGAACATCCTTTATATTTGAATATGTCTGAATCATATCCTATTTTAGTTGATAGTCCTAAATAAGTTTTTCTAATATTATCATTAACAATATCATAAGATGTGTTATAAAATAAGTTTGGTTCTACTCTTGAGTGATATGCTGGCCAACATGCTGTGTTAAGGTTTGCACACGCCGCATTACCTACCGCAGAACCAGGAATCGCAGTACCTACTCCTGGTGCTGGTGTTACTTGATTGGCTGTCGTTCCACTAAGATTACCTAAATCTGTAATTGGGTACCCTTCATAACCTGCTGGTATAGCATCTATTGGTGCGTTATCTGCAAGTTCAACCATTATGTATCTTGACCTTAATGGGTAATCTCCATTTAACGTACCTATCTTTTTACCAATATAGTTTTGACTACCTGGGTTCATAGATACATTTCTATAACTTTCATATACTGTTTGTTTAGTGTCGGTATCACCATACGCTCTTACCGCTAAATCAAATGTGTCGTTATCGATATCAATGTTTAATATCGAGAATTTTAAGAATTTGTTCGCTGTGTCACCATCAGCAATTGTAATAATTCTGAATAATTTAACAACGTCATTACCTCTAACTTCTGAATATATCCAAGGTGTTGTTGGACCATCAGATGCAGAAGTTGGTTGCCAAGTGTCTGTATAGTTTGACCAACCCGCACCGATACCGTTAAAAGACATATGTGTAAATGAGTCTAAATAACTAACACCTGAACTTCCTCCGTATTTTTTACCTAAAGCTTTTAGGGAGTTAATATATATTTGGTCAACATATAGTCTTTGGTCTGGGCTGTTTGTAACGTCATAATAAGGGTCACTCCCTAATACTTTAAGAATATAATTGTTACTAGATGGATTTAGACTAACTCTATAATAAATTGTATTACCCGCTGTAGTTGCTCCTTCTTGACACGCAATCCAGAAATCATCAGAAGCGTTATTCCATTGACCTGATACCATATCAGCTAAGGTAGTAGGATCTCCTAGACCACCACCTGGATACGCATTAGCTGGTAAATCCGAACCACCATTTTCCCATGAATTACTTGGGTTTGTACATAGTACTGTTGTTCGACCACAATTGACATCTCTAAGAACTTTATAAATTCTAATAGCATTTGCTGCCTGTCCCATTGTTGACCCACCCGCTGTTGACGCTTTCCTCGCTCTAATAACACAAGCTGTTGCTCCTGAGATATCAGGTGTATTACCCCTACTAGGAGCTGAATTTAGTAGTGGATAATTAGCCAATGCAGTAGTTCCTCCACCACCTCTAAGTGATGCTTCTAATTTTAACACATCGACCATAACATTAATTACCATCCCTTCAGTTGCGTCATAACCTGTACTACCCAATACACGTGTCATCCACATGTTATTTGACTCACTTAAGTATGACCTTGCAATATACGAAGATTCATATCTAGGAACCAATGTACTACCTATTGTGTAGACTTCTGTATTTTCTCCATCGAAATACGTTTTATAAGTGTCGTAATCTTGTACGAAGATAGGTTGGAAAGCTGGTCCTCTAACCGCTTCACCTGTTATTCCTAGACTTGTTAACCCTACACTAGCAGCGACAAAAGAAAGATCTTTCTCTGATGTATATACTCCTGGTGATACTACTACTTGATTTGCCATGTGTTTCTTTATTTTTTAGTTTATTATTATTCTTTGTTCCTATATAAATACTATTGTTTTTATCAAAGTCCGAAGGCTTTTTGGGGCTAGTAGGTAAAAAATCATACTTTTTTCATACTTATTTATATATGACTAAAACAAAACGTGATAAAAACCTTAAAATCGATAGTAAGACCCATTCTCTACTGAAAAATTATTGTGAGAAGAAAGGACTAAAGATGTTTGCCTTTGTGGAAAGGTTAATAAAACAAACATGTTCCAATACTCAATTAAATAAAAAAGATGATTTGTATGGGGATTAGAGTTTATTCTTGTATCCTCTAAGTGTAATACTCCCTTCAATAGTAGTATCTATTAATTGTAAATTTGCATACATCTTATACCCTGGTAATACTTGAATTGGTAGAGTTACTGTTATAAATCCACTTCCCGTGTCTAACTTGAGTACAGGAGTAATCGCAGTACACCCTGCACTAATGGTCTCACATTTTCTAGAATTAATTAAAGTGTAATCTGTGATAAAAATACTATCTTGTATTGTTGTCTGTACAGTATTAAATTCAGTAGGACCTCCAGAACCCACATCTTCGGTATCAACTACTAATACGATATCTACTTCTTCCACACCTTCTTCTGGGTTTAGGTTATCTGTTTGATTAAGTCCTGGAAGTATATCGGGTTGTGTTTCAAAAACTGTAACAACTCTCTTAATTGCTGGTGAAACCTCATACTCTTCTTCATCCATTATATAACCCAATAGTTGCATCTCAAAATTTTGTACATAAAATCTTTTTTGTTCGAATTGATCTATCGTACTTTCATCACCAATCGTTTCTAAAACTACAGGAAAAAAGTGACCATTACATTTAATGTGTTTTTGTCTTGATTGGAAAGCTTGCATTATAATCTTATTAAACTTATTTATCTCTCTCATCCTATAAGAGAAAAATCTAACTTGGTATGTAAGATTAACCGCTATTGGTTGTGGTATCTTATAAATGTCGTACCCCACAGTATCCCCATCATAGTTTGGAACCTTCATGTAATCGAATCTCTGTTTCTGTGGTATAGTGTATTGTGTTACCGGATTAGTACCAAATTGTATATCGGGATTTCTTACGATAGTAACAAAAGGCATTTGGACATTCCTATCTTTATCTGTAAATTTCCAAGTTCTGGCGAACTCCGCCCATCTTTGTATAGTTAAAAAGAATGTAGGTACCTTTTCTCCTCCAACAGAAAAAGAGAGATCCTCTTCTATTAATTTAATAAAGTCCCTGTCCATATCTTCGTACAGTACTCCTTTGGGTACAAATGTTCCACTCGCTTCCCAACCATCTTTCCACAATTCCAACCTTCTTTCGTGGTTACTAGATGGAAGGTTTATATTAACACTCTTAGAAAAGTTCTTTGGTACTCCCATATTATATTCCTATAAATTCATTTGGGTCTGTGGTAGTACATTCTACTGTCCTAACCGCTCCCTTATATCCGAATATAGTATGTTCATTATCTGAGAATATTTTTCCGTCATTCACTACGGTCCAAAATTTCATACTATCTTCTTTATCTCTGTAACCTATAAAATCTCCGTATTTGATTTCACATAGTTTTTCAGATAATTGTTTTTGGTAAATATTAAATGTCATATTTCCATAATCTCTATATCTTAAAGTACCATTAGAATCATATGTGCTGTTTTCTGGCACTGCAATTTCTAAATTTACCTGTAACTCAACTGGTGGGAAAAATCTAATGTCCTGAGCTTTAACTTCTTTATAAACATCATCACTATCAGTTTTCTCAATATCTACACTATATAAAACAATTGTCATATTAAGATCCCCTTCCACATATTCTCTCCCAAAATCTATTTCTAAATCAAAATCTTCAGCATCAAAGAATTTGGTTAATCTGGTAATCGGTACTTTATTTTTTCTATTAGGTTCCATATACTATAAATACTATTGACTTAGTTATAATTTTTAATTAGCGTTAATATGCACGCCAGTAATAAATAATTAATAGTTAATTGATTAATATAATAATATAAATAATACATGCTAGATCCAAATAGGCTTAAAGATTATATGGCATTAGTCAAACTCTATGAAGGAGAAAATGACTATATTCTACAGTTAAGGGCTAGAATGAAAACCTCACAGGGGTTTAGACCTACACCCAAACAAATAGAATATATCCAACAAAATTATAAAAAGATACCCATTTCTGTTAATAAAGAAATAACAATATCTTCATATTTCGCAACTAAACTACAAGAAGAACACTTACTTGTATTTGCCCCTAGAAAAATCATAGTAGTTAAAATATTAGCGAATATGAAAGATACCCTACACGCAATGGTCAAGTTCACTGACGAACAACAACTTCCAACCATGTTGTGGTTACCTAAAAAATACATTGTCAAAGAAAAAACAAAGAATGTTGTGGGACATGTTGACTATTTCAAATTCTCCGACAGACCCCCTATGGATCATCAAAAAGAAGCCATTAATAAATTATTAGAATACGATAGATTCATTTTAGCTGACGATATGGGTTTAGGTAAGACAACTTCAGCTGTTATCGCCACTAAATTAACCGAGGCTAAAAAAATATTAGTCATATGTCCCTCCTCACTAAAACTAAATTGGCAAAAAGAGATAGAACATTATGATAAAGACACTACAATAATATCAGGTAAGAAATGGGACAGTTCAAAAAAGTGGACTATAATGAACTACGATATAATTAAAAATTTTCATTTCTTACCGACAAAAAATAAAGGTATTTCGGAAACCAAAGAAAGTGAAATCTTAAAATCTAATTTCGACCTTGTTATTATCGACGAAGCTCACGCTATAAAAAATACCACATCAAAAAGAACTAAGTTAGTTATGGACTTTGTTAAGAAAATAAAACGAGTTTGGTTATTAACAGGTACTCCGGTTGCAAATAGACCTATAGATTTTTATAATTTATTAAAGATATGTCGTTCCCACGTATCCTCCGATTGGATAAATTTTGTAAAAAGGTATTGTGATGGTCGACAATTTAGAGGAACTGGTGGGAGATTAATCTGGGATACAAAAGGTGGGTCAAATTTAGAGGAACTACACGAATACACTAAGGATAGTGTCTTGAGACGTAAAAAAGAAGAAATACTAGACCTACCACCTAAGATAGTGTCACCAATTTATCGTAAATTAGAAAATTCTTCTGGATATCAAGAAATTATGGGGGAATATAAATCTTGGTCGTTAAAACATGGTCATGCTAATTTATCACAACATATGACAAAATTAGTAACATTACGAAAGTTTTTAGCTGAAGAAAAAACAAAATCTACAATTGCCTTCGTAGAAGATTTAGTTGGTCAAGGTAAAAAGGTAATTATCTTTACAAATTTTAACACTGAACAACAACTAATATTCGACGCTTTTAGTAGAATATCTGTTAGACATAACGGATCGATGTCTCTGGAAGAAAAAGAAGAAAGTGTAACCAAATTCCAAAATGACGATAAAGTTAGGGTTTTTATTGGGAATATTATATCAGCGGGGGTTGGTATAACCTTAACTGAGGGGGAAGTCGTTATAATGAACAGTCTAGATTGGGTACCTAAATCCCATTCGCAAGCTGAGGATAGAGCGTACCGTATTGGTCAAGATAAAAAGGTAAACGTATATTATCCAATCTTTGACAAAACCATAGAAGAGATAATTTATAAATCTCTAAAAGCTAAACAAAAAAATATTGATACTATTATGGGAGAATATTCTGAAGAAGGTATTGTGGAAAGTCTAATAGACCAGATAAGTCTTACTTAAGTTTATCTCCGTCTGAAGAAAGTATGTAGACAAAATTATCATGACACAATAAACTTACACTACTTCCATCTTCTAATTCCATCTGACTCCATTTCTCATCAATCAATCTAGTAGAACTTACTGTAACATTTGCCAATGATTTTATTCTTACCACCCCAGATAATTTTTCAGAAATCGTTATTTTAATATCCCCACCACCACGTGCAATTATTGTACCATCATGAATGATGTTATAATCGCCAGATATAACTTTTACTTTATCTTCTTCGTAGGTTGTTTTGAATGATGGGTCTACTTTTTTACGTAATTCGATTAACTCCTTAAGTATTATTGGGGCAACTGATTCATATTTTACCCCACTTAATCTACCATCAGACTCATATGTTGCCAGATCCCTATTTGTTTCTTCCACATCCTCAGCAATAAAACCATACTCTATTTTTCCTGGGTATTTTTTGAATTCGAATTGGACCGGTTTCAGATCATATATCCAAGAACTATCATATCCATAATCTATATTTTGTTTTAATTCTCTGTTGGATGAGTTAACTCCTACTTCTCCATCTGCTCCTATCATTAAGGTTTTGTGTGTTTCTACATTACCTAAAACATATTGTGAAAAATATACTTTACTAGTCGCTGACGATGCGTTTTCCCCTATCCTAACAGTTAAAGCATTGTCAACAGAAAAACCAACCGTAGGGGCTGTGGTATTACCTGCACCGTTGTGACCATATTTGTATGTCGAAACTGTAAAAGCTTTACTTGCTGATGTTGTAGCACTACCAACAACCATAAGAGCTGCCTTTACATTTGGTAAATACGATGCGGTACCTTGTAATGACGCCCAATTAAGAGTGTCGTGATAAATCCCAGTGTTTGATGCTCCGAAATATAAATCCCCACATGGGTACCCATCTATCTCACCAGAATTAAGATTAAAACTTAAGTTATTTGTGTAGTAGTCCACAGGAAACTGAGCTTGGGAAGGAAAAGTAAATGCCGCAGATTTAGTTCTTGTATTATATTCCAAATATGGAGACCATACTGATGTACTAGCACTCATATAGAGTTTTGTTTTCCACCCTGTAATACTTGTTGCACTATTAGAGGCTAAAACAAAATTACCTAGAACCCCATTTTGGTCCATTAATTGACGAGAGTAATCTATTAGTGTTGTATACGACATTAAAAAATTATATTACGTATAAACCTAACGGTCTATATTGTAGTGATTTATTAATTGCTTCCGCTTGAGTTGCTCTTTGTTCAGTTTGAGATTGATTACTCATACTGGTTAACCTTTCCCCTAATTCTTCTATTAACTTCGACTGTTCGTCTTTACCCTCACTAAGTAACGACTCGTAGTCCATTGATACGTCAGCCCCTGGAACATTTAATGAACCAGAAAATTTTCCTCTAACCCTACCTAAAGTTTCTTTTGCTAAACCTAAAAGATATCTACGGACCCATATTTTTGAAGGTAAATTTAAGGAAGCGTAGTCTATCGAATCTAATGGTACGTCAGAAGGTAGTTTAATTACGTCTGAGTTTGCTTCTAAACAAGCTTCCCTATCGTCTTCTTCCTCTGGACTTATTTGATAATAACGATACCAAACCTTACCTTTATATAGTGTGGTATTCCCCATATCATAATGTCCGCCAGGAACTGGCATTATCCATATGTATCTTTGTCCGTTAGGTGCCGCAGTAACCTTATACGTTAAATCCCCTCGTATTAAACGATTTTTTAGGTTTCTATCAGACTGTCTTAATAAAACGTCAAAGGCTGGCATTACATAATAAGAACCCATACCAAATTGAGCTAATCCACCTTCACCACCAAAACCGGCACCGAAAGCTCCCCCAATACCAATAAAAGGGTCGATTACTGATTGATCTAGTGATGGTGGAGTAAACCACAAAACCTCATTTATTTCTCTATTTGCTGGAACGATGTATTGTTGTTGACCACCCACTAAATCTATATAATCAGTTTTTAATTCCCAAGGACCTCTAGATTGTAACCCAACGGCTTTGGAATAAGCGTAGGTAAATTGTGTTTCATAATCAAAATCTCTAGTAGTTAATGCGGTTACCGCATCAGTATTACTAACATCCAAACCAATTAATGATGGCCATTGGTTATCTACTAACCACTCATATTGATATTGTACGTAGTCTTCAACAGCGATACTAAGTAGCGTATCGAGTTGTTCATCAGTTAATTCTACCTTCCTTACAGGAGCACCTAAACGATGTCTTGTTTTAGTAAATAATGATGATCGTTCAGTTGTTGTTATATTTGTTGACATAATATCCTTTTTATATAAATATTAAGACAATAATAAAACTGATGATTTTATATATTAAGTTATGTAATTATTTTTCTGACGCCGTACTTCCAGTATCACTGGTAGTTAAACACCCGCCTTTTTTACCTTTACAAGAGTTTTCCATAATTAAGATTATTTTTTTATTGATTTAGATTTTGTTATTCTTCCGGTGAAGATGGTATCTCCTACCCTAATTTGTATTTGTTCGTCAACTTTTCTTTCTACTATAACTTCTTCAACAACCTCTCTAATTAAACTTTTTAGGTCAGTGGATTTGGTAGAAGAAACAAAACTTTCGGTTTTTATATTATCAGAAGGTTTTTTAGATTCTTTATAACCTGGATTTATCATTTTAATTAATTCCGGATCTAAATCACCACTTGGTTTTTCAGAAGGTGGAAGTAATGGATTGTTAATCATTGCCTCTACTATCTCTTTTGGCATTTTAGTTGTGTTAGCGTTCTTGAGGGTGTGTTGTATTGCTTTAGTTGGGTCAGTTGTAGTTTTTTGCGTTTGACCCTGTGGAAGACTACTTAATAATTGTGACGAATCTACCGTATTTTCAGATAGAGGTGGTCTCCCTTCACTAATATTTGAGGAACTTCCGAATTGCCTATCAACAGTATCTAGTAATGCTTTCGATTTATTTAGTACTGATGCTAGTTTGTTTATATCTACTGGTGATTCTGCCATAATTAAAATTTTGCTTGTGAAAATATCCTAACCATATCCTTATCTCCACTTGGGTTATATAAAGGTTTTGGTTCATTAAATATATCTCCACTATTAATAAAGTCAACCATTCTGTCTACTCTAAACAACCTCCACCCTGGCATATTCTCAGGAGTGTCACTCTTACCTTCTAATTGATAAGCTCTAACAACAGGATTATCTCTTTTTGACATCCCATACACATAAGGTTCTATTTCCCTATACCCTGGATTAGAGATGGTGTCGCCTTCATAATATATGGTACACACATTATGATTATTTATTGCAGTAATAATTTGGTTTCTATTTACTGCTTCTAGGATTATATCCTTAAATAACGACTTTAATTTCATCTTTATTAAGCTTCTGATTGATACGGGTAAGACGAAACAATTGGTCCGGTATATGGTGTGTCAGGACCCATCCCTGTCATTCCTTGGTTTAGTGCGGTGTTACTTTCTCTAGTTTCCACATCTAAACTACTCCCAACATCTGCGTCGTTAGGTGCTGCGTAACCAGACATAAACCCACCAGCATGTGCTGGGTTACCCTTACCTTTCATATCCCCATCACTAAGAGCGTTCGGGTGAGAGGCGCTATAAGCCACAGTCTCGTTATAACCAAACTTACTTTGGTTTATTGCAAAATATTCTTCTCTTTTGTTATTTGCTACTTCATCTAATGTTGCCATAATAGTTTTTATTTAATTAGTCTATTTATTATTCTTATCATTTCTGTATACACACCTTTGTTAGTTTTTAATTCCCTACTCCCACTCAACGGCCTTGCCAGATTTACTTTAGTTATATTTTTATTTTCTTTGTCCTTTGTATGAGTCTTCTTAAACTGATTTTTCATACCAGAGTCCGATTTAAGAGTCTTTTGTCGTTTTATTGAACCTCTAGATTTATCTAAAGTACCATTAATCCACGTCTTCATCTTATCCCCCCCATTAATTAAATATTCAGGATCGGTTTTACTTCCACTAAAAGAAACAAAGAAATTTTTCAAACGCTTTAACATCGAGTAACTAATACTCCTAGTGTCTGTTAGATTTTTCGCTCTTTTATACCCTTTTAACGACTTATTATCTTTATTTTTGTGTAATTCTTTATTAATAGAAGATATAATGTCATTAGGTATGTTCCAATTATCACCATATAAGTCACTATTCGCCATTTATTTTATTAATTAAAGTATTCCTAATTTCTGGACTAATTTCATTAAAGTTAATACCATTTAATAAATCGTTTATTATAATAATTCTTTCTTCATTTTCTCTTTCAACCCATAATTCCTTAATTAACATAACCCATTTAACTAAAATAGGGTCTTTGTCAGAATAAACCTCTAGGCTCATAATTTCCGATGATATGTCAGATGGTACTTTATTATCATACCTTTCATTATTTACAATATCTTCCAACATTTCTTTCATCAAATCTTCAGACCTACCCCCTTCATCCTTAGCAAAATAATCCTCAAAACGGTCTTGTTTACCATTTCTTTTTAATATTTCATAGAATTTTTTAGGGTTTTTTTGTAAACTATCAGCTAATTTACTATGAGGTTTTTTATCGTCATCTTCTCCCCACCATCTCCTATAACCATAGAAATTGGAAGCTCCTTGTCTACTTAACTTTTCGTATTCATCGGAGGTTTTATCACTACCAAAGTCATGACTAATAGTCTTATCTCCTGCGATTATACTCCCAGTACTATCAATTAATTCTTTTAGATTTTTTATCTTCATAGTATTACTATTTATACTATAAATATCAAAACAAAATAAAACGTTTGGATTTTGTGGTTAATTATTATTTAAGTCCAGTACGGACATCAAATGTTCTCTAGGACTACTACCAACATCTTTCCAAAAAACATCCTCTCTTTCATCCATTTTCATTAAATCTTCCATAGTGTCTTGATCTTTTTCTGTGAAAGGTATCCCAGAAACCAACCCCATTTGTGTCTTAGTGTAATATTCTCTAGATTCTAACAATCCCTTCTTATCGACCGATTTTAATACATTATCTCTTATTGCTGGATCGAAGGCAACCAATAAAGGTTTAACTCTCTTATTAAAATTAGAAACATATCTAGCTTTATTATATTCACCACATATATCAGGGTTATTATCCATTTGTTCTTTATTTAACATGTAACAATTAAAATTCAGTATTCCTTTTTTCTTTTGGATGTCCCCATGTGAAGCTCTAGTACCATTATTAACATAAAATATCGTATCTCCGAGACTAACTCTCACATTATTTTTGATAACTAACTCCATATGAGCTTGGGACGGTAATGGATTACCGGCTTTATTGTTACCTCTATTTAGGTATGATTTGGTGGTTCTTTTTATTCTAGATTTAGATGCTATTTTTTTAAGTGGGATTTTACAATCATATATATTTTGTAAGTGTTCGTAATAATATTCTATAAATTCAGGACCTTTACCATTTAATAACATTTCCAACCCTAAATCAATAAATTCTTTAACATAGTCAGGAAGGGCTTTAGATTTAATAGTGTTACCAACAATATCTACCTTTCCATCTTCTGTTAAATCAGCATAATTCTTACGAGATACATTTATTGAAGATTTCCAAAACCCATCAATATCTAATCCCATAACTCCCCTCATGTATGTATCGTTAAATTCTGCAACAACAGCTTCGGTTCCAGAGTAATCTTTACCCCTTTCAACAAAATGATGAACTCCTTTACCTAAATACTTATATTCCTTTACTGACTCTGGAACACTAAAATTACAACCGTCTGTATCTAATACGATTGGTACAAATTCCCTATTTTCAAAAAACTTAACCATTAATCTAAGATACATTCTAGCTGTACAAGTCACCTCTTCTCCTTTCATAACGTCCCCCCAGTTAAAAACCTGTGGAGCGGTTAGAGAACCATACATAGAATTATTAATAATTTTAATTGGTAGTTGTTTTGCTTTGTAGAATGAAGCCATTTTTTTATCTCCTTTTGCTGAACATTCATTCGCCTTATATTTGTATACATTTCTGGTGTCATATAAATATTGTAACATGGCATGCATCGCACCTGATACATCACATTCTGGATAAACACCATGTGTTATCATTATTGATGGGTATAGGGATGCATAATCTAACTTAACAATATCAGTAGAATACCCAACCTTTAATATTCTAGAAAGTCCCCCAGTAAAACTTCTCTTTTCCCCTTTTTCTGGTACTGCCAACCCATTTTCATAGGACCACGACAACATTAATAATTTCCATATCGACGCAGTACCCATAGTAGAAACCCTCTCATATACAGTTGGTAATATCTTCGCCATTAAAAATGATGATTGGTTAAAACTATTATCCACTTCAAGAGTTTCCCAAATATCGTCCAGTAAGTATTTCTCAACAATATCCTTACCTGATATCTCTTCCCAACCTTCCGATATTTTCTGAGTTTCCTCAGACTCAACCCATTCACCAGTTTTTAGATTAATCCAGTAAGGGTTTTCATTAAACCTTAATTTAGCAATCTTATCGTGATCAACATATACCCTATTATCTTTAGCGATTCTTTGTTGTTTACAAATATATTTTAATCCAGCTGATTTTATGTTAGAATTAATTGCCATTGCTCTTCTCACTGAATGTATAACATCTATTATATTATACCCCCACATACTTGTTTGTTCAAAACGTTCTACCTCATTAGCTAACTTTAACATACTTTCACGCCTTCTAAATTTGGATTTCTTTTTGGGGTCTAGGGTTTTGGCAATATCTTTTATATCTAAACCTAATATTTCACATCTCGAAACTATCCAGTACCAGTCAAAATTTTCTGAATTGTACCCACCAATTATCGATGGTCTAACATAATCAATAACCTTAAAGAAATTAACTATCATCTCTTTTTCCTCTTCTTCGTCATTAGCTTCTAAAACAACTTCAAAACCCCTATTATCTTTGACCCCTATTGAGAACATTCTTCCATCTGTTGGTTCTAGTGAAGTCGTTTCAATATCAAAAACCATTCTATGTACATCGTCATAGTTGGTAAATCCCTTAAATAACCTTTTCCCTGACGATATCATATATTGTTCAACAGGAGATATTAACTCAAAATACTCTCTATTTTTATAAGGTTGTATCCCACCATCACCAAAAAACTTAAGTAGTGTGTAGAAACCCTGACTTGTAGAGACTAAATACTTGTACCCTTTCTCTAATCTTTCATCTCCTGCGGTGTTTAACTTTTTAATTTTAACACCAAACTGTTTCATTGCTGCTTTTATTCTTTTTCTATCTCTACCATAAAAATTAACAACTTCGGATGTGAAAACATCTTCTGTACACCATAAGAAGGGTTTTAATTTTTTTCTTGTTGTAAACTTTCCCTTAATAGGGTCGTCAATAATTAAATGAATATAATTATTAGCGGGTTCGTACTCAAGAGCTGTAATGTATTGTTGTGGGTCCTTACCTTCTAGAAATGCAGAAATAGTTTCCTGATCAATATGGGGAATCTTATCGTGTTTTATTGG
>TARA_R110002167_G_scaffold18938_1_pt1 | contig 19382 bp, 21 predicted proteins | sample TARA_R110002167 | Tara Oceans TARA_R110002167 (sample SAMEA4398238) | marine metagenome | biome: Polar Biome; feature: [MES] marine water layer (ENVO:01000295) within the mesopelagic zone...; material: water (ENVO:00002006), including particulate matter (ENVO:01000060) such as...... | reverse complement strand
TTTTAGCCATTTTCATCATCATTCCAATTTTGTCTGGCTTCGGAATTCCTTGTGCTTTTAAAACTTTACCAGCTCCCAAAAACGCGGATGCTGTTCCAGAACCATCTTGTGCTGTAATTTTGAATTCTATTTTTCCTTCTTCTGGAATAGTTACTATAAAATCATAAGCTTCTGCTATACCTATAAAGGTTTTATTCTTTTTAACAGGTATAACATCTAATCCATCCGCAGAAACCAACATCGGATCTTCGCCACCAAAAGTCATCCAAAAAGAGGTTGAAGCACCACCATCAATAATACGTAACCTTACTTTTTCGCCAGGTTTAAAATCTGGATACTCAATGTTTTCTTCCCCATTAATTAAAAACGCTGGATAATATACATCTGCAATATCTGCTCCTTCCATACGTTGTCTCCAGAAATTAAGTTGTGCACCAAATGCTCCACGAGCAATCACTTTATTTAATGGTGTAGCTGTTCCTTTTTTGATACCATACCATTCGTTACCTCTTTTCAAATTTTTAAGAACACTCATTGGTTTTTCGTTAGTCCAATCAGATAACATCAATACCAATTCTTTATCATATTCTAACGATTTTTCTTTAGGTTGAATAACAATGGAGCCATAAACACCACTTTGTTCTTGCAACATCGTGTGAGAATGGTACCAATAGGTACCAGATTGTTTAATCGGGAATTCGTATTTCTGTGTATGCCCAGGTTCTATAGGTGGTGTATTTAAATAAGGAACACCATCATAAAAATTTGGTAATAATAAACCGTGCCAATGCACCGAGGTTTCTACACTCATTTCATTTTTTACATAAATAACGGCGTATTCTCCTACTGTAAATTCTAAAGTTGGTCCAGGAATTGTGCCGTTAACGGTCATTCCCATAACATCTTTTCCTGCTTTATTTACAGTTGCTTCACGCAAGGTAATCGTATGTTCTCTTACCTTAAGGTTATTGACATTCCCTACTGTAGATTTTTCTGTTTGAGCGCATAAATTAGTCCCTAATAAAACAAGAACTATGTATAATATATTTAACTTTTTAATCATTACTTCTATTTATTGAATGTATTTTTCTTTTTAAAATTTCTAATAATCAATCGATTACTTTTCTCATAACTAAAATAACTGATTGTCCAATTTATCCCTACTAATAATTTATTTCTAAAACCACTAATAGACATTAAATGCACAAACGACCAAAATAACCAAGCTGTATATCCCGTAAATTTTAATGTACCCAAATCGGCTACAGCTCTTCTTTTTCCAACTGTTGCAAGAGATCCTTTGTCTTTGTATTTAAACGGTTTTGTTCGTCTTTTATGAATGATATTTATCAACGTTTTTGACAAATATTTTCCTTGTTGCATTGCCGGTTGTGCTACTTGTGGATGCCCTTTGGGTGTTTTACTTGTAATAACAGCAGCTATATCTCCTATTGCAAAAACAGTATCAAATCCTACTACCTGCAAATTTTCATTGGTTTTTAAGCGGTTACCATTAACTAAATGTTCTTTCTCAATTCCTTTAGGCAATTGACCTTTAACTCCAGCAGTCCAAATTAAATTTTTAGCATTAATTTGTGTGCCATTTTTTGTGGTAATTAAATTTCCATCATAATCTGTTACAATCTCATTAAAAAGCACTTCTACATTTAGTTCCTTTAAGTATTTTAGCGTTTGTGTTGATGCTTTATCTGACATTGCCGCTATTAACTTATTGGATCCTTCTACTAAATAAATTTTCATGATAGATGATGGATACTCTGGATAATCTTTAGGCAAAATATATTTTCGGAATTCTGCTAATGCTCCTGCCATTTCTACTCCAGCTGGTCCACCACCAACAATCACAAAATTTGTGAGTGCATTACGCTCATCATCATCACAAGTTATAGCTGCTTGCTCTAAATTTTGAAGCATCATGTGACGTATATTTAAAGAATCTCTAATATTTTTCATCCCCAAACTATTTTCTTCTACGGCTTTCATTCCAAAAAAATTAGTAGTTGTTCCGGTAGCTAACACTAAATAATCATAGGTTAACATGCCTTTATTGGTGTAAATATTTTTTGATTCTGTTTTAATTTCTTCTACTTCTGCCAATCTAAAACTAACGTTTTTATAACCAGAAATTTGTTTTCTAAAAGGAAAAGCAATACTATCTGGTTCTAAACCGCTTGTAGCTACTTGATAGAGCAGGGGTTGAAATTGATGAAAATTATTTTTGTCTATTAGTATTACTTGTACCTCTTTTCCTTTTAAACCCTCAACCAATGCTAAACCCGCAAAACCACCACCAATTATAACAATACGAGGTAGTTTAGAATCTATCAAACATATTGAAGCATCTGCTTTACTTAACATGTCTGAGCTATTTTGTAATGGTATCTTATTACTATTCATTGTAAATAAATTTGTTAATTAGATTTTATAAGGTTTCTCCAATAAAGGTGTTCGTATAAATCAACCGTATTGCGTTGTTTTATCCTTCTTTAGTTTTTAAATAATCTACTGTTTCCTTAACCGTTAAAGGATAAGTTGCATTCCCGGTCCTCACATAAAAGGTTGTGTTTGTTCCATTATTCACATAAACTGGTTCTTTAGATGGCTCAATGTCAACAACACATACTTCTTTTTCATTTAGATTATAAAAAGAAACATGATTGCTAAAACATGCCTCGTGGCCTAACTGAGTTGATATTATTCTGAAAATTGCACGCTCGTAGCCATCCTTGTTTTTGTGCTTGAGTGTTTTATAATCGTTTTCTAGCCCCAAGGTGTTTCCTTCGTCGTCAACGCCTATAATTAATTTTCCACCTTTTGTATTCATAAAACCTACAATAGTTTTTGCAATGACCAATTCCAAATCTCGATTGGTTACTTTTCTAATATAATCATAGCGGATCGATGATTTAAATTCTATTTTTTCATTTTCACCGTCTGCAATAATTTCAGTAATATCTCTCTGCAATAAGCGCTTTTGCACACTAATTATCGTTTTTTTCTTTTTAAGTTGACTCCAAAAAAAACCAGATATCAACCCTAAAATACTTCCAAGAAGGGTTAATAAAGTACTCATACCCTCTATATTAAAACTGAAGGATTCTAGAAAGTGCTTATTTAAAATTTCTAGAAAGAGTGAAGTTGAAAAAGGTGTTTTACTATATTCAAACCAATACAATACCATTGTAAACGGATGAACTAAGAAGTAGAAGACTCCTGTGCCTAACAATAAATGTATTAGTATGGTTTTTATTTTTGTCATTTTAAATTTTTTTTAACCGGTTATTTCTTTTGATTTATCAAAATACATAACGGGTTTTATTTTATATAGTTCTGTTTTTAATTAAACAAAATTTCCTCATCCCTGAATTGTTTATAAAAAGAGTTACCTATTTTATCATTTAATTAAATGCTTTTTTTGCAAAATAGATTTACTTTTAAATCCAGAGTTTGAATGGCTCAATTATTTATTTTTAAGGTGTACATTATAAAAAGCAGCAATACAAGCGCCAATTAGCCACCACAAAATAAACATTTGAATAATACCAAAAAATGCTTCTAATAAGGAAACGTCCATTCTTATAATATTGGAAGTGTCCAGACCATGTAAGAGGCTGTTAAAAAAGGCGATACTGCCTTCTTTTCCGGCTGTTACCATGACTATCATACATCCTAAATAAATAAGTGCTCCAGTAAGACCGAAGGCAAAACCGAGTTTTTTTATGTTTAATCGATACATTATATTTAGTTTTTTTATTAGAAATATTTAATCTGTTGTGCGTTTTTATGCATAAAATCAAAAACTGATTTGATTACAATTCGAGCAATTTTCAATCAAAAATTACTCGAATTGTGAAACTTTATTCAAAATGCACAATGGCGTTTTTATTTTAAGGTCTCTTTTAGCGAGCCACAATTGGGCATTTTTGAGCCCAAATAAGGATTCTTGATTTTTTCGGTTAGGCTTAGCCAATTAGCACCATTACCATCCATGGCCATTGGGCAATGGTTCCAATAAAGTGTTTTTCCAGCTAAATTGATTTCCTTGAAAACAGTGTACAGTTGTTTGGACAAATTCGCAAATTGATTTCGTTGTTCGTTAATTTCCGTGGATTTTGATAGTTGCTCCAATGTCTTTTTCATATAAGTTTCATTCAGGGCAGTTTCTTCATTCAATAGTTTTATTGCCGCTTCTTGAGCATACTTGCTGTTATCAGCAGCCAAGGCACTTTCAATGTCCATATACCCTGATATTATGGCATCCATATCATCTCCTATCTTCTTCTCTCCAAAAAAGCAGTGGATGGCACAGGCATGAAGTTTGTAGTTTTTATGAACGTAACCTATAGCATGACCTTTAGAATCCAAAATTTCACATTTTTCATCATTCCCTTTAACAGAGAGCACAAACTGACCGCTTTCATTATAATATTGCCCTCCTTTTTTTGCTTTCCCTAAAGAATTGCCTTCTGCGTCAAATACCTTCCCGTTTTTAATGAATCCTAGTTTCTTTCCTTGGTTGTTATAGACAATATCCTCCTTACTTATATAGCCGAGTTTTGTGCCACGATCTAAGACTTCGCCTTTACCGTTAATAGACATTTGCCGTTTGGTTTTATCACTTGCTTGGGCGAATGTGGTTTGTGCTGATAGCAGTATTCCTACCAAGAATATTAGGCTAATAATTACTCTTTTTTTCATTTTTTTTAATGGTTTTTTTAATTAATCTTTTAATTCCAAAATCTTTTTAGATTCTTCAAATTCTTCTTTGGATATTTCGCCTTTTGCAAAACGCTTTTTCAAAATATCCAGTGGGCTTTCTTTTTTTGTTTTTTGAAATGGGATATCTACTGGAATAAAGAAAATCCAACCAAGAAATATAATCCATATAACCCACCATATAAGGTGCATACCTCCAAAATGTCCGTTGTAAAAATGCATAATGTTTTATTTTTAGATTGTTATTAATTTAATTCAGTTATTGTGAAACCTTCAATGATGTTGAGTTGTTTTTGCAAATCAACTACAGAAAGTTTTTTTGTCATACTAATCAGAGACATTCCCTTTTTTGGGGTTAAAAATATCTCTGCTGTTTTAATTGCTGGATGAGCTTCTAACGTTTTTTTTACTCTTGCGATACAGCCTCCACAGCCAATTCCGTTTATCTGATATTCCTTTTTCATCATATCCTAATTTATTAGTTTCTAATGGTGTTTATGCTCCTTATTAATTTCTTTTGATTCAATATCTTCCGTCAAATTTTTATTACTATTGTTATGGCTCATATGATTCTGATCATTATTTGTGTGATCGCCGTGCCCATGTGAACCATGAGGCATAAACAGATGTACAGCAAACATTAAGACTATAAAAATAAAAAGTGATGAATTACCACCAAAGCCAAAAGCGGGTGATAAAAAAATAAAGAGTAATGGAACTGCACATCCCAAAATCATCCATAACATGTCAATTTTTTTCATAATATTAGGTTTTATTTATAATTGAATTGCAGTTTAATTCAGATTTTAATCCAACTAAAATTAACAACATTCTTTTTACTTTACAGGGTTCTGACTATTTTTTATTCAATTTAGTCAGGTATATTTCTATCATATTAGGTAACTATTTATACCTGGACATTACAGATTAAGAATCTTGAGGTTCGTCACAATTTTCAAGCTGATCAGCAGTTTTTCCACACATACTACATGGCTCACCATTTTTGTTTAACATATGGTTTTGACTTGCACAAGTTCCAGCAAACTTACCATCCTTTTTAGCCCAAAGTTTTATGGCCATACCTGTAATTCCTAATCCTAAAAGGATTAAAGTGATTACTAAAAACTTCATATTTTCTGAGTTTATCTATTCTTCTTAACTTATCTACATACACTCTTATTAAGAAGAGTACTTTTATAATTTATAAGACAAATTTACTATCGTTTCACAATAGTTTTGTGCAGAATTATGGTTATATGTTATCTAATTTTTGGCGTTTACCTATCCTTTTAAATTCTGTTGGTGTTAACCCTGTTATTTGTTTAAACTGTCTTGATAAATGTTGTGGACTGCTGTAATTAAGTGCGTAAGAAATTTGACTTAATGTTAATTCATTGTAGATAATGAATTCTTTAGCACGCTCTATGCGCTGCTCTATAATGTAGTGTTCTATTGTTTTTCCTTCTAATTCTGAAAATAGGTTACTCATATATGAATAATCGATTCCTATTTCTAAAGTAAGATATTTTGAAAAATTTTGATGCTCTGGTTTTTCTATACCTTGATGAATATTTTTAATGATTAAAGCTTTTATCTTACTGATAATAATTTCGTCTTTATTTTCAAGGATTTCGAATCCTTCTTTTTTTAATACAGTATTTAAGATTTCTTTTTTTTCTGATGTAATTTCTTTGTTGAATGATATTACACCCAATGTTACCTCATTATAATCAATGTCATTTTTTTGCAACTCAACTTTAACCACTTTTATACAGCGATTACAAACCATGTTTTTTACAATGATGTTAAGATGATTTTTCATAAATAATTTAATTAAGGTTAGTTTTTAACTTAGAAATCCATTCAATAATAGCTAATTTTTCTTTTTTGGTGAGTTTTGCATCACCATGAATTAAAGTATAAGAGGTTAAAGGCATTTTATCTTCTTTAATTTGATTAATTATCGATTTTAACTTCCCTTTTTTCCTTCTTTTAGAATACGTTTCCCATTCACTAAAATTCAATTCTTTTTTACCTTCATTTATATGATCTTCTAAAAACCAAGCAACAGGTTGAATTTTGTTGTACCACGGATAATTAGTGTTGTTGCTATGGCAGTCATAACAAGATGTTTGAATCTTTTTTTTGATGAGATTTGGAACATCATTCACCACCATAAAATCTGTTTTTGGTACAATTTTATGTTGATTGCGAGTTGTGGGAATAAGCTGTATTCCCACAAATGCAACCAATAAAGCAAAAAGGATAATTTTATTTTTTTTCATTTAATTAATTTGCAGACTTTAAAAAAGCTTCAATTTTTGTAATGTCTTTTTCTGTTAAATTTGCACGAACTCTCATATGTAAACTTATGGTCTCCCAGTCAGTATCATTATAATCTGCTGGTGAAGGAGCCAAATGGCATCTATTACAAGCTTCTCCCCATAATTGAGCACCTGATTTTTCTATTTTAAATTCATCCTCAACTTTAGTTATTTTAGAATAGACTTCCTTTGAGGAAGAACAACTAACTAATATTCCTACTGTTAAAAATAGCAGTAAACCTGTTATAACTGTTTTAAGTATTGTTTTCATAATTTTTATATTTAATTTATTTTTAGAACCCAATAGCCCAATGCATATAGAAACCATTTGTTGTTCCATTACCTCCACCATGACCTCCTACAGTATCTGTTGTTTGATATGCAATTTTTATAACTGACCTCCATGTTAACCAATAATTTATACCATAGGCATATTGTACAGATTGTTCTTCCCATTCTGCACCTTCAGGTGTATTAATGTCTGAATACCTACCAACTAGTTCTATTTTTTTAAGAAAATCACTACTTGCCATCGTTGGGCGATAACTTAATTGAGTATAGAAAGAGTTGCTTTTATTGTCAAAAGTGTATTTTTCTTCATCTCCGTCTTCATGAACTGTAGTATAAGTATCATTGCTAATATCAGAATTGTTATATTGTCCTTTAATATCAATAAACCCTCCAAGAGTAGGTATTTGCTTTGTGAAAGCAAAATCAATTGCATATAAAAAAGCGCCAACATTTTCATATACAGAATCAGTATCGCCAACGCCATTTGTAGAATATGCAGAAACACCTATTTCTGTAGAAGAATCAGCAAAAGGTAATAAGCCTAAACGACCACCAAAAGCTTTACTGGTATTATTATCTGTATAGTTTTGGAATAAAAGCATCCCAGCTTCTTCAGGCTCTACACTACCGTCTTTTAACCTAGCTCCGTTTGTTGTATATGCAGAATAATTAAGTGTTGATCCACCTAAATTAAAAGCTCCTCGAAGTTCTACACCAACACCAGAGGATGGTGCTATCCCGTCATGACCAAATCCTAGTGGTTTTGTAGGAAGTTTGTTTATCCATGCTGGGTGTAACCGTTCCATGAATGTTCCAAAAGGAAGCAGAAACTTACCTGCACGAACCGTCATGTTTTCATTTAAAACATACATAACATCAGCATACTCTAAACCAACCTCTAACTCGTTGCCTCCAAGCACAAACTCAAGTTCTGCTTCAAACATAAGTTTATCAGAATGTTTAAATAAGAAAATTGGAGCAAATGCAGAACCTTCGAATGACGATTGTTTGTTTTCTTCATTACCTATTGAATTAAAACCTGTATGACCATAACCTCTGACCATAAATTGAGTTTTACTTGGTTTGTATTGTTTAGAGATTATGCTATCAACCTCAAATCGATTGTATGTTTGACCAGAAGTAACATTTGCAATACCAATAACAAATATCGTTATAAATAGTTTTTTTATCATTTTAAAGTTCTTAAATAGTTAATAATTGACCATCGATATTCTTCTTTAAGTGAAGATTTATAGTTAGGCATTGGACCTCGACCTTCCTGGATTTTCCAATATATTGCTCCATCTGTTTGAGATTGAAATGACTCACTAGTTAAATTAGCAGGTTTTGGGCTTAATCCTGCTCCAGCTACACCATCTCCTTTGCCTTTAAATCCATGACAAACAGCACATTGCATTTTAAAAAGCTTTTTCCCTACGGATAATGATTTCTCATCTCCCTTTAAAGGATTCATTATTTTGTCTGCACTCTCAGGAGCTACCCATTTCTTTTGCTGAATGCCAATATAGTTGGCATTTTTAGGTGTAGAAGTAAAACTCACTAGTATAATATATAAGATACTAGCTAGCGATAAACTGTAAATAATTTTTTTTGTTTTCATTTTATATTTAATTAAATTTAATAGTTATTAAATTTAATTAAACTATAAATATCTTATTTGTATAATTATGTATATTCTTTAGATAATTTTGTCTAATGATTTTCTATTATATATTTGGAGGCTTTTATAAACTGTCATGGATGTACCAGTAATATTTTTAAATTGTCTCGCTAAATGACTACTATCTTTATAATTTAAAATGTACGATATTTGAGAAAAATTTAGCTGTCCTAATTGTATCATTTCTTTTACCTTTTCAATTTTTAGTTTAATTTCATATTCTTGGATTGTTACACCTTCTGATTTACTAAAAGTTTTACTTAATACTGAATATGATTTGTTAAATTTATTGATCAAAAAAGTAGATGTTTTTGAGTTGTCCTGATTTTCAATTTTGTTAATTATAGCTATCTTTAACTCTTCAATTAATATTTCTCTTTCATCTTTAATAATTTCAAAACCATGTTTTTTTAGTATTGCAGAAAGTTTAGAAAAGTCAAATAATAAATGCTGATTTAGAACGATTTGACCCAGTTCAACAGAGTTTATATCATACCCCAATGCACTTAATTCATTAAATACTGTTGATTTACATCTGTCACATACCATATTTTTTATAAAAAAGGTTTGTTTCATGTTTTTTGTGCCTGAGCAGGGAAGGAGATTTGATAAATAGTACATCCTTCCCATGTCAGGGCTTTATTTTAAACTGTTTTTTTTTGCTTCTAGTTTACTTAATTATAAGGTCTTTACAAATTGTAAAAACTTAGTTTCACTATAAATGAATGAAAATAGAGCGCATTTCATTATCTCTTATGACTTTAAACAAATTAATTTAATTAATTTGTTTTTTAACAGAACCACAGGTTACCATTTTACTACCATAAAAAGGATTCTTAATGTCTTTTATTTCGCTTAACCAGCTTACTTTTTTCATCGGACAATAATCTTGATACAACGTCTTATCAGTTCCTAATAAAGTTACCAAATCATTAATATCTAAGCTTAAGGTCTCAAAATGCTCTCTTTGATGATCAAGAGGGTTTTTTATAATATGCTCTGCTTGTTCTTTTGCACTTTCTAATATTTCCATATACTCATTATGAGTTTCCCCTTTTAAAGAAGTCATATCAAATTTTGAAAAAGCAGTTAGTAATGCAGTTCCTCCTTTTGCAGTGTTTTCTTTACTATCTGCCACTAAACCATTTTTAATTTGAAGATAAGCATCAATAATTTGTGATGTAGCACCATTTTTTTGAGTAGAAGATTCAACTTCTCTTGCTTCCATTTTAGTTCCATTGTCATGATCATGGTCATCATCTTCATTATGATCTTCATGATGAGGCATTTCGTTTTTCATTTCTGTTTGATGATCATGATTATCATCTTTGTCTATTTTACTGTTTTTGCAAGATGTAATTGTAAATGCAATTACTAAAATTCCTATTATTAGTTTTAAATGTTTCATGTAAATATTTGAGTTTAAACTATTAATTATTATGATTTCTGTTTATATTTTAAATAATTTTCTTTTGTTTCAAAGTAACTCACATCACCTTCTGCCTTCATTAATACAATATAAGCTTCAGTTTTATCAACTTTTTTATTACTAAAAGGATCAATAGCTGTTCTAGCAGTTTCATCATTATTTAATGTACCTACACACATTTGGCAGCATCCATAATAGGTTTTATCATTAACAGGTACTGCTATTTGTGGTTTGCCCATATAGGCATTATTAACCATACAAACCAATTCATTTGGTATTTGCGAACCTACAGCATAATTTTGATTATTTACTGTGTTAGAAGTTACCTTGTGTTCTACGTTTTTAACGCTTACTTCTTTATCAGATGTTTTTTTAACCTCATTTTTACAGGCTGTAACTGTAATTAGAAATGTTGAAATAAAGAATATTCCAATTGTTGCTTTTAAATATTTCATTTTTTTAAATTTTAAAATTAAAAAACTGGTACAATTCAATATTAAAGCGAATAGTACCAGCTATTCTTAAGAATTATATAGACTTAAAAGTTACTTTTACACTTCCACAAGTAGCCATGTCTTTTCCTAAATATGGATTTACTATTGTGTTAGAATTAGAAAGCCAATAGGCACCACCATTATTTGCCATTGGGCAAAACGTTTTAAATATTTCGCCACTAACAATATTACCCTTTACTAAAGGTTCAAATGCTGATGTTAAGTCAGAAAACAATTTACGTTGTTCTTTAATGTCTGTACTAGAAGCTAATTTAGACGCCACCTCTTTTGCATCTAATGCTTTACCATAAGTAGTTAAAATGCCAACAAGCATTTTAGACGCCTTTTGAACTTTTGTAGCATTTGCTGCAACCAAAGCCTCTTTGATCATCGTGTAATTCGCATAGGCTTTTGTTAAATTTTCATCATTTAGTTTAACCTCATTTTTATCATGATTCATCACCATTTCTTTATTTTCTTGCGTCATTTTCATTTTACTGTGATCATGCTGTGCGTAAAAAGCATTAGAGATACTCATTATTAAAATGATCATTACTACCGATTTAATTTTATAATTTTTCATGTGTTTTGTATTTAAGTTGTTATTATTTTTTAATTGTTATTTTTGTGCTACCACAAGTTGGCATTTTGGCACCTAAATATGGGTTGCTAATTTCTTTATTTAAACTCAACCAATACGCTCCTGTATCGTTGTCTGCCATTGGGCAAAATTGTTCGTATACCACTTGGTTTACACCAAATAATTTAACAGCTTTGGATAGGTGAGCAGATAAATGTTTAAAATGACCTCTTTGTTTTTTGATGTCAGAGTTGTTAGCAATCGAAGTTGCAGAACTTAAAATTTCTTTAGAAACAGTCATCCAATGATTGTGTGCTTCCATATTTGATAGTAATTTCATGTCAATTTTTGACATAGATTTTAACAAAGCATCAGCGGTTTTTTGGGCTGTTTTGTTATCATCTACGGCAAATGCATCTTTTAAAGTAAGATAATCTTTTAAAGCTGTGTTTAACTGATTTTGAAAATCTTTGGAAACCTTAATTCGATTAACCATGTTAGCATGGTCAACCTTTTTTGTAGGTGTTTCAACTTCAGCAGCATCCATGTTTTTCATTTTTTCATCACTCATTTTGCTATTAGCTTCTTTTCCTTTAGAATCTCCACCCATATCCATACCGGCATGTCCTAATTTTTGTTTTCCAGCACTAGGGTTCATCATACTTTTTTTCCCAACTAATTGAGCAGATGCATCAATTTTGAAAACACCATTTGTTACCACTATTTCTCCTTCCATTAATCCTTCTTGAACAATATAAAAATCTCCTAAATCGGCTCCTAATGTAATTTCTCTATACACAAATGAAATTGTATTTTCATGAGGTACTTTTACATATACAACTGCTTTTTTCCCTGTCCATAGTGTTGCCGATTTTGGTATTATTAAAGCGTCTTTAGCATTTAGTAATTTTGCTTTAATTATACCATTTGCAAACATTTCAGGTAATAATTTATTGTTAGAGTTTGATATTTCTACTCGAACTTTTGCAACTCTAGAACTAGATGATACAAAAGGATCTATATAGGTAACTTTACCATTAAAAGATTCGCCTGGTAATGCTTGAACATTAAAATCAACTACATCATTTTTATGTATCCATTGTATATCAGCCTCATAAGCTTCGAACATTACCCATACAGTGTTTAAATTGGCAATATTAAAAAGCGAACTACCTTCTTTAAGGTAGTCTCCTAATTCAACATTTCGCTTCATTACATATCCAGAGTAATCAGAAAGAATATCTATTTGTTCTTTTATGCTTCCTGATTTTTCAATTGCATTAATTTGACTGTCGGAAATTTTCCATAATTTTAATTTATTTCTAGAAGCTGTATATAGTTCTGGATAAACACTCTTTGAACGAATAGCTTCAAACAATTCTTTTTGAGCAGAAATTAATTCTGGAGAGTACACACGTGCTATTTTTTGCCCTTTAACCACTTTTTCACCAGTAAAATTAACGTACAAACGTTCAATTCTGCCAGGTATATGCGATACTTGTGAAAATAAATTACGCTCATCTGGTTGTACTTTCCCTAATAAACGAATTTCTTTTTCAGCATTGGCTTTTTCAACTACGCTCGTTTGAATATTCGCTAATTGGTAAGCTTCTTCTGATAAAACAATTTCTTCATCACTTATTTTGTCGCTAGTGGTACTTGTCTTCATTGGAATCAATTCCATACCACAAATAGGACAATTACCTGGTTCTTCCAATTGAATTTGAGGGTGCATTGCACAAGTCCAAAGTTGAGTAACTGGATCTTGTGCATACTCATGTTCCGATTCATTATGTGATGCTTTTGAATCTCCTCCAGAAAATACATTCCCTACTATAATTCCGATAATTAAAATACCAACTCCTAGTATATAATTTTTATATTTTTTCATTTTTATATTTTTTATTGACCTATTAAATAATTCATAAACGCTACAGCGGCATTTTTATCAGCAATTGCTTTTTGATACTCTAATGCGTATTTTAATAATTGACGCTCAATACGTAATACTTCTTCAAAATCTTTTGAATTGGTTGAATAAGAAGTGATTAAAACATCTAGCACTTTTTTAGCAATTTCAGATTGTTTTTCATTTAAATAAATTCTTCTGTCGCCATCACTAAAATCTTTATAAGTGTTTTTATAAATGGTACTCAAAGTATTTTTTTTGTCCTCTCTCTTTGAAATTTCTGCTTCTTGCAGGTATTTAGCTTCCTTTATTAGTGCTTTGTATTTTTTACGATATATAGGTATAGAAACACCTATAGATGGAAACATAAATACATCTTTACCGTTATCTGAAGCTGTTGAAGAAGGATTTTCACCAACAATTGTATAATTGAAGCCAATATTAAATTTTGGAAGTCCTTCTTTTTTAGCTACAACTTCCTGATTCAAAAAGGCATTTAATTTATGTTCTATACTTTTTAGTTGATGGTTTGATGCATAAACTTCATCGAGCATATTTAATTGATCTAAAGGAATTTCATCTTGCCATAATACTTCTGGAACACTAATTTCAGAAATTATAGCTCTGTTCAGCAAATTGTTAAACTTTACTTGTAAAACATCTTTTGAATCTAAAAATAAGGCCAATTGATTTTCCAAATCGTTTAACTCCATCTCTACACGTAATTCATCAACTATAGAAGCGTTTCCAGCTTCAATTTTAACAAGCGAAAGTCTTTTAAAAACTTCAAGAATTTCTATATTTTCTTTGGTAATTTGAATAGCCTTTTCAATAAAATAATAGTTATAATAAGCCGTTTTTACTTCAAAGAAAATATTAGATTTGGTGTTTTCAAACTCTTCGTATTTTGCTTTTGCCATTTCAGTTGCAACATCTTCTTTTGCATTTAGCAACCCAAACCAAGGGAAGCTTTGTGCTAAATTAAATGTTGCTTTTTGAGGTCCAACTCTGGTTTCAGCAGGCTGAATAAAATACCCAAAGGCAAAATTAGGATCTGGCAAAGTACCAACTTGTGGTACTCGTTCCATTGCTGCCATATAATCGCTAAACATAGCTTTTAAGCCAGGATTATTAGTTGCTGCAATTTTTAAATAGCCATTTAATTCATCTTGTGCTTGCGCAAAGTGCGCAAGCAATATTAGAATAAGGCTAAAAAATATTTTTATTTTTCTCATCTTTTAGGTCTTAGTTATTAAGTTCTTTCAACTTTTTTCTGTCTCTTTTATTGATCTCTCCCTCGCGCCAAATACATTGTAATATAGGTACAATAAACATCGTCATTATTTGAAGTGTCATTCCACCAAAAGTTGGTATTGCCATAGGTATCATAACGTCTGCTCCTTTTCCTGTGGCAGTTAAAACAGGAAGCAAGGCAATAATTGCTACTGCTGCTGTCATCATAGCAGGGCGAACTCTTTTTGAACCAGCCTCAATTACCGAAGCTCTAACTTCTGCAATAGTTTGAGGGTTATTTTCCTCAAAAGTTTGATGAATATAGGTTCCCATAATTACACCATCATCTGTTGCAATACCAAATAAGGCTATAAATCCTACCCATACCGCAACGCTTAAGTTAATGGTGTGTACTTGGAATAAATCACGCATATTAATTCCTGCAAATGTGAAATTTAAAAACCAAGGTTGATTATATAGCCAAATCAGAATAAAACCACCAGCAAAAGCTACAAAAACTCCTGAAAAGTGAATTGTTGATGCAATAACCGTTTTGAATTGAAAAAATAAAATGATAAATATTACCAATAAACTTATTGGTATCACAATTGCCAAACGTTTTGTTGCACGTATTTGGTTTTCATAATTACCTGTAAAACGATAGGTTACACCTGCAGGCAATACAAATTCTCCAGAATCTAATTTTTGCTTAATTAATGCTTGAGCATCTTCAACAACATTTGTTTCCGCAAAACCATCTTTCATATCAAAAATAACATACGATGTTAAAAAAGTATCTTCACTTTTAATAATTTGTGGCCCTCTTGTATAGGTTATGTCTGCCAATTCTCCTAACTCAACTTGAGTGCCAGAAGGTGTAGGAATCAAAATCTTTTTAATATCCTCAGGGTTATCTCTAAACTCTCTTGCATAACGAACTCTAACAGGAAATCTTTCCCTTCCTTCAACGGTTGTTGTTAGTTGTTTCCCTCCAATGGCAACCCCTAAATTCATTTGCATGTCTTTTACAGATAATCCATAGCGAGACATAGATTGTCGGTTCAATTTAATTTCCAAATATGGTTTTCCAACAACTCGATCTGCAAAAACGGTAGATGCTTTGATACTAGGTACCTCTTGTAAAATTTTTTCAAATTCATATCCAACTTTTTCAATGGTTTCTAAATCTGGCCCAAATACTTTAATCCCCATTGGAGCTCTCATCCCAGTGGCTAACATAATTAGCCTAGTTTGAATTGGTTGTAACTTTGGAGCAGATGTTAATCCAGGGAATTTAGTATGTGCTACAATTTCATTCCAAATATCATCTGGTTTTTTAATTTTCACACGCCATTGTCTAAAGGATTCACCATCTTCATCTTCAATTAATTCTTCTTTTGAAATTTTTCTAAATGGATCTTCGCCATATTTATAAGTAGTTCCATCTTTCAAAACGAAAGCATTGTCATTATTTACTTTAAAAGAGATTCTATGTCCTCCTTCATTTATCATATATTCAGGTAAATAATTGATGGTATTTTCATACATAGAAGTAGGAGCAGGATCTAATGCTGAATTAACACGACCCCATTTACCAACAGAAGACTCAATCTCTGGAATTGATATTAAATGCCTATTTAGGCTTGCCTGTGTCTCCATGTTTTCAGTAACACTTGAATGTGGCATGGTAGTTGGCATTAATAGAAACGAACCTTCATTTAAGGCAGGCATAAATTCATTTCCAATTCCAGGAAACGTTTTTTCTAAACTAGCCCAAACGGAAGTATTTTTTACCGATTGAGGTAAAAAACCAGCAGTTTTGTTAATACCTAGCCAAGCAACCGCTCCAAAAATTAAAACAAAAATTGGAAGCATTAAAAATTTCCATTTGTTTACCAAACACCATTTTAAAATTGGGGTGTAAAAATGAACAATAGCCATTAAAAACCCAAGAATAACACATAGTAATAGGGATACAAAAATTAAGTTTATAAATATTGAATTTGAAGCCCCTAATGGTAACCATTCAATAGTTAAAAAATAAATGACAACTAAAGCAGCAATTATAATATTAATTACATTGGCAACCTTTTCTGAATAAGGTAATTGTATACGATTTTTAAATAAACTTCTTTTAGGAATAATGGTTAATAAATTATTGATTCCTACTAAAATTAATGCGATTGCAATAATACTTCCATAAGTAGCCAAGAAAACAATTCCGAAACCAATTAATAGTGAATTAAAGATTCTACTAGTTTTCTTTTTATCTAATTTAATAGAAAATAAAATATGCGCCATTGCCGGAATGAACATAATTCCAATCACTAATGAAGACATTAATGCAAATGTTTTTGTAAAAGCTAAAGGTCTAAACAACTTACCTTCTGCTGCTTGCATTGCAAATACTGGTAAAAAACTTACCACAGTAGTTGCTAAAGCGGTAATTATTGCACCTGCAACTTCAACAGTTGCAACGTAAATTAATTGCACTAAATTTTTACCTTTTACACCTTCATTTTCTGGCATTTCTAGATGCCGAATGATATTTTCTGTAAAGACAATACCTACATCTACCATGACTCCAATTGCTATTGCAATACCTGAAAGTGCAACAATGTTGGCATCTACCTGAAAGTATTTCATTAAAATAAATGTCATTAACACACCAATAGGAAGTAACATGGATATTAAAACAGAAGCTCTTAAATTTAGAACCAATATAATAACTACTAAAATACTTATTAAAATTTCATGAGATAATGATGATTCCAAAGTGCCTAATGTTTCGTGAATTAAACCAGACCGATCATAAAACGGAACAATTGTTATTTTTGAAACAGTACCATCTGCTAATGTTTTTGAAGGTAAGCCTGGCGCAACTTCTTTAATTTTCTTTTTAAGATTATCTATAACTGCCAAAGGATTTGCTCCGTAGCGCGCTACAACAACACCTCCAACGGCTTCAACACCACTTTTATCTAACCCTCCTCTACGGCCTGCAGGACCAAATTGAATTTTAGCAACGTCTTTTAAGCGTATAGGAACATTGTTCTTTACGGAGACCACACTTTCTTCTAAATCAGATAAATTTTTAATATAACCTAAACCTCTTACCAAATATTCCGCTTTGTTGAATTCCAAAGTACGAGCCCCAATATCGAGGTTACTGTTTTTAACAGCATTCATTATCATACCAACATCAACATTGTTAGCTTTCATTGCATCGGGGTCAATTTCAATCTGATATTCTTTTAAAAAACCACCAACAGAAGCTACTTCAGCGACACCTGTAGAAGCTGCCAAATAATATTTCACATAAAAGTCCTGAATTGTTCTTAATTCTTGAGGATCCCAGCCACCAGTAGGTTTTCCTGTTTTTGGATCTCTACCTTCTAAAGTGTACCAATATACTTGACCTAAAGCAGTGGCATCAGGTCCTAAGGCAGGAGTTACTGCTTCTGGAACTGTACCACTTGGTAATGAATTTAATTTTTCAAGAATACGTGTTCTACTCCAGTAAAAATCTACATCATCATTAAAAATAATGTAAATACTAGAGAGTCCAAATATAGAATTACTACGAATGGTTTTTACTTCTGGAATACCCAATAATGCAGTTGTTAAAGGATAAGTTATTTGATCCTCAATATCTTGAGGAGATTGTCCTGCCCATTCTGTAAATACAATTTGTTGATTTTCTCCAATATCAGGAATGGCATCAACAGGAACAGGATTTCTTTCAAATAAAGATGTTTTCCAATCAAATGGAGCAGTTACAATACCGCCTATAATAAAGGATAACAATAATATAAATGTTATTAACTTGTTTTCAAGAAAATAACGGATAGTTTTATTTAACATAAATTTTGATAATTAAACAATGAAACAATGGTATTAAAAATACCGTGTACAAAAAGATATCCTAAAGAAAAAAACATCCTTTGGATAAAAAAGTCTATTGTTTAAAAATCAAATTAAATACGACTCGTCAAGTTTATAAATATCCTTGACGACAAAGGAAGGAGAGGTATCTCCATAAGAATTTATATTTTCTTCAACGCCTTTAAAAAGGTTTATATAAGTATAAATGAATGAGGCAATAAAAATCTTTTGTTCAAAAGATATTTTTTCAGCTGAAGTTTGCAATTCATCTTGAGCATTTTTTAAAATTTGTTGATCAGAACAACAATCGATATCTAAAAAAGAACAATCAGATGAAGTTGAAGTGTTTTCTATCTCCATACCACAGGAACTTGCCTTTGAAAAAATAGCAGCATCAACAAGAGTACCACCACAATAATGTTCTGTGATAGCAAATGACGATGTAGAAAATAATACTACAAACGACATTAAAATAGCCAATATTTTATGAGAAAACTCTTTCATTGAAATACAAAGATACGAAATTGATGTAAATAAGTTTAAAATAAATGTTTAAAAATATTGATTTTAATAAATCCTTTGCAATCTAACAGCATTTAAAATAGCCAACAGTGCAACACCTACATCTGCAAAAACAGCTTCCCACATTGTAGCCAAACCACCTGCTCCTAAAATTAGCACAATCACTTTTACACCAAATGCTAATCCAATATTTTGCCTTACAATCTTTCTTGTTGAGCGACCAATTTGAATCGCTTTTACAACCTTGGAAGGTTGATCTGTTTGAATGATTACATCTGCTGTTTCAATGGCAACATC
>TARA_R110002167_G_scaffold144884_7_pt1 | contig 19400 bp, 13 predicted proteins | sample TARA_R110002167 | Tara Oceans TARA_R110002167 (sample SAMEA4398238) | marine metagenome | biome: Polar Biome; feature: [MES] marine water layer (ENVO:01000295) within the mesopelagic zone...; material: water (ENVO:00002006), including particulate matter (ENVO:01000060) such... | reverse complement strand
CATACCTGTATGGCGGCGGCCGATGTGATTTTGCTGGCGTCTGGTACCGCAACACTGGAGGCGATGCTGCTGAAACGGCCAATGGTGGTCAGTTACAAGGTCAACAAGGTTACGGCATTCCTGTTACGTCGTATGCTGAAACAGCCTTTTATCTCTTTGCCCAATCTGTTGGCAGGGCGAGAGCTGGTACCTGAGGTCTTGCAGGAGCAAGCGACGCCGATGAAGCTGGCGCACGAATTGATCACTTGTCTTGAAGATCAGGATACCCGTCACCAGTTGCACGAAACCTTCCAGTTTATTCATCGGCAATTACGACGTAATGCGGATCATGAAGCCGCAAAAGCCGTCATTGAATTGCTCGAACCAGAACAGGCCGCTGGTGCAGACATGCGCCAGGACGCGCACTAACCGAATATTATCCCATGATTGATATTGAACTGTCCCTGATTGAACAGGGACTTGTCTACTGCGGTATTGATGAAGCCGGAGCCGGGCCGTTGTGTGGCGACGTGCTTGCGGCGGCAGTGGTATTACACCCGGACAGGCCCATCCCAGGGCTGGATGATTCAAAAAAGTTGACTGAAAAACGTCGGCAAATTGTCTACGAACAGATTCTTGAGTCGGCTGTGGATTACGCCATTGCCCGTGCGACCGTTGCAGAAATAGATGACATCAATATTCTCAACGCCCGCATGCTGGCGATGACCCGTGCGGTGGCCGGTTTGTCGGGTGATGTTGAATATGCACTGGTGGATGGCAATCGCTTGCCACAGCTCGACATTGCTGCAACCACAGTGATCAAGGGCGACAGTCTGGTGCAGGCCATCGCTGCCGCTTCTGTGCTCGCCAAGGTCACCCGTGATCGGGAAATGCTGGCACTGGACAAGGTGTATCCTGGTTACGGTTTTGCCCAACACAAGGGTTACGGGACAAAAGTGCATCTGCAAGCGCTGCAAACCTTGGGGCCTTGTGCCATTCACCGGCGCAGTTACGCGCCGGTCAGGGCTTTGTTGGAGTCGGACTCCACGCGTTAAGGTCAGCCAATCAGCGTTTTAGTGGCAACGAGTGAAACTGCTCAGCCTGACGATAGGTTTGCTGACGGAGGAAGTCACGCAGCGCCTCGTCGGTGGTGCAGGCAGCTATCTGTTCTGGAGTAATGGCTTCACCGATGCCCAGATGAATGGTGGACTTGCGTTTTTTGAGGAATTCGGCCGGAATTCTCAGTGTTCGCAGGGCTGGATGAATTTTGCCCAGAATATGAAAGCTGGCACTGTTGCGGCCGTGAAAATACACCGGAATAACGGGTACGTTGGCTTTACGGATCAGGCGCACACTGGCGATGGGCCAGGTTTTGTCGCTGATGCCGCGTTGGCCTTTGTACCAGGTGGATACTTCACCGGCAGGAAACAGCCCGAGGCCATTCCCCTGTTTCAGTTGGCCGAGTGATTTACGCATGCCGCCCATGCCTTTGGGGCCGCCTTTTTCAAACGGATTAACCGTAATAAAAAGATCGGCAATCGGAGCAAAATAACTCAGTAGATAGTTGGCAACGACGCGGAAATCCGGGCGAATACGGCAAATCAGCAGTAGCAGGATAACGCCGTCGAGGAAGCCGAACGGGTGGTTGGAAACGGTGATAAAAGGTCCCGTTGCCGGAATGGCCCGACGCAGTACAGCGTCGTCATAATCCAGCTCGATATTCAGATAGTGGAGCGATTCCTCAATCATATCGATGCCCTGCTTGGCATCCAGCTTGTCGTAAATACGAGTCAGAGTTGGGCCTTTTAATAGCCGCAGCAGCATGTCGAGTTTGCGAGGGGAGAGTTTGGTCGCTTCCAGTAGTCCCTTGCGATCAAATAACTCCATAGCGTGTTTCCCGTGGTCGGTAATGAATCGAACGCATAATACCAGTCAATTCCCTTGCGGCAAGCGCTTGTTGGAGTCGCTACAGTTTGGATAAACGAATGAAAAATCACACCAATGTCATCATTATCGGGGCGGGTGCCGCCGGGTTGATGTGCGCCGCACTGGCGGCCGCTGGCGGCTGTTCTGTGCGGCTGCTGGATCATGCCAACAAGGCGGGCAAAAAGATTCTGATGTCCGGTGGCGGACGCTGTAATTTTACCAACTATGACATCCAGCCTGAGCGCTATCTTGGTCATAACCCGCACTTCTGTAAATCTGCCCTGAGTCGTTATACCCAGTGGGACTTTATCGCGCTGGTCGACAAGCATGGTGTGGCCTGGCATGAGAAAAAGGATGGTCAGCTGTTTTGTGATAACAAATCGAGCGACATTCTCAACCTGCTGCTGAGCGAGTGTGACCAGGCTGGGGTCGATATCCAGCTCGACACGAGCATCCAGTCTGTCGCGGCGGAGCCTGCTGGCGGCTACCGTTTGCAGACCAGTAGTCAGCAATATCACTGTGATGCATTGGTGATAGCAACGGGTGGGCCATCCATTCCGACCCTGGGTGCCAGCGGTTTTGGTTATCAGATCGCTCGCCAGTTTGGTATGGCGGTTTATGAGCCGGTCGCCGCACTGGTGCCGTTTACTCTGACCAGCCAGCTCAAGCAGTTGAGTAGTGAATTGTCGGGTAACGCTTGCCGTGTTGATGTCAGCTGTAATGGCAAACATTTTCTGGAAGACATGCTGTTTACTCATCGGGGATTGAGTGGCCCGGCGATGCTGCAGATTTCCAGCTATTGGCAGCCCGGCGATAGCTTGACGATTAACCTGTTGCCAGAAGCTGATGCGGCGGTGGAATTGCGCTCAGCCCAGCACACCACCCCTAAGCAACTGGTCAAAACCTGGCTGGGTCAGCGTTTGACACAAAAAATAGCCGAATGCTGGCTGGCTGCGGTGGGATTCGCCGCCGATCAACCCTTGTCCGCGTTGAATGGGGCACAAATGGATGATCTGGCCCAACGTATTCACCACTGGCAGGTCAAGCCTGCTGGCACTGAAGGGTATCGTACTGCCGAGGTGGCGCTTGGCGGTGTCGATACCGATGAGTTGTCTTCCAAAACCCTGGAAAGCAAAAATCATCAAGGTTTGTACTTTATTGGTGAAGTGGTGGATGTCACCGGTCATCTGGGTGGATTCAACTTTCAATGGGCCTGGTCCAGTGCAGCCGCAGCAGCAGAGCACCTTGTCAAAGTCCGGAGCTGATACTCTGGATGTAATCGTTGATACCTTGGTAGTGTATTTTCTAGGTGAATAGCAAGAATACGTCCTATTGATTTCAATTATGGGTTCGATGTCCATAGTATTCATTGGCAAGCGGCGATGAGCATCCGGCAACAGATCAGGAGCCATCCGCTGCATACCCCAAAATGCATATGACAAAGGACGAACCCATGTCTGCTTACCAAAACGACATCAAAGCTGTTGCTGCCCTGAAAGAAGCCGCCGGTGCTGGCTGGTCAGGTATCTCTGAAGAGTCTGTTGCACGTATGCGTGCCCAGAACAAGTTCAAGACTGGTCTGGATATCGCCAAGTACACTGCCAAGATCATGCGTGAAGACATGGCTGCCTACGATGCCGACAGCTCTCAGTACACTCAGTCTCTGGGGTGCTGGCACGGTTTTATTGGTCAGCAGAAGATGATTGCGATCAAAAAGCATTTCGGTAGCACCAAGCGTCGTTACCTGTACCTGTCTGGCTGGATGGTTGCTGCACTGCGTTCACAATTTGGTCCTCTGCCTGACCAGTCCATGCACGAGAAGACAGCGGTTGCCAGCCTGATCGAAGAGCTGTACACCTTCCTGCGTCAAGCCGATGCCCGTGAACTGGATCAGCTGTTCCGTGCGCTGGATGCTGCGAACGCAGCCGGTGACTCAGCCAAGGCTGCTGACGTTCAGGCCCAGATCGACAACCATGAAACTCACGTGGTACCGATCATTGCTGACATCGACGCTGGTTTCGGTAACGAAGAAGCGACGTACCTGATGGCCAAGCAGATGATCGAAGCGGGTGCTTGCTGCCTGCAGATCGAAAACCAGGTTGCTGACGAGAAGCAGTGTGGTCACCAGGACGGCAAAGTGACGGTTCCTCATGCCGATTTCCACTCCAAGCTGCGTGCGTTGCGTTACGCTTTCCTGGAGCTGGGTGTTGACGACGGTGTCATCGTTGCTCGTACCGATTCCCAGGGCGCTGGCCTGACCAAGCAGATCGCCGTTGTGAATGAGCCAGGTGATTCTGGCGACATCTACAACAGCTTCCTGGATTGTGAAGAAATCACGATTGACGACATGCAGCAGGGTGACGTGGTGATCAAACGTGGCGACAAGATCCTGCGTCCGAAGCGTTTGCCATCCGGTCTGTTCCAGTTCCGTCGTGGCACCGGTGAACAACGTTGTGTCTTTGACTGTATCGAAGCCATCAAGGCCGGTGCTGACCTGCTGTGGATCGAAACTGAAAAACCACACGTGGGTCAGATCAAGGAAATGATGGACGAGATCCGCAAGGAAGTGCCGAATGCCAAGCTGGTCTACAACAACAGCCCGTCATTCAACTGGACACTGAACTTCCGTCAGCAGGTATTTGATGCCTTTACTGCTGAAGGCAAGGATATTTCTGCTTACGACCGTGCGGCTCTGATGAGCGTTGACTATGACGAAACCGAGCTGGCAATCGAAGCCGATCGTCGTATCCAGAGCTTCCAGGCGGATGCATCTCGTGAAGCGGGCATCTTCCATCACCTGATTACTCTGCCGACTTACCACACTGCGGCCTTGTCTACCGACAACCTGGCCAAAGAGTACTTCGGTGAAGCCGGTATGCTGGGTTATGTGGCGGGCGTACAGCGTAAGGAAATCCGTCAGGGTATCGCTTGCGTCAAGCACCAGAACATGTCCGGTTCTGACATGGGTGATGCACACAAGGAATACTTCTCAGGTGATAACGCCCTGAAAGCTTCTGGTAAAGACAACACCATGAACCAGTTCTCGTAACGGGTTCACACCCCACTTGGGTGTTGTAGCTGGGCGGCCTTCGGGCCGCCTTTTTTGTGCGCAGCTGCAATGCAACAAAATTCGCTATTGGGTAGCGAGTGCCAGTCGTATATGAATGGATTCTGGAATAACCATCGCTTGCCGCACAGGAAGCCGATGGCAGGATCATCCCTCTGCAAAAAGCTTGGTCTATATATATGGACAAAATTGGCCAACTATTTCTAATGACTGAAAGTAGTGAAACTCGTATGGGGATATATACGGAATGAAGTTATACTGAACGGTGTAACCAGGCGTATCTAAACTTCCCATCAACTTTCATGGATCCAGAAGGCCTCGATTGAGGTCGCGAATGTGATGCTGAGATCAATCAAGCTGCAGAGCTTAATCTACCGTAGTTTTCTGACCAGCTCTCTGGTACCCCTGTTTGCCATCGAATTACTGTTGTTATTATTGTACTTCGGCGTAAACGCCTATCTGTCAGACCATCATCAGAATGCGTTTGTTGAAGAAGTTGTCAGTAACCTTGAAGGCATTAGTATTCGTGAGGCCAACTTGGTTGATGGCCAGCTGGCGGAAGTCAGCCGGATGGCGGCATTGATGCAACGGGCACATGAGGATTTTTTTGCCCATCCCGAGCGTTGCAAGGACGTTGTACCGACAGGACTGTTCCGTACCCATCCGAACGGTGCCTTGTATAAGGCATTTGATAATGGTGGTGCATCGCTTTATTTCTCTGCCAGCACTGCGGCAACCGAGGCGGTACTTCGAAAAGCCTGGTGTTCTGAGCAGCTTGACCCCATGTTCAAAGCGTTGGTAAACCAGAATCCATTGGTATCTCAGGCGTATCTGAATACCTGGGATGACATGAATCGATTATATCCGTTTATGGAGAATGCACCGGTTCAGTATGGCTCTGGTCTGCATATGGAAGATTATAACTTCTATTTTCTTGCGGATAAAAAACACAACCCAGAGCGGAAGCCGGTCTGGACCAGCGTCTACCTGGATCCGGCCGGGCAGGGCTGGCTGGTGTCGGTTATTGTGCCGGTATATCGCGGTGACTTTCTTGAAGGTGTCAGTGGTCTGGATATCACCATTGATACCTTTGTTCGTGCCATTCTTGATGCTGAATTACCCAGAGGCACCAGTCGCTTTCTGGTGGATCAGGATGGGGTAATTCTGGCGATGCCAGAGAGCGTGGAACAGCTACTGAAACTGAAAGAATTACGTCACCCTGTCGCTGTATCCGCTATTCGTAGTACGGTAGAGAAGCCAGAAGAATTTAATCTGCTCAAAAGTAGCAACGATGACATTCGTCGGAAAATGACTGATGTCCTGAATGATGTCAGTCCTAATGGTCAATACAGTCTGAGTATCAATGGTGCTGACTATCTGCTGAATAGCCAGCGAATTCCTACTACCGGCTGGCACATTATTACCCTGGTTGATCAAGCAACATTGCTGGCGCCGATGAGTGAATTACACTCCATCAGTAATCAGGTGGGTTTTGTGGCAATCAGCATCATGGTGGTTTTTTATGTGCTGTTTTTCCTTTATCTGGAAAACAAGTCACGTCATTTGGCCAAACGGGTTGCGGATCCGATTGAGCGCTTGTCCAATCTGACCAGCTCGTTGGGTGACCAGCTGGTGATGGAAAAGCTGACGTCGGTGGGCATTGCCGAGATCGATCGCTTGTATGGTAATTTTAATCGTATGAGCAGCCAGCTGGAACAGAAAACCCAAGCGCTGGTAGATTCGGAAACCCGAGAGAAAGTCCGACGCAAAGAGACCGAAATATTGGAGCGATTGGCGATTACCGATCGCCTGACGGGTTTGTATAATCGCCGTAAGCTGGATGAAGTACTCACCTGTGAAGTGGAACGTAGCAATCGTTCTGGACACCCGTTCAGTATTGTTATGCTGGATATCGATCACTTTAAAAACGTTAATGACACCCATGGCCACCCGGTCGGTGATCAGGTCATCGTGGAGCTGGCTACATTGCTGCGGGAGTTTATTCGCAAGATCGATATTGTCGGACGCTGGGGCGGGGAAGAGTTTGTTATCGTCTGTCCGATGACGGATATGGTGGGGGCCAGCCAGCTTGCCGAAAAGCTGCGAGTGGAAATTTCCAGTCATCACTTCCCTGTGATTGAGCACCTGACTGCCAGTTTTGGTATTGCCAGCTCGATGGCGGAAAAACATTACGAGCCTATTATTAATCGGGCTGATCAGGGCCTCTACGATGCCAAACGTTCAGGGCGTAATCGGGTGGGGGTCCGATTGACCGCCCCTCGCAACGATGATGGTGCCTTGCTTTAATCCCCACGACCAACAAGCTGACGTTATTGCTTGCTCAGCACTTGCTTGATACGTAACTGGGTTTCTTCTGTTTGTAGCAGCTCAGCAAACAGCTGCATTTCTATAGCAACAGCACGGTCTACCCGCTCGACATGCCCTTCTTCCTTTGCCAATCGCTTGATCGCCCGGATAGAACCTTGAGAGTTCTTGCTAATTTGTCGGGCTATCGCCATGGCGTTATCCAAGGCTTCACCGTCTTCAGTGACCTGGTTTAACAGTCCCCATTGCTGTGCTTCGCTGGCGCTGAAAAAACGTCCGCTCAGCAATAATTCAGACGCCACTTTCGGGCCAACGGCTTCAGCCAGTAAAACCGAGCAGGCACCTTCAGAAGTAACACCAATTTTGGCGAATGGTAACGAATAACGGGTGCTGTTACCGGCATAAGCAAGATCGGCGTGTAACAGAATATTGGCACCAATACCAATAGCAACACCTTCTTGTGCGACAATCAGTGGTTTTGTCAAGGCTGCCAGAGTATGGAAAATACCCGCGACTCCTTCTTTGACGGCTAACAGATTACCGCCAGGCAGCAGATCACTGAGATCGTTCCCGGCAGAGAAAGCCGTGGCAGACCCGCTTAATACAATCACATTAACCTGTTCATCCTGCTCTGCGGCAGTCAGTGCTGCAATCAGATCCAGATAGGTCTGTACCCGGATAGCATTCAATACTCCCGGTCGATTGAGTTGTAACAAGGCAATGCCCTTGTCCTGGCTGTACAGAAGATCCTCAAACATGCGATGTGATTCCTATATCTGTGAATTAAAATATATTCACTATGTATTTTTATTCACATGATTGTGCCTGATTCCGGTACCGCCATCAAGAATGCCAGGGTTAGCAAATCTCCATGCTGAATAGACTTGCATCCAGACCCACTAGTCCGTTAACGCCAGTGCCCAAATCGTTTTCAACATACATCCAGGCGCTATCACACAGAGATTGATCACAGATCTGTAGATTAAACAACCAACAATCTCCCTGGATTCGGCACTGAAAAATATTGCCTGATGGCAGGAGGACGTCGGGACGTAAATCACCAAGGGGTAAATACCAGGCGATGAGAGCGGGATCGGACGTATCCGTGTCGGCATTATTACTCGCGTGGTGTGTCTGAAACAGCTTATGGCTCTTGGCGATGGGTATACTTGAACCATGGGGAGTGATCTGGAAGCTGCCCTGCAGGGATCGCAGTGGCAGTTGCGGAGGATGTTGCCAAAGGTGATTTTGTTGAACAGGTTGTGTGTCTTCGGGTGTGGTCATAGTAAGCATCCATGTCTGGGAACCACGACAGTTAAACGGAAATAATGCTGTGCCCGAATGGCCTACATCAAGTTATTGCATGATTTTACCAAAGATTAACAGTTGGGTATGACGTGTGATAGCAAGGGTCTTACTCCCAAAAGAGGAAGGGATTTACACCGTTGGTTTGATATGACGAGAGAGTCGTGGGCATACCATAGTGAGACTTGCCTGAGACCATTGTTGAGCTCAAGGCCGTTGCCCGTTCAAACCAGAGCTGACAGCGGTTATTTGCTCACACATCACTGGCATGTCAGCCCTGATGGGACGCAATTAAGGCACATAATAAAAACAAGAGGACAGCCCGATGAATCATGAATCTATCGAACAGCTGATGGGGATTTCATCTCCATGGCTCATTCACGATATTCGTATCAACAAGTCCCATCAGCGTGTTGAAGTGTGTATTGGCCAGGCACGTTCTGGCTGGTTTGGCTCCCGGCGTGCGATCCAGAATTTTGGCCACTATAAGGTATGGCGTCACACCAGTCTGGGTGTGCTGAAATGCACGGTTCGCATTGACTACCCGGAAAATGGCGTATTACCCAATGTCCCTTGGTGTGGTGATGCCTGCGCGCCCTTCACCAACGCTATGGGCCAACAGGTGATTGCCATGCTCACCGAAGGTATGTCGTTGGGTACCATTGCTCGCTTGCTGGAGCTGGACGCAGATATGCTGTGGCAGTTTAAACACGGCCTTGATACCGGCAAGATGGGTTCGAATCTCGACAGAACTGCTAGCCCAAAAGTACCCGAACCTAAGGTTGTTGTGGCCAGCAATGACCTGGAAGAATCTTTGCCTGCGGCAGAAACTGCCATCTGGAGAGAGCTATTAAGCGGAGAACGAGAACTGGAAATGCGTAACCTTGGATTACGCTTATTGTTGATGCGTCTGCGGCAGCAATACGCCATGGCCCATGATGAAGAGGTGCGGATGCTGAAAGTTCAGCAATTACGCCGTTATTTCGAAAAGAACCAGGGCACGGCAGGCCGTGAAATTGAACAGATCATGGAGGCGGTGCAATGAGTTTGGAAACAGTTGAACGTCCACTGACGAAGATTCTTGCAGGAAAAGTCCCCGGCCATCTGATGAGCGTGGAAGAAGCTGCACGGATTATTCAGACAGGTCGTGGTGTCAGCATTGCCGGGGATGAATCGGCATTACGCAAATTACCCACCGGCTTGTGGATCGGCGGCACCATTCCGTATTTTATGGGTGACGATGGCGGCTTATGCAGTCGCGACAAGGTATTTGTCAACGAACTGCCTGCTGCCAGTGGCGCGCCTGGCCTCTGTACCTACGACGTAACCAGCATTGAAGAAGTGTGTAACGACGCGCCGGATAACGGTTTTAGCGTACTGATCGTACCCGCCTTCTCTCGGGTGCATGAGCGCTTTGCCCAGGATGCTCCGGAATTCGACGGCATGTACCTGCAACCACTGGTAGGCTGGGTTGCAGGCGTACATCTGGATGACCTGGCCACGGTCAAACCGAAGGTGATATTTGGCCCAACGGGTGAATTTCACGATAACCTGGCCGTTGCCATGCACGTCGCTATTGATGACGACAAGTCCGCTGGTATCGAAATTATTAACCTCTTCAGACCCGGTGCCGGGCCAGTGATTCGATTCCCGGAATCCGGCTTTTCCGCTAAAGATGTAGAAATTGACGGTATACGAACCAACCTGGTCGAATATTTACGCTCAAGTCGTTCGGATACCCGCTTGCCATTGGTGGCTGACTATTGCGGTGCTTACATCAACGTCAGTTTCCAGAGCGTGGACGAAATAACCGGCGAAGTGAAGTTTTACGCTCCAGTGTATTCCGGACTAGAATACCGACTGGCAAGCTCCATACCGCCATATGCCGAAGCTTTTAGCCAACAAGTACCGCACGACAATGGCGAAATCGCGTTCTGTTGTAACTGCATCTTGAATTATATGTATGGCGAACTGGAAGGCAAAAAAACCGACCGCATGCACGGCCCAATCACATTCGGTGAAATTGCCTACCAGCTGGTTAACCAGACCATGGTGTATTTGCGAGTGAGCTGACGCTTTTATTTTTTTGCGTGGTAACGGCAAACGAGTAAGCCTCGGATACACAATCAGCGGATCAGGGCTTTAACCTGGGGCTCCATGCAGACGCGTAGGAGCCAGTACCAGTAAGTTCTTAATCTTCCCTCAATACCACCAACAGGCTGCCCGGTGCGACAGCTTGCCCGGCTTGCTTGACCACTTCTACTACTGTACCCGCTTGATGGCTGGAGACTTCTATTTCCATTTTCATCGATTCCAGAATCAACAGCGGCTGGTTGGCTGCCACCTGGTCGCCGGGTTTTACCAGACATTGCCAGACGTTGCCGGCGATGTGGCTTTCAACGCTGAATTCACTGTCTGCTAACGGGCGTTCTTCTTCCTGTTCGGTGGCAGCTGGTTCACTGTCGTAATTGAAGCGGCCGGTACGTTTCCAGTCTTCCAGTTCGTGTTGGAAGGCTTTCTGGCGTTCGGTCTGGAATGCGCTGATGCCGGACGATTGTTGCGCCAGAAAAGCTTCATACTGGCTGAGGTTGAATGTGGTTTCTTCAATCCTGATCGGGTATTGGCCGTGGGGAAACTGCTGGCGAATGTCGGTGAGTTCGTCGTGGCTGACTTCGTAGAAGCGTACCTGATCAAAGAAGCGCAGCAACCAGGGCTGAGTGAATTCCCTGGTTTGTTTGTAGCGGTTCCACATTTGCAGGGTACGGCCGACAAACTGGTAGCCACCTGGGCCTTCCATGCCATAAATACACATGTAAGCACCGCCAATACCGACGGAGTTTTCCGCCGTCCAGGTACGGGCCGGGTTGTATTTGGTGGTAACCAATCGATGGCATGGGTCAACCGGTGTTGCTACCGGGGCACCGAGATAAACGTCCCCCAGGCCCATCACCAGATAACTGGCGTTGAAGACGATGTCTTTCACCTCCTGAATCGAATCCAGGCCGTTAATTCGCCGAATAAATTCGATGTTGTCCGGGCACCAGGGGGCATCGGCGCGCACAGATTGCATGTACTTCTCGGCTGCCAGTCGGCATACCTCATCGTCCCAACTCAAGGGCAGATGCACAATACGCGATGGCACTTCGGCGCCTTCGAGGTCACCAAGCTGGCCTTCGGCGGCTTGTAGCAAATCCAGCAGCTGGTCTTGCGGCAATACGGTGGAGTCGTAGTGTAGTTGCAGCGAACGGATGCCGGGTGTGAGTTCTTGCAAGCCTTTGATCGGCTGGCTTTGCAGGTATTGCATCAGCGCGTGAACCCGAAAACGCAGGCGAATATCCAGTTGTAACGGGCCGTATTCAACCAGTAAGTAGCGGTCGCCGGACGGCCGATAGATAACACCCGTCGGGTGGTTGTCGGTGCTGATTTTCGCGACGACAGGGGAGGCCGGACGGTAGTCTTCCACCGTCACCGCATTGGCGGCTGTCAAGGTGATCAGATTGGCGGCTTGCTGGTTAAACAGTTCAACGGCGGTGGTTTGCGACACCGGAATAAATGTGATTTTGTCACCGGCTTTTAGCTGGCCCAGTTTCCACAGGTCGGCGGTGATGACTGTCGCCGGACAGACAAAACCACCCAGGCTGGGGCCGTCGGGGCCAAGAATGACGGGCATATCGCCAGTGAAGTCGATGGTGCCGATAGCGTAGGCGTTATCGTGAATATTGGACGGGTGTAAGCCGGCTTCGCCGCCGTCAGTGCGTGCCCATTCCGGCTTTGGGCCAATCAGCCGTACACCGGTGCGGCTGGAGTTGTAATGAATTTCGTAGGTGTGTTCAAACAGGCGTTCGATATCGCTTTCAGTAAAAAATTCTGGCGCACCGTGGGGGCCATAAATTACCCGTAATTGCCATTCGTGGGTAATTGCTGGCAACAGGGCATCAATGGCTGGGTTGATGACGGGTGTGCTGACGGACTGCAGGTGCAAGACATCGCCTGGCAACAGGGCGCGACCATTGTGACCGCCGAACTGTCCCAGCGTGAAGGTGGATTTGGAACCCAGGTAGTCCGGGCATTGCAATCCGCCATCTATTAACAGGTACGCTCGTGCACCGGCACCACTGACCGCGCCGGTATCGAGTATATCTCCGGCTTGCACCGATATGGGTTTCCAGAATTCCGGAATCTCGATCACACCGTTCGCGTGGGTGATTTTGGCCTGGGTGTGAGCACCTGCCAGCAATACCCGCGTGGTGGTGTTGAATTTCAGGATCGGGCCTTTGAGGGTGATTTCCAGCCCGGCGTCCTGTGTGGCATTACCCAGTAAACGGTTACCCAGCTCAAACGAGTAGCTGTCGAAGGGGCCGGAAGGCGGTACGCCAATGTCCCAATAACCAATACGAGCGGGTAAGTCCTGAATGGTGGTTTGAGTGCCTGCGGCGATAACTTGAAGAGTGAGCGGTGCATGGTGCAGGGTTTTCAGCAGCTGGGTGTAAACATCGCCATTATTGACGCGCTGGTCGGCCAGAATATCGCGCAGGTAGGCGCGGTTGGTTTCGATGCCATACAGTTCACTGCTTGCCAGTGCTTGTGACAGACCAGCAAGCGCCTGTGCACGGCTGTCGGCCGTGACGATGATTTTGGCAAGCATGGGGTCGAACAGCGCTGGCACGGTGGTGCCGGATTCGACCCAGGTATCGATTCTTAAACGACCTTGCTCAACCGCAGCTGGCCATTCAACACGGCTTAATAAACCAGCAGACGGCTGGAAATCCAGTGCCGGGTCTTCGGCGTAGATACGGGCCTGAATAGCGTGGCCTACAGGCTGAAGCGTGGCCTGGTATTGATCGAGGTGCAGGTTGTCTTTACCGGCTTGAACGCCTGGTAGACGTACCATCCATTCCACCAGATCAACGCCGTAGACTTCTTCAGTGACACCGTGTTCTACCTGTAAGCGAGTATTCACTTCGAGGAAGTAAAACTGGCCGTTGGCGGCATCAAAAATAAACTCGACAGTACCGGCACTCTGGTAGTTTACGGCAGCAGTCAGGCGTCGGGCGGTGGTTTGCAATTGCTGGCGTTGGGCATCGGTCAGGCCAGGGGCTGGGGTTTCTTCGAGGACTTTCTGGTTGCGACGCTGCAAGGAGCAATCGCGTTCACCCAGGGTGATGACGTTGCCGTTACCGTCGCCAAAGACCTGCACTTCGATGTGGCGGGCTTTTTCGACGAATTTTTCCAGAAACACGCCGTCATTGGCGAAGTTGTTGGCGCTCAGGCGTTTGACGCTATCCCAGGCTCCGCTCAGTTCCTGGTCGCTGTAGCACAGTTGCATGCCGATACCGCCACCACCGGCGGTGCTTTTCAGCATCACCGGGTAGCCGATGTGTTTGGCAGCGTCGCGGGCGGCGGTGAGGTCGGTGAGTAGTTCGGTGCCGGGTAGCAGTGGCACGCTATTCTGTTCGGCCAGGGTGCGGGCGCTGTGCTTGAGACCAAAGGCGGTCATGTGCTCCGGGCGAGGGCCAAGAAAGTAAATGCCCGCTGCACTGCAAGCACTGGCAAAATCGGGGTTTTCACTGAGGAAACCGTAGCCGGGGTGGATGGCATTGGCACCGGTTTGGCGGGCGATTGCCAGTATACGATCCTGGTTCAGATAAGTGGCAGTGACCGGGCCTTCACCGAGACAAACGGCTTCATCGGCCTGTTGTACATGCAGGGAGTGTTGGTCTTGCTGGTGGTAAACGGCCACTGAGCCAATACCCAGTTTTTTCAGGGTGCGGATGATACGGCAGGCGATGGCGCCACGGTTGGCAATCAGTACTTTGGTCAGCATGAGCGTTCAGGCTCCGTTGTTCAGCTCGCAGGCCGTCCTGCGAATATTCTGGAACCAGCGCGGGTCGTCCCGCCGGTTTTTATTCGGTGCTGGTTGGCTTTTACCCAATACTGGATGTAATACGCCTGCGGCGATTACATCCTGCAGTTTGGCCGCCTGGGTTACTCCCACACCAACACTTCGATGGGGGTCGGGTTATAACCGTTACACGGGTTGTTCAACTGTGGGCAGTTGGAGATCAGCACCAGGGTGTTTTTCAGGGCTTTTAATTCAACGTATTTACCGGCACCGGAGATGCCATCAGCGAAGGTCAGGCCTCCGTCGGCAGTGATCGGGACGTTCATAAAGAAGTTGATGTTGTGGGTGATGTCGGCTTTGTCGAGGCCATATTCTTCATGCTCGTTGATGGCCAGCATCCAGCTGTCGCGACAGGCATGCATGCATTTTTTTTCCAGTGCGTAACGCACGGTGTTGGATTCGGTGGCACAGGCACCACCGAGGGTGTCGTGGCGGCCACAGGTGTCGGCGACGATTTCCAGTAACGGGTTGTTGTCGTTGGTGCGCAGGATGGAACCGGCGGTCAGGTAGACGTTGCCCTGTTCGCGAATGGTGTCCATGGCGCTGTAGCGTTCGCTGACATCGTCGGCATTGTAGAACAGCGTATCGGCGGCCTGGTTGCCTTCGAGGTCGAGAATACGAAGGGTCTGACCGGCTTCAATACGGTGCAGGAAATAGTCTCCGGCAGCGACGGTTTGGCGGAAGCTGGCGTCGTCCGGGTGCAGCGTGCTTGCTTTAATCATAATCTTTGCTCCTCAGACGGATGTCAGTCCATGAATGTGTATAACAAGGTGTTCTGGAATCCGCGCTGGTTTTCCGGGCAGTGATTCTTGCAGTTGTCGTTGTCTGCCACCGGCATTGCCTTGGCCAGGGCGTACTGCACCGGTTTGCGCGGGTATGCGGCAAAGCCGGTCGCAGGAGCGGCCATCGGGTGCGGGCAGGTATGCAGAATCACCAGGGTGTCCATTTCAAAGCGCAGGGTAACGGAGTCACCCGCTTTGCCAGCGGGCTGGTAACTGAGGTTACCTTCGTCGTCGGTAAACACCTGACTGAACAGGTTGAGGTTGGCGGCCATGTCTTTACGGTTGAGGCCGTACTTGGCTAGCTCGATCATAAAGCTGTCGTAGCCATTCTGGGTCCAGTCATTGCGTCCCTGCTGGTACGTTACCGGCGGCCAGCGCTCGGCCTGCATGGTTTTGTTCATGTTGCCGCAGACGGTGTCGTGCCAGCCACAGTCGTCCTCGACAATGGAGGCTAAGACGCGGCCCATATCGGAGTACAGGCAATGGCCCTGGGTGAGTTTGAAGGTATGTTGGCACTTCAGACTGTCGGGGGCGTTGTACTTCTCCAGCAGGTCGTTGGGGTTGTACAGCAGCAGGCCAACATTGGCACCGCCTTCCAGATCGGTCAGGGTCAGCAGGGTGCCTTTACGTACCCGCATCGACCAGTGGCTGCCGCCAGTCAGGGTGTCCTGATAAAGGGTTGGGCCAGATTGAAAGGGACTCATCGGGTTCTCCTTAAACGGCATGGCGCGAGGCCAGTGCTGGTTGTTGGATGCGGGTAATTCGCAGTAAGTATGAACTCAGACAAAAGGATGTCGAATCGCTGCTGGTCGGATGTTCTGGGAGGTATCGGAAAATACGGGGTATAGCAAATGGCATGTACACTCCTGAATCAGGGTTAACGGCTTGAAACATTGGTCTGCCAAAACGCCAGACCTCCGGCAGAACAGTCACCAGACTGTTTTGCATGTCTCCCGGGCTTTTATCCCGCCGTGTAACCTCCGATCAGGTGTCAGGCAGTGCAGGCGCACTGTTGCCACATCGGTGAGGTCGACGGCTCTCGGACCAGTCACAGCGCACTGCTGCCGGAACCCTAGCCGTCTATTTGATGGACTATTTCACTGAATTAACAGCAGAGTTGCAAGCGATCTTTATGCCAATGTCGTATCGGAAGCAGGGTACCTGCCTTGTCTTCCTGTGTGAGTGGCTGACGTGGACAGTGCGGGTTTACTGTAATGCCGCCTTGCCCTGAGGCTTTTTGGTATTTGAGTGATGTGGTGGCTGAGCTATTTCAGGGGTTTTGTTTTATTAGTTTGGTATGGGAATCGACCGGTATGGAGGGGCAGGACGATATTTGTGCGCCAATGTGGTGCAAAAATCATAATGATATCGTCGTGAGATTGAAAAGCCACTCCGGGTTCCAGATCTTGCTGCGGCTCCAGATTTTGTACTTTTTACGTTTTGTTCGGTTATTCACACGAACGTCATTCTCCGGGTGTTTATTAGCGGTAATTTTTTGTAAAGTTCGCTCGAAATGTACAGCGGAGATACGCATGAATTACCTGATCGTCGGCCTGGGTGTAACCATTCTGGTTGCTGTTGGTTTTATTGTCTGGACCGGATTTATCAGACGGGCGTCAGATAGTGACTTGCCTTATGTTGCAGTTGGCCCGGTGTTGTCACCTGCTGAGTACTCTTTTTATGGCGTATTGCAATCGGCGTTAGGAAAATCGGCGTTGATCTTGTGCAAGGTGAGGGTGGTGGATGTGATCAAGCCCCGTTCTGGGCTGGATCCCAAAATCTGGCGCTTTCATTTTGACCGCATCGTACAAAAGGAATTCGACTTTGTATTATGTGATCCGGACGATCTGAGTGTGCGTTGCGTTATTGAGCTGGATAATGCCTCCCAAAGTAATGACGAGCGGCAGAAACGGAACGAGTTCCTGACTGCTGCCTGTCAGGCGGCAGACGTGAAAATAATGCTGGTGGATGCTCGGCGGGGGAGTTCGATCAAGGAAATCCGGGAGTTGGCCGGTTACCCATCGGTTACTTCTTCTTTCTCTGCTGACCCGTCCGGTGCTCCGCGGAATGGGATGGAGAGTCAGTATCCATCAACGTTGCTGGTGCCGCCGCCCTTTCCCGGTGATGACGTGCTGACAACGGAAAGGATTGATCCGGATGATGGACAAGCAGCAGATCCATTTTCCCTGTCTGCGCTGGTGAATGAACAGCAGCCAGAAAACCTTGTGGCTGATTTCTCCAGTGATCTTGGCTCAGAATGGGTGGAAGAACGTGGCGTAGCAGCCCCGGTTACGGATGATCCCACACCTGCCTCTGAGCCCGCCAGTCTGGTAAATGCGACGGACACAACATCGATCGGTGTTACTTCAGACACCTTGCCACGGGTATCGGAAGTGGGTCGCGAGGCTATTCGGCGTTCGCTGAAGCAGGCAAGCCCGGCGTCTCTTACTGTCGAACCGCACTGTCCCCGTTGCCAGGCGACGCTGGTAAAGCGCAAGCCCAAATCCGGTAAATTTGCTGGCCAACTGCTTTGGACTTGCAGTACTTTCCCTGAATGTCGTTATGCCGCGCCTTTCAAAGCACATGCAGACAAGGTGCGAAATGACGTCAACGAATCCGCCTGAATTGTTGGCTGTTGGCACCCCGTCACCTGTTTACCGAGACTGTTTTGCATGACACCTCGGACTTTTGTCTTTAATTGTAAAGTTTTGGTGTTTTTTCGATCGGCAGTTGTTGTTAGGTAAAACGGCTCTGATAATGGCCGGGAATTTTTGTTACCGCTCTGTTGCAAGGTACGATTCGTGCTTTCTGCTATGCTGTCAGAGTGTAGTTTGTTGAGTGAAGATCACTGCGGCAGGAGCGTTTTTGTTTTGGCGTCTCCTTGGTGATTCTGGCTGACTACCCTTTGGGCAATTAATGTTTTATTACCTGTCAGTTATGAGGTTTCCGTACTATGGATGTGCTCGAGATATTGGTGTTATTGATCGCACTGGTGCTAATTGCTTTGGTTGTGGCAGTGGTGCTGGTTTCTGTTCAGGCGCTGACATCTCGCAAAAGCTCCAGCTCTTCAGGGACTGAATCCGGGCCGGCTGTCACCGTTCCGGCACCTCAGGTGACGCCGCTGCCAGTTACCGTGCCGGTCGCCATGCCTGTTGATATGGAAGATGAAATTCTTGACGAAGATGCCGAGATGGACGGAGAGTCAGTCGAGGATCTGGTGTTTCCGGGAGATAGCCCGGAAAGCGCAAAAACCACGGAAAAAGAAGCGCCCGTTACACCCCAGCCCCAATACACACCGAACAGTGATGCACCAAGCAGTGATGCACCAAGCAAGGAACAACCTGGCGCCGCCAGTCAGGATCGCCGTTCGCCACCCGCATATCAGCCTGTCAGGGATAATATCCCGGAAGACAGAATCCGGCGTCCCATTGAAGAAGTGAATGTTGCCACGCCCGTACGGCGCAATGATGAAAATTTCCCTTACGTGGCTGGAGGCCCGCTGCTGACACCGCTCGAACGGCTGTTTTATGGTGACCTCAAAACGTCAGTTTCTGACAAAACCGAGATATTCTGTAAAGTCCGGGCGTCAGATATCCTTAATCCAAGGTCGGATCTCAACTTTGAAGAATCCCATTTTGCGGCGGAACAGCTGGCCACCCAGCGTTTTGACTTTGTTTTGTGTGATTCCCGCGATTTCTCGGTGATTGGTGTTATTGAGCTGGACGGCATGAATGAGCGCGAAGGTTTACGCAAGGCACAGCGTGAGGTGTTGCGCAAGTCCGCCGAGTCGGCCAATTTGCCGGTATTGCTGGTGGATATGAAGCGTGGCTATACCATCAAGGAAATACGTGATCGGGTGAATTACTTGCTGCCGAAAGAGAGTGGTGGCTATATGGAAGGTTCACTCAGCCATCAAACGGCGGAGCTGGATGCGCTGTTTGATGAACAGGATGAAGGTATTTCCCAGTACCGGCAGGTGGATTCCGACGACGATGTTGAAGAAGCCACACTGGCTGAGGCTGACGAGGTCGTGGTGAAGAAGAAGGACGTCGCCGCCGTCGCCGTGGCAAAAGACAGTGTTGCCGAAACTCACAAAGACGTCGATAAAAGCGCT
>TARA_R110002167_G_scaffold366415_1_pt1 | contig 19453 bp, 16 predicted proteins | sample TARA_R110002167 | Tara Oceans TARA_R110002167 (sample SAMEA4398238) | marine metagenome | biome: Polar Biome; feature: [MES] marine water layer (ENVO:01000295) within the mesopelagic zone...; material: water (ENVO:00002006), including particulate matter (ENVO:01000060) such... | reverse complement strand
CAGATTTCGGCTCTGAGGGTTGGGGGTTTGAATCCCTCCGGGGTCACTTTTATGTAAAAGCAACTAATTGATTTTCAATTAGTTGCTTTTTTTATTTTCATAAGTGTGTCACTTTTTGCGTCACTTTTTTTTCTATAAAGGACTTACCACATATTAGTTTGATACCATAATACTGTATTTAAACCAAGCCTTTTTAAGGCATTTCTGACTGAAGCGGTTCTACTATATTTCTAATGGCAACAATATATAATAGCGTTTGCGTTATTATATAACTATTAGTTAATTAACACACAGTTATTATCAAATTTTTTGTAATCGAAGTTTGGAATATTAATTATTTAAAAAAGGTTCTCAAAGAACATTACTTTAAATTTTAGGACATGAACTACAGAATATTAATTCTTTTATTATTTTTTTCATTGGTTGCATTTGCTCAAAATTATACTCAGAAGTATAACAGTATTAAAAATCGAACAGAATTTTTTGATTCTAATGGTCAAATGATAGGTTATAAATTTTGGAACAGTTTAAAGGGCCAATGGGAAGTTTATGATGTTGCTAACAATAACAGAACAGAAGATCTTTACGGTAGTTATACTCCATCAATTGACCTGGAACTGGTTAATAAGGTATTGAACTCTAAACAAACAAAATATGATTTAAATCTGAATAGAGTATATGGCCATTTGGAGTTAATTAAAAGCAATATATATAATCGATTTTCTGATTCACAAAAAAGAAATATGGCGTTAGAAAGATTCTCCATTATGGAAAAATCCATAAATGATAATCCCCAAGATTATAGTAAAAATATAGTCACAAATCAAATGATAAGCTTAATCAATACCAATTACTACGAAATAATAGAACTCGTTGAGTCTGAATTTCAACAATCAAACTCTTATTCTGTAGAATCCCTGAATGTGCAAACAAGTCAACAGGTTGTTAATGAAGAAACAATATTAAGCGGTAGATTCAGAGCTAATTTGATTCAAGAATATGAACTTGATAATAATTTAAAAACATATGTATTGGTCAATCAATTAAATGTTATTAGTGAATTGTTCATTGATAATGAAGGGTATAGATTCAAACGGGGAAATAGTGATTGGTTAGGTTCTAGACTTAAGTATACCGGATGGGATGACAGCACAAACAGCCATTTGTTTAGTGATGATTATAATCAAAAAATAGCAATTAAAAGTAATTTTAGTTCAATTACCTGGTATATAAATAAAGTTGGTGAGGATTATGAAAAAATAATTATTTACAATAATATGACAAGAATAAATTAAATTTTATTGTACAAATTATTATAACTCATTATTTCAGGTACAATCCAAAGTTAGTGAGTCCTTAATATAATTAGTTCTTTATTTACATTCCAAATATTAACCAAAACAAAATTAGCATGCCCAGTTTAAGAAAGCAATATTCAATTAAATTACGTGACCAAAAGGATTATGATATTTTAGTTAAAAGTGATTTTAAAACCAATGTTCTTAGTCTGAAAACCACTTTTTTTGATAATCGTACGGAAGCTATTAAAGAAGGGGAACTATTAATTGTAAAGAGTGAGCTTGATGTTTCTGCGGTAACTATAGGTCTAGCTATAATAGGTATAGGGTTAATAGCTTTGGCTGTTAAAGAATTGGGTTGGGAGAGTTTAATAGTTGGATTGTTCATTGCAATTGCAATATTCGATTCTATTGTTAAATCCGAACACACTGCTATTGAATGTCATATTTTAAGAAGACTATATTATCGTTAGCTCCTAATATCTTTTAGCTAAGTTGTTTTTAGTTTTACCAATGACCGATAAAGATTCAAATTTTTATGGCCCGTCAAGCTTAGGAGTGATTTATAAAAGCTTTTTACGGTTTTCCTCATTTGGATTATAATCTAAACACTTATATTTAAACAAAATTATAGTGTAGTAAATGTCTTCAACCATTAACCAGAATCCTGAGCAACTGGCTCGAGATAAAATTGACGCAATGCTACGTCAGGCTGGCTGGGAGGTGCAATCAAAGAACAAGGTAGATTTATCTGCAAGTAAGGGCGTTGCCGTCCGTGAATACCAAACAGATGTTGGTCCTGCAGATTATGTATTATTTGTAGACCGCATCCCTGTCGGAATTATTGAAGCGAAACGAGAAGATGAAGGACATCGACTTACCGTTGTGGAGGAACAGTCCTTGAACTATGCCAACGCTAAATTAAAATACCTCAATAATGATCCCTTACCTTTCGTGTATGAAAGTACAGGAACCATTACAAGATTTACAGATTATAGAGATCCCAAACCACGGGGGAGAAATGTTTTTTGTTTCCATAAACCTGAAACCATTGTAGATTGGTTGAAAAAGGGGAAAAGTTTGCGAGACCGACTATTGTCCATTCCTGCTTTAGACCCCACGGGATTACGTCCTGCCCAAATTATAGCAGTTAATAACTTAGAAGATTCATTTAAAAGAAACCGACCAAAAGCCTTGATTCAAATGGCAACAGGTGCAGGCAAAACCTTTACTGCGGCCACTTTTGTTTATCGTTTGCTAAAACATGCCAATGCTAAACGCGTCTTGTTTCTGGTAGATACAAGAAATCTTGGGGAACAGGCAGAACAGGAATTCATGACCTTTCAGCCGAATGATGACAACCGCAAATTCACAGAATTGTACAATGTACAGCGTTTATCTTCCAGTTATATTTCTTCGGATAGTCAAGTTTGCATTTCGACTATTCAGCGTTTATACTCTATTCTAAAAGGAGAAGAGTTGGACGAAAGTGCTGAGGAAGAAAATCCGGAAGAAAATTCCTGGATGCAAAAACAAATGTCCAAAAAGCAAGCTGTTCCTGTAGAATATACTCCAAAAGTTCCCATAGAACAGTTCGATTTTATTGTTATTGATGAATGTCACAGATCCATATATAATCTTTGGAAACAGGTACTGGATTATTTTGATGCTTTCTTAATTGGCTTAACGGCCACACCCGACAAGAGAACCTTTGGTTTTTTTAATGAAAATGTTGTAAGCCAATACACTTATGAAGAATCTGTAACAGATGGGGTTAATGTGCCCTATGATGTATATACCATAGAAACTGAGATTTCACAAAAAGGGGAAACTATAAAGGCGGGTTGGTTTGTAGACAGGCGTGATAAGCTTACTAGGGCAAAACGTTGGCAACAAGAAGATGAGGATACCGAATACAAACGGAACGACCTGGATAAAAAGGTGGTCAATCCCAGCCAGATCCGAAATATTATCAGAGAATACAAAAAGGCATTAAGGACAACCATATTTCCGAAGCGCGTAGATGAAAATGGCGACTATGAGGTTCCCAAAACTTTGGTGTTTGCCAAAACGGATAGCCATGCAGACGATATTATAAAAATCATACGGGAAGAATTTGATGAAGGCAATGACTTCTGTAAAAAGGTTACCTATAAAATTGAGGAAGATCCAAAATCGGTCTTGAACCGATTTAGAAATTCCTATTATCCTCGTATTGCCGTGACTGTAGACATGATTGCTACGGGAACGGACGTAAAGCCTTTAGAGGTGTTACTTTTTATGCGCGATGTAAAAAGTATCAATTACTTTGAACAAATGAAGGGGCGTGGGACAAGGACCATTAATAGCGACTCCCTACAATTGGTGTCGCGAACAGCAAACAGTAAAACACATTTTGTAATAGTAGATGCCGTAGGTGCCACCAAATCCAAAAAGACCGATAGTAGGCCTTTGGAACGAAAGCCAACGATACCAATGAAGGATTTGTTGGGTGCAGTGACCATGGGTGTAGCAGACGAGGATTTGTTCCTCTCCTTGGCCAATAGGTTAATTAGATTAGAAAAGCAACTTACCGATAAGGAAAAGGACAAATTATTGGAATTTTCTGGAGGTAAGAACTTAAAGCAGATAACCAAAGAGTTGATAACTGCTTTTGATCAAGACGAGATTGAAAATAATGCACAAAACATTCTCGCAGCTACCCCGCGCAACGAACAGGCCCCAGCATTGCATGAGGAGGCCAAAAAGAAGGCCCAGGAAGCATTAATTCTTCAGGCGGCCACAACTTTTAATGGAGAATTGAACAACTATCTAGAAAACGTTCGTAAGGAACACGAACAAATTATAGATAGCTATAACATAGATACCGTTACCAAAAGCGAGTGGGACAGCACTTCAGTATATAAGGCAAAGGAACTGGTCAAAGATTTTACGAATTATCTAGAGCTCCACAAAGATGAGATAAAGGCATTGAGTATATTCTATAATCAGCCTTATAATAGAAGGGATATTACCTTTAAAATGATCAAGGATGTTTTTGATAAAATGAAACTGGAAAAACCTTTGTTGGCTCCAGACTCCGTATGGAATGCCTATGCTGCCCTTGAGGAGGTAAAAAGTGAACAACCAAAAGACCAGCTAACAGCTTTGGTATCTCTTATACGTAGGGCTTGTGGTATTGATAAAGAATTGAAGCCATATGACCAGACTATAGAAAAAAACTTTAATGCCTGGTTGTTTAAACAACATGCCGGTCAGCATAACCGTTTTACATCAGAGCAAATGGATTGGCTTCGTATGATTAAAGATCATGTGGTGAGTAGTTATCATATGGATTTGGATGATTTGGACTATACTCCTTTTGATGCTCAAGGAGGGAAGGGCAAAATGTATCAATTATTTGGTAAGGAAATGAACGGAATTATTGATGAACTTAATGAAGTATTGGCAGCATAATGAGTGAAGACGGGAAAAATGATTGGGCTGAAGCTTCAATAGTTAAAGACTTAAACTACCTTAGAACAGGTGTTAAAGAATATGATGGTAAAAAAGTCTACTACTCCACGGGGAGTATAAAAGATGATTCAATCAATTCGGAAGGATCTTACACTTACAGCGATAGACCTTCAAGAGCAAATAGAGTTGGTCAAATAGGGGATATATTTCAAGCGCGAATGAAGGATACAGATAAGGCCGTATTGATTAATGATAGTTTAAAAGAACAACTCTTTTCAACTGGTTTTTTTCAAATCAGAACTGATCCCAAGACTTTACTTCCAAAGTATTTGTTTCATTACTTCAAGTCCTTTGTATTTCTTAATCAAAAAGATTCTAATTGTTCAGGTTCGACACAATCAGCTCTTAATGATAAATCAGCTCAGAAATTAAGTGTGCCAATAGCGCCAATACCAATTCAACGCGCTATAGTATCCAAAATAGAAGAACTCTTTTCAGATTTAGACGAAGGCATAGCCGACCTCAAAAAAGCAAAAGACCAATTAAAAGTTTATCGGCAAGCAGTATTGAAAAAAGCGTTTGAAGGAGAATTTACTAGAGAATGGAGGGAAAATCACCCCACAAAGACTAGCCCAATAGATTTATTGTTTGAAATTAAAGAAGAACGTGAGAAACTTTATCAGCAAAGATTAGAAGAATGGAAAATGGCTGTTTTTCATTGGGAAAACGAAGGCTCAATAGGCAAAAAGCCGAGCAAACCTAAATCTTCTAAGACTTCGCCTCCTATACAGCCTGTAGATTTAAAAGATCGCCAAGTATTACCAAGTGGCTGGCAATGGAGTAAGCTGGATCATTGTTCTTCAGTAATTGTGGATTGTCCACACTCCACCCCTAAATGGTCAGATACTGGATTTATTTGTTTAAGAACCACTAACTTCTTTAGAGATCAATTGGATCTAAATGAAGTTAGATATGTTTCGAAAGAGACCTATATCCAAAGAACAGAGAGATTAAAACCAAAAAGAAATGATATTTTGTATAGTCGTGAAGGAGGGATTTTGGGTATTTCATGTATTTTAGACACTGATGAAGCCGTGTGCTTGGGGCAAAGGATGATGTTGATAAGGATTGGTCAGAATTGCTCTCCAAAATACTTTTCATATTATCTGAACTCACCTAATATTTTGTCACTGGTAAATTCTCTTATTACTGGTTGTGCAGCACCCCATATCAATGTTGGCGATGTAAAAAACTACATTATTCCACTTAGTTCGACAGAAGAACAACACAAAATCGTCCGCGAAATTGAATCCCGATTATCCGTTTGTGATAAGGTAGAGGAGAGTATTAAGGAGAGTTTAGAAAAGGCCGGGGCCTTGCGCCAAAGTATCCTAAAAAAAGCCTTTGAGGGTAAATTGTTGAGTGCAGAAGAAGTTGCAAAATGCAAACAGCACAAAGATTATGAGCCGGCGAGTGTTTTGTTGGAAAGGATTAAAAAGGAGAAAAAGAAGAGATAATTTATTTGAAAATAATATGAGCAGATTAGTCATACAAGATAAAATAGCACAATCATTGGCTGTTTTTGCAACTAAAATTAATATCCTTAGCACTAACAATGAATTTTCTTGGAATTCATTAGCTGAGAACATATTTATTCCATTTTTGAATCTAACTCTTGATGGTAATTTTATAAATGAAAATATAGAATCATTAAAAAACATTCCATCCATTGACCTAACAGATAGAGAAAATAGGATTACTGTGCAAGTAACTTCAACAGGTAGTTTTGCTAAAGTTAAGTCTAGTCTGGAGAAATTTTTTGATAATACCTTAGAGGAGGATTTTGATAGCATTTATTTTCTAATTCTGAAAGATAAAAAAGGCTTTAATATTTCAATAGACCAAAAAGAACAATTAAATAATATTATTCAAGATAGAATTGTTTTTGATTCAAATAGGCATATTCTTGATTTCGGGAAGTTATATACTTTAAGTAATAAAATTGAAATAGATGAATTAGAAGAATTACATAATAATCTAGAAAAAGAACTAGGAATTATAAGTGAACAATTATTAAAAAACAGTCCTGCAGTAACAGTATTATTTGATGATGGAATTGTAGAAACTGCTTATAATATCATTAAAGGTTTAATTGAGAGAGATTTAAGAATAAGATATTTTTCTGAACCACTGGAAAAGGTTATTAAAGATAAAGGGTTGAAATCGGAATATTGTCAAAGATTATATGATTTAAGCACTAGTAGTAGTGCGACTTTAATTTTATCTACCGAAAAGTATGTTAAAAGAATAGAAAATAATCAAATTTCAAATTTTGAATTAGATACACTTAAAAACCCTCATTTAAAACATATCTTAATTAAATTCGACTATAATGCTACATTTAGAAATTTTGATTGGATTTCGCCTACGATAAGGAAAGGAAATATACAGAACATTAATTTCGTCATAAATTATGCGAGTAATGAATTACATAAAGTAAATAAGGTTATTGAGATTCAGGATTATTCTGATTTTGAAACCATAATAAAACTATATGATACAAAAGCGTCATTTGGTGTAGTTGTTAGTGCAAGAGATTCAAAAAAGAAAGTAGGTTATAAACTATTACCATCCACTAATGAATTAACGGGTACAATAACAAATTATTTATTTATATCTAAAGGCAGCGTCCTTAGAACAACCGCTCAACAATTCTATCGAGAAAATCCAAAATTAAAAACTAATAATCAAAATATTTTTCTTTTTCTACCAAAAGAAAGAAGTCAAGTTAGACTGGAAGATAGATTGGGTAATGCACGTAGAGCTTTTAAAGTGAAACGAGCATTTTATTTGGATGAATTTATAAGTAAATATATAGCTAACGAAATAACAGTCCAAAATTCCAATGCAAAATTCAGTTCTACCAAGAATTTTATTGAGCCTGAATTAAAAGCTATTGAAGGAGAGTTATCTGATTTTGATCAAATCGAAAATTGGATATTATCAGAGTTTGACCCAATTTTAATTATCACTGGTGGCGGAGGTATTGGTAAAACTACTTTAGCAAGAGAAATTGCGGATAGATATTATCAAATAAACACCAATGCTCATATTGTTTTTATTGAAGCATCTAACCCTCAGGTAATAAACAACTTAACAAGGCTTTCTGAAATAAAAAAAATTGATTTATTCGATTTTTATTCTGCTATGGAAGAGCATTCTAATATAAGTAGAGACTTATTTCGTGTTACTATAGATAACGGTAACTTACTTTTGATAATTGATGGATTAGATGAAGTCTTTTCAAGAATTCCAGATTTTGACGTAGAATATTTTATTAAAAGTGTGAGCACAGATTTTGTAAAACAAATTGGAGTTGGAAAAGTACTTTTAACTTGTAGAACATATTTTTGGAAGGAACAAATTTCTAAAGATAACAGTATAAATCATTTTGAAATTGAACCATTTAGTCTTGATCATGCTAATAAATTTTACACAAGGAAATTTGATGATTCAAAGAAAGTAAAAAAAGCTATAAAACTCCTGACTGAATTAGATGTAGAGAAAAATGAAGGTCAAAAATTCTTACCTTTTGTTGTTGATATAGTAGGAGAGATTATTGATTCAGATAATGATATACTCACCGATCATGACGAAATAAATTTGAAGTACTTAGAGACAAAAAAGCAGAATGATTTTATTGTTTATAGTTTATTAAAGCGGGAAAAAATTAAAATAGGTATAGATATAATTGACCAAATTGAATTTATGATTCATTTAGCAGTTTTCTATCAAGGCTCGATCAAGAAAAATGAAATTGATAGATTAAAAACAACAGGTCTTAATTTTAATATTGATGATAAAAAAATTGAATCTTTAAAATCACATCCATTGATCAATGTAAGTGAGAATCAAATTGGTTTTAAATATGATTTCTTTGATTTATTTTTTAAAACACTTTATTTGTCATCATTTATTTCTATCGATAGTAATGAAATAATCAGTAAACAAGTTATTGATATTTTGTTGCAAGAAGGGAAATTTGGATCGAGTTTGTTTTATGAAGTTGCAAAAAGAAGTGAATCAAACTGGAGTGAAGATAATGTTTTGAAAATTTCAGATTTAATAGGATCGATTGATGCTTTTGATTTTAAAGATTATAAGGAACCTCAAAAAATTAAGCATCAAGTAAAATCTTCACTCTTTGCGCTAGCATTAATGATTAATCAAATCCATTCTAATAATCAAACTTCATCAAACACCAAATTATTGAAATCTATGTTTGGGTCCAACAACATTGTTAAAGGACTTTCGTTAGTTAACTTTGGAATTCTGGATGGCAACATAAAATTTGATTTTTCCGATTTAAGATTGGAGAATTCGTATTTTGATTCTTATGATTCTTTTTGGGATTGTAAGTTTAATAGTGAAACTACTTTTGTGGATTCTACATTTTTTAATATGTCAGATTACTCTAGGTCGCATTCACGTGGCATAACATTAAAGAATTTTGTTAACTCTAAACACGATACAACTTTCGAAAATTATTTTCAAGAACAAGCACATGGAACAGTTTCGTTAAGAAATAATATATCTAATTCTTTATCGAAATATTTCAGAATATTTTATACGAATGGCGCTATACATGATAAAGACAATAAGTCAACGGTCAATGCACAATATCATTCAAAGTATAAAAGACACTTGCCTCTTAATGTAATTGAAAAGGCACTTATCCAATTTGATTTTTTAAAAATTGAATTTGATAAAACGAGAAGAGAAGATGTCGCATCTATCTCTTATGAATTTAGAGAAGATGTTTTTAAATTTCTTCAAGAAGGTGTGGAATCTAAAAAAATGAAGACTGCAATAGATTTAATGTTTAATATTTTAATTAACTAACAATTTCTATGACAGACTCAAGTATAATATCAAAAATATGGAACCTTGCCAACGTACTTCGTGATGATGGAGTTGGCTATGGGGATTATTTGGAACAAATTACCTATTTACTATTCCTTAAAATGGCAGACGAGCTTAATAAGCCACCTTATAATAAAGGCTTGCTATTTCCCAGATTAAAAGATGTGGAAGGAAATGAGTTGGAAGATGCTGAAGTTTGTGACTGGGAAACTCTTTCGGGCAAGCGTGGTGCGGAATTGGAGTCTTTTTATAGTCAATTATTACGTAGTCTTTCTGCTGAAAAGGGAACTCTGGGGCAGATCTTTACCAAAAGTCAGAACAAAATTCAGGATCCAGCTAAATTGTTGAAAGTCATCAATCTTATAGACAAAGAGGATTGGTCCATGATGGGTGCAGATATAAAAGGTAAGATCTACGAAGGTTTGTTGGAGAAAAATGCAGAGGATACCAAAAGTGGGGCTGGTCAATATTTTACGCCTAGGGCCTTAATTAAGACAATGGTGGCCTGTGTGCAGCCAAAACCAATGAAAACCATTACAGATCCTGCCTGTGGCACTGGTGGGTTCTTTTTGGCGGCATATGATTGGATTGTAGCCAACAATAAATTGGATAGGGACGAGAAGGAGTTCCTAAAAAACAAAACCTTTCATGGCAATGAGATTGTGGCCAATACCCGTAGAATGTGTTTAATGAACATGTACCTGCATAACATTGGTGAAATAGATGGGGAATCCTTAATTAATCCAAATGATGCATTGATCGCAGATGATGGAAACCGGTATGATTATGTATTGGCGAATCCCCCCTTTGGTAAAAAGAGCAGTATGACTTTTACCAATGAGCAAGGGGAAATTGAAAAGGAAGATTTAAGTTATAACCGCCAGGATTTTTGGGAAACTACCTCTAACAAGCAGCTAAACTTTTTACAGCATATAAAAACCCAACTTAAAATTCATGGAGAGGCCGCAGTGGTGCTTCCAGATAATGTATTATTTGAGGGTGGAGCAGGAGAGGAGGTTCGTAAGCAATTATTGAAAACTACTGAACTGCATACTATACTGCGACTACCTACTGGTATTTTTTATGCTCAAGGGGTAAAGGCAAACGTGTTGTTTTTTAATAATAAGCCAGCAAGTAAAGACCCTTGGACCAAGGACATTTGGTTTTATGACTACAGGACCAACGTTCATCATACTCCTAAAAAGAATCCAATGCGCCAAGAGAATTTGGCAGAGTTTGTGGAATTGTACAATTCCAATAACATCAACAAACGAAAGGAGACATGGAGTGAGGATAATGAAGAAGGCAGGTGGCGAAAATACAATTATGAAGATATCATAGCCCGGGATAAAACCAGTCTGGATATCTTTTGGCTAAAAGATAAAAGCCTAACCGATCTGGACAATCTACCCGATCCAGACGTACTTGCTAGTGAAATTATCGAAAATATAGAAGCAGGGCTCAACAGTTTTAGGGAAATCATGGAGACCATAAATGGGGAGGAGGAATAGCTAGCCTATTAAGGTTATAATTATTAAGAGTTTTAATGAGCGTAGAAATTGAAATTGTCAAGCAGGAAATATTAGAATCAATTGATCAGCTTATAAGGGAATTGCAAGCAGAGCAAGAGGCTTATTTTGAGGTGCCGATGCAATTTTCTATTGATAGCTTGCACACTGGTTTGGAGGTTGGTGCCTTGTCCAAATTAGATCTAAGGGGATTTCAGGTCAAGCACGGCATTAAAGTTGGAACTAATGTCTTAAGTTGGTCCAAAGAATATAAAAAAGAGGTTGTGTCTAACTATATGGTCACAATCCTCGCAAACGTAATGGATACTTTGGAAATTTTAAGGGTTAAGTCACTACAGCAATTTGATTTTAACTCCCCTAAAAAACTAAAACAATTTTTTATACAACAGCTAAAGTATTATCATAAGCTGTCCACTGGTCACGAAGGTCTATTATATATTGACCCCGACTATAGGTCTCGGACCAACAATTTATTAAAAAGTAGATTTGATGCGATTTGGTTTATAAACGAACAATATACAGTATTCCCCCTGGAACATAAGCCGGATTCTTATAAGAAATCCAAGGATGCGGATTACCCATTTATTGATTTTAATGTTTGTCAATGGATTGATTTTGAAACATCCTATAACATAATTCCTTTACTAAAAAAATGTCTTTCCAAAAATCTAGAACCAATAATTGCGGAAGGGGAAACCGCACGTGATGTAATAAATGATCGACCTTTAAATGAATATCGTTCAAAAATTTTTAAGTCTGCTGAGGCTGAAGATTTATTCCGAATGGTTTTAAGCGAATTTGACGGGTTGAATGAGGAAGGAATTGCAAACAGTCATGGATTCCAAGTTTTATGCGAGGCGTTTTATTCTTTATACAAAGACGATAATTCCATCTTTAAGCATAAAGTATCCATGGTTAAGTTTATTTTTTACTTAAAAGAGGAGTACCAGGCTAAAATAAAGAGCAAGACAAAATTATCTGACGGTACTGCTCATCGTAATGATATAAGACAATTGCTTTCTGATAATCTTGAATATCAAAGATTAAAGATTAAATAAGGTATTCTTTTGAAGCAAAATTCCATTTTAAAAGAATAAAGTTCCATTTTTATGGAATAGACTATTTCCCAATTTTACCATGCATTTAAATTATAAATCATGGTAGAAAAAACAACACAGGTACATCACATAAGTGCCAATGATTTGACCCGCACCATTCTGGATGGGGTTGAACAAAAAATCAATGCCTTTGAACAAAGGTTAATTTCCAAAGAACCTCCAGAATTCCTGGATAGAAAACAAGTGGCCGAATTTCTTGGAATCTCCTTGGTGACCGTTCACGATTGGTCTAAGAAAGGGGTATTGGTGCCGTTTAAAATTGGCAACAGGATTCGGTACAAGCGGGAGGATATTATTGAAACCCTTGAAAGATCCAGGCAATCATGAAGTTTAAGGAGAAGAACAGAACCATAAACGTTCCCCTAGGGCAATGGGGAGGGTTTATGGTTAACCGAAATGCTGGTTGCCGTCCATGTGTGTTGTTGAAATTTCAAAAAAAGATAGTGGATTATGGAAAAGAATAATGGTCAGAAAGAGGAAATATCACCTCAAAAAAAAGAATCTAGTCTATGGGTTGTTGATGTGCAGGAAGGTGTGCATAAGAATGAGAAAATGGGCGATACGGTCTTTCATAAAGCGGAAAACTATTTATCTAAGTATTATGACATTAGAACCAATGTGATATCATTGGAAACAGAAATCAGTGAAAGAGGAAAAAACAAATGGGTGCCATGCAATGAAAACGATCTTTTTATTGAATTACAGAAAAATGAAATAAAATTATCCATGGCTAACTTATTGGCTATTTTGAAAAGCAACTACTCCGTAGATTATAATCCTCTTTTGGAATATTTCAAGGAATTAACTTCGTGGGACGAAACCACGGACTATATTGCACAATATGCTAATTATGTTCAGCTTGCTCCTGAGGAAAGTAGGGAACAGTTCAATTATCATTTTAAAAAGTGGTTAGTGCGCGCTGTAAAATGTGCCACTATAGATGGGTATTTCAATAAACAAGCCTTTGTACTTACTGATGATGGTAAGGGGCAAAATATCGGGAAATCCTCTTGGTGTCGATTTTTATGTCCTCCAAGTCTTTCAAAATATATAGCCGAGGATATTGGAAACAACGATAAGGATTCTCGGTTGCTGATTTGCAAAAACCTTTTGATAAACCTGGATGAGTTGGCGGTCTTGTCCAGAAAGGAAATTAATCAGTTGAAGGCTATGTTTTCTAAAGATCAGGTCAATGACCGTTTACCTTATGACCGTAAGAACTCTATTATTCAAAGGGTAGCCTCTTTTATCGGGTCAACCAATAAATCTACATTTTTACAGGATGAAACAGGTAGTGTGCGATGGCTTTGTTTTGTTGTGGAGGGCATAGATTGGAACTATTCAAAAGAGTTTAGTATAGACGATCTGTGGGCTCAGGCATATGCCTTGTCTCAAGATAGTTCCTTTGATGAAACCATGACTCCAGAAGATATTGCCCAGAACGAACTTCGAAACAATAAGTTTCAAGACCTGTCCCAGGAGGCCGAGCTGCTACAAAAAATGTTCCGGGTGCCGGTGAATGTAGAGGTGGCCGAATTCATGCAGGCTACGGAGGTTATCCATGAAATCAATAAGATTTTTCCAGGCTTTAAGTTGAATAAAATGATGATGGGACGGGCATTGGTAGGTGCAGGCTATGAGCGGGTTAAAAGGAAAGGTCGATATGGGTATTTACTGGTAAAACATTTTGATCTGTAAATCAACCTACCTGCTTACCTGCTACTTTATATAGTGTTGGTGTTAAAGGGGTTATGGTAGGGTAACTGCAATTTGGCAATTACCTTTTTTGGGTTCATTGTTTACCTCAGGGTAACTGATATGGGTATGCAGTATTTCGTTAATTAACTGAAAATCAAGTCCCGGGTAACTGGGTAATTAATATGTACAAATTTGACAAAAATAGAAGAAGGGCAAAACAGTGTCCCTGTGGCAGAAGCAATAGAAATGGAAAATTTGCACCATATGCAGGTTATGAGGAATATGGTTATTGCCATAGTTGCTGCAAGTCGTTTGCCCCAAAGCAAAAAGAATATATTCCAGTATATGTGCCTGAAAAACCTAAATTCGTAAGCTATATCGGCGATTCAATTTTTAAAAAGTCATTAATTAACCGGGCAGATAATAAGTTTTATCAATTTATTTCATACAAGTTTGGTAGTGGTCAAGCAGATATGATTTTCGATAAGTATTGTCTAGGCACTGCTGCTCGTTGGAAAGGAGCCACTGTATTTTGGCAAGTGGATCGAGAGTTAAGGGTGCGTACTGGAAAAGTAATGCTATACAATCCTAACACGGGGAGACGTGTTAAACAGTGCAACGATTGGGCACATTCCATTTTGAAAAGAACACATTATTTTTCAGACTTTAATTTGGAACAATGCCTTTTTGGACTTTATTTGGTGGACGAAACTAATGCCAATATCCCTATAGCGATAGTGGAAAGCGAGAAAACGGCCTGTATTATGAGTTTGTTTTGTCCTGAGTATATTTGGTTGGCATGCGGCGGTTTAAGCGCCCTAAGCTATGAGAAAATCAAGCCTATAAAGAGGCATAAAATAGTTCTTTTTCCAGATCTAGGCCCGGGAGGAGATGAGAGTCCGTACGCCCTATGGAGTGAGAAGGCGAAGGAATATAATGCCCTAGGTTGCAAAATAAGTGTGTCTGATAAACTTGAAAGAAGGGCCACCGAAAAGCAGCGGAGGGAGAAGTGGGATATTGCGGATTTTTGTGTGTAGTGGTTCTAGAAAGGATGCTTGTTAGACTGTGTATGATATCCAAGGAGGCTGGATCAGTGGGTGGAATGGTACAATTCCGAAAGGAGGCATACTGGAAATATCGCCAACGGATCCTCCCTGTTCGGTTTCCCTTAGTGCCTTGACAATCTGGCTTTCCGTAAACTTAGTTCTTTTCATGTGACAGTTAAAATTTAAAATTAATAAGTTCGTATTTTATACTTTCCTATTTTTAGGGAAGCCTACACCTGTACTGACGAACAGGAACAGAATACTAAGGCAAATTTACTTGGGTAAGCAAGCACATCATTGCAATGCCCTAAAGGACAATCAAAGGGTAAGTATTTAGAAAAGAGGGATCGGGGGATAGAGGATGTCATTACCTGGGGAGGTCTCCCAAGCTACGTGTAGCTATATGGAGAAGTCAGCAAAGGTCATAGTACCTATGGGAAACGAGCTGATATCAAAACAGAGGTCTCCCAAGCGATGAAGGACCGAACGTAAATTTCCATGAAATTAGAATAGGAATATTCTTTTTTGCATAGACTATTCATAAAGTAGCGGATAGCTTTAGTTGGTGAAAAGAGCAGCTATTGTGATGATTTACAAACCGCCTTTACGAGACCCGTACGTACGGTGGTGTGAGAGGCGCACTCCGTCAGTCAATGGCGGAGTCGTCACTCGATTGGTGTAAGTTGCTTCTCACAAACTTGACTTTACATTAAATCTTTTCCGATTCTCTGGAAATTTGTCAATCATAAAAAATTGAGTACTGTGTTTTTTGTAAAATTGGTTTTTCGTCAATTTCACACTTTTTTTGAATGTCTTTTCAAAAACTCTTCTTTTAGCTCTATTTGGAAGTTTTAAATTCTCGTCAACTTGTACATTTTTGGCTCTTTTATTTAAACCGTCTTTTGAGGTCTCTTCCTTTAAGTATTTATTATAAACATTTTTGAAAGTCAACTCAGAACTAATAAATCTATAGGTTGAAGGAAAACGACTATTTGCGTTTTGTAATCTTTCAAATGCATGATTTATATTAAATGAATCTAAAAGTTCCACATAAAATTCATTGTAACGTATTAAAATGTCTTCAGCATTTATTTTATCAAAGGAACCAATAAATCCCCAGAATGGTGCAGGATGGGCTACTTTGATTAGCTCCATTAAATAAGCTCCTTTACATACAGCTAGCGTTATAAATAGATTATTGCCGATTGTAGAATTAATGCCAATAAGCTTTTCATATAATTCAACCCATTGGATAAATTCTCCCGAAACTAGACCAAGACCTTTTTTATTTCCGTGAATTTCAAAATGAATCATCGGGAATACTCTACTATTTTCACAATCACTTTTGATCCTGTCTAATGCATCAAAGAATTCCATTTTATTTTTAATTTGTACTAATTTTGCAGTAAATGGATTCCCTAATTGTTGTTGTTTCCATCTTAAAAGGTCATCGTAAAGTTCCTTTCCTGTCTCTTTTTCTTGAGAAGGATCAAGAGACTCAATAACATAAATTGTATTAAAATTTATAGAACTAATTTCTTTCATAAGTTATGCTAACAATTGGATAAATCTATTATATGTCTAATATAGCTAATCTTTTAATTTGGTAAATTTTCATGTCCTAATTATTATTTAGTCTGTTCGGCCTGTGGATATGATATGTTGAACCTATGGTGCACCTGTGGTGCTTTTTTCTTTACGGCTAGGGTTAATGGTGGTGAAAAATCAATGAATATAGGGTTGGAGGCTTGTTATACTGTTGTGCAAGTGAGGTGAGCCTGTGGTGTTTTTTTAATGAAAGATATTGACAAGGGAACGGAGCTGTTTTATTAATTGAAGAAAGAGGCGTTTAGGGGGTAAAGAAAATATTAAGGTAATGGAACAGCACTAGTGCTAATCATAGGATGCGTTGTACACAGTTTTTTTAGGCTATTTTTCCTGAAACAGCCAATAAACAAATCTTTTGCTTAATAAGGTTTACCATTTCTCCAGTATTGCTCAAAGCATTTATTTCAGCTCTTGTTATAACTATAATTTTTCTTTTTTGAGCAAGATGATAGGCTATTGTATTATGGGCTGCATTTAATTCATCTGCATTTCCAGTTATTCCATTATTAGCAATTAAAATTCCGAAATCTAATCCTCTTGAAGCTACTTTTTGACAAAACCAATTTACCTCAATACTTGAAACAGGTTTTGTCCAGTTTTTACATTCTATGAGCACAACATTCGGAAGAAAATTAAGTCCATATCTAGATTTGTCATTCCAAATAGCAACGTCAATTTCTTCATTATTATATGCATTCATTTGATTTCTTAAGGCAATAGAAACGCCCGGAATGGTCTCAAATAAATAGCACGCTAAATCTTCAAAAGCTCTTCCTTTGATTTGATTCGTTCCTCCATTATCGCAAATATGCAAATGACCCGCTAAAGTATGATTAGAATAGTTAGCCATTTTATCTTTGATTATGTACTACTTCATTTCTAATTTTTCTTATAGTTTCATTGAAATCATTTTCATTTAGTCTTTCAATGAAGTCAGAAATCTGAATGAATAAATATCTTGAGGTATTTGGAAGTTCTTCCTTGGTAATACCTTTTAAATAATCGTAAAAGATTAAACAACTTTCGGCAGAATTATTACTAATAAGCTTGTTTAAAGTGTTTTGAAGACCTTCTAGATTTCTAGTATTAAGTTCTTTTTTAATTTCAATCAGAATTGGATTACCAATGACGTTACTCAACTTGTCACTCCAAATACAGAAATCTGTATAAAATTTTGAGTCGAAATCTAACTTGTTTTGAATTACATTTAATTGGTATTTTTCAAAAATGTCTTTGAATAGGTGTTCATAATTTTGTTCCTTATTTTTATCTAGATTCAAATAGTTATTATGAATATCTATGTAGTAATTAGGAAATCCTCCACCATAAAACTTATGTTTTTTGATTGTAGTACTTTTTTTCTTTGGCTTTAATTTTTTTAGAAAAATATCAAGATTAAATTTTATTTTTTCAATTTCCGTTGAAGTTGCGTGTACGTAGGTTGAATCAAAAAGAAAATCTGGGTCATTATCATATTCAGCGATAACAGAAAATATTGGTTTATTTCTACTTACACCAATTCCAGCCTCAAATGCAATTTTAGGATTAGATGAGCTGTAAATTAAAAAAAGGAAATCACATTCATGAATTGCGTTTTTAATAGCTTTTTGAAATGAGCTACCATATTCCATATCATTCCTTGAATCGAAAACTTCAATTCCTTGTTCGGTCAACAAGTTTGTTATTTCAGAGATATTATCTTTAAAACTGTATGATAAAAATGCTTTCATTTGTTTGTTTCAAAAATGTGTTCAATGGTCTTGTTTATGAAACGTAGCGTATAAAAAGACGCTAAATTTTCGGATAAACACAGAGCCGAGTTTTTCTTTTTAACTTATCAATCTTAAAAGCCAAATTTAAGAATTTGGCGGACTTGGCAAATAAACCCAAGCCCTTAAATTTAGCACTTTATACCCTATTGGCTATGGGTGTTGTTAGTGGCAGCCTTTTATAATTCATCCTCAAAAGTATTGTCCCAGAATTCATAATTTTCAGCGAACCATCCTAAGTGTTTTGATAAACCTTCTAAATCCGGAAAAAGTGTTAAATAATTTATTCCGTATTGATTTAGCATGAAAAACAGTTCTTTTTTCAGCTCTTTTTTAATTATGATTTTTTCAAGTTGGCCATCTTTAGTTTCGTCGTCTAGGCACAGAGCTGGTTCGCTGTGAACCGAAAAATAGCCGAGTTGATTTATTATCCTGCTTGAAGACGAATTTGGTTGGTGAAAACCAATTTTATTTTTTTTGTCCGTCAGGTTAAAGGGAGTTTCGGTTTTATTATCAATTACTTTATTGGGATGATAAACAAAGATAGCCCCATCCTTATCTTCATTTTCAGATGCTGCAAAAAATGCTGCCACCAATGGATTATGTGTCCAATCTAGAAATCTTGTAGGTAATCCAGTATGTTGGGCTACAGCTAACAATTCCCAGTCCGATTTTAAATCTTTTTCTAAATGGGCAATTGCTCTTCTTTTCCAGTGAAAGAATAGAGATTCATCACTAACTTTTGAATATGGAGGTCTTCCAGCTTTAGGGTGCAATTTCCATGAAATATCACTCTGACCTCTAAATTTGAACCAACTCGTTTTTCGATAATATTCAAGTCTGTTATGAAAGTCTTTAATAGTCTTAAGTTCAATTTCTTTCATTTAGTAGGTAGTTGTGTTAGGTTGCTGCTAACAATTGAATATAGTTATTAATTATTCCCTTTATTTGTCTAATATAGTAAATCACTAGTGTCCCATTAAAATTGGGACGTTTTAAAAATTAAAT